>ENA-OPYU01000262-OPYU01000262.1-human-gut-metagenome-genome-assembly--contig:-NODE-262-length-21220-cov-3.384108_pt1 | contig 21220 bp, 29 predicted proteins | sample MGYA00242637_ERZ504482 | MGnify/ENA primary metagenome ERZ504482 (study PRJEB26092, sample SAMD00036237) | human gut metagenome | host: Homo sapiens | study: EMG produced TPA metagenomics assembly of... | reverse complement strand
GATTGTTTTCCTAATGTTACTTCAACATCTTTTTTCTCGTATTCACCATTCTTATTCTGTGTCTGAATCGTAATTTTTACTTTTTCTCCTGCTTTATAATATTGAAGCTGTTCCTGCAATGCATCCATTCCATCTACGCTTGTTCCTTCGATTCCTGTAATAACAGCTCCTTTTGTAATGCCTGCTTTTTCTGCACCGCCACCGGAGATCACTTCTGATACATATACTCCTGTCGGCATATTATACATCTGTGCACTGTCTGCTGTTACATCTACACCTTTGATTCCAATGTAGCCTCTTTCGGATTCTGCTACCTTGGTTTTTGTCTTCTGATTCATCAGATTTGTGATCAGATCACTTACATCAGATACCGGAATCGCATATCCTATTCCCTCTACTGTTTCCGTTGCAATCTTTGCAGAATTGATTCCAATCACTTCTCCATTTGCATTCAGAAGAGCACCTCCGCTGTTTCCCGGATTGATAGCCGCATCTGTCTGAAGAAGTTTTCCATCGTAACTATCCATTGTGCGGTCTTTTGCAGATACAATACCTGTCGTTACTGACTGTCCGTATCCGAGAGCATTTCCGATCGCAATTACCTGATCTCCTACCTGTGTCTGATCTGAATTTCCCAGTGTTGCCACCGCAATTTTATCCATCGTAGAATCCTTGATCTCGCTTAACGGAACTGCCACAACTGCAAGATCCTTGTCTGAATCCGTACCTTTGATGTCAGCTTTCACGCTTTTCCCATCTATAAAGGTAACTGTCAGTGTACTGCTTCCTTCTACTACATGGTTATTGGTTGCAATCAGAAGTTCTGAATCGTTCTGTCCAATAATAATTCCAGAACCGGCACTTTCACTTTCCTGTTTCTGTGTACCACCGAAGAAATTCTGCACTTCCTGTACACTCATGTTTGTAATGGACACAATTGACGGCATCGCATTTTTAGTTACCTCTGTTACATTTGCGGTTCCTATTGAGCTGTTGGTTGAAGTTGTCAGTTTTGCATTGCTGGTCGTTGTTGTCTTAGCTGTTTTATTCGTTGTCTGTGTTGTACCAAGAACTTTTCCTGCCACAATATTACTCGTCTGAAATGCAGCACTTGCAACCACTCCAAATACCAGTCCTGCACAGACCACCTTTGCCCATCTCGCTGCGCCTTTTCCTCTTTTTTTCTGCGGTTCTTTTCCCGGTTCCCCACCGCCGCCTACTAATTTCCCGTATTCATATTCTGATCGGTTGTATAATAATTATATTGATTTTCCATATCTTATTGCCCCTTTCATATCTTATATTGGTAGTGTACAGCGTAATTGTGTTTAATCTGTGATAAAACTAAGGAGATTTATTGATATTCCTTTAATTTTTCCAGCTTTACTCCCACATCACCCTTGAACTGTTTCCATGCATCTTCATGTTCTACAAAAATTATTTGGGGCAAATCTTTCCAGTCACATCATAATGACGTATAACATCATTTTCATTCAGATCGAACTTCAGACACAGCCACGCGCAAAGATCTACCATGGACTGATACGTCTTTTGATTGAATTTTCCCGTTTCGTCCGGATGACAGCATTCTATCGACACCGTATCAATATTCCTTCTGTTTGAGGCATACGCCATCTCCCATGTTGGTACACATTGAACAATCTCACCTTCCAGACCCACAACAAAATTACTGCTTGCTTTCGTAATGTGACTGTCCTTCAATCCTTCGAAATAATCCCGGTTATTCATAGCCGAAGCACCGGGATTTGCTGTATAATGAATCACAATTCCTGTAATCTTATTTGTTGCGATTCCCGCTCTGGAATACTCATTCGGCGTCAGCAGTTCTACGTCTATATCCGGTCTTACAGAATCTATGTAATCACTTTTATTTTCCGTATATTCTTCCGTCTGCTCCTGCTTTTTTAAAACCGTCACCGCACACAGTACAACTGTTATTATAATAAGAATGATCAGACCTTTTTTAGAATGGCTTCTCGTTTTTTCATCTTTTCTCTCTTTTTTATCTATCCTTATATAGTACACTTTTATCTATTTTATCATTCATTTTTTAATGTACCCGAAAGAGATTCTTATGTTTTTATGAAAATCAGCAAAACCTATACGTTGTTGTTGTATCATATACTTCTCCGGCTTTTGTAATCGGAGATTCAAAATTATCTTTATGAATTGCATCCGGGAAATACTGCGTTTCAAAGCATATACCACAACCCTTTCCATAGACAGCTCCTTCCTTTCCCTTAGCTCCTGCCAGGAAATTGCCGGAATAGAACTGTATACCCGGAAGGTCTGTATATACTTCCATCTTAATACCTGTCTCTTCCGATTCGGCTGATGCCGCTTTTCTGAATCCCGACCCGTTTAATACCCAGTTATGATCATAGCCGCCTGCCAGTTTCAATGGTTTATAATCTGCTCCGATCTCTTTTGCAACCTTTTTTCCTTCACGGAAATCCATTGGTGTGCCCTCTACCGGAATTACCGTTCCTGTTGGAATCAGTTCAGCATCCGTCTCTGTAAATGCATCTGCATCTAACCACACTTTTGCATTACATGCGGTTCCGGATGCATGTCCTGCCAGGTTGAAATAACTGTGATTCGTCATGTTCAAAAGGGTATCCTGATCAGGAATTGCATAATAATGAATCTTTAATTCATTTTCTTCCGTAACTGTATAGGATACTTCTATCTTCACTTCTCCCGGGAATCCCTGATCCCCGTCCGGACTAACAAGCATAAATACTACATGTGTATCATCCTCCTCTTTTACACTCCACATTCTTTTATTATAGAAATCTGTTCCTCCATGAAGTGTATTTTCCCCGTTATCATTCTTCGTAAGCTCATATTTCTTTCCGTTCAGTTCGAATGCACCAGTTCCAATACGGTTTGCCACACGTCCGACAGTCGCTCCTACAGAATCTCCACCATTTTCATAATCCTCAAGTGTCTCGTAGCCCAATACGACATCCTGAGACTTTCCATTCTTATCCGGTACGTAAAGCTTCAGTAAAGCAGCTCCAAAATCAGATACAACTGCTTTCATTCCTTTGCTGTTTTTCAATATATAACAGCTTGCTGTTTCCCCGTTTCTCGTTGTTCCAAATTTCTTTTTTCATATCCAGGCATCTCCCTTTTACTTTATTTTTTTAATATTACTTGTGTATTTATTATGTGCATTTATATACCAAGCAGATTACCTAAACATTATTATACTCTATATATTCATCTCTGAAAACCATGATATGAAGAATTTTCAGGATATTTTTTCCTGATATTATTCATTTAAACTCTCTCTTTGCCAGACACATATAATATCAAAAAAAGGGCGCCGTTTTTTCACGACGCCCGAATCTTTTTTTATTCGTCTACACTGTTAGTTGGTGCTTCTTTTGTAATATGAATATCATGAGGATGACTTTCTTTTAATGAAGCCGAAGAAATCTTCACGAATTTTCCTGTCTGTTTCAAATCCTCAATTGTTGGTGCTCCGCAATATCCCATACCTGAACGAAGACCACCCATTAACTGGAATACAGTATCTTCCACGCTTCCTTTGTAAGCAACACGTCCTTCGACACCTTCCGGAACCAGTTTTTTCGCATCTGTCTGGAAGTAACGATCTTTACTTCCGTTCTCCATTGCTGAGATAGATCCCATACCACGGTATACTTTATATTTTCTACCCTGGAATAATTCGAATGTTCCAGGACTCTCATCACATCCTGCAAAGATACTTCCCATCATACATACATTCGCTCCGGCTGCGATTGCTTTTGTCATATCTCCGGAGTACTTTATTCCTCCATCCGCAATGATCGGAATTCCATATTTGTCTGCCGCTTCGTAGCAGTCCATAACTGCTGTGATCTGAGGAACACCAATACCTGCAATGATACGTGTTGTACAGATCGATCCAGGTCCGATTCCAACTTTTACCGCATCAACACCGGCTTTGATCAGATCTTCTGTTGCAGCTCCGGTAGCAACGTTACCTGCAATTACCTGCAGATCCGGGAATTTGCTCTTAATCATATCAACTGTATGAATAACGTTTGCTGAATGTCCGTGTGCTGAATCCAAAACAACCACATCAACCTTTGCATCTACCAGAGCCTTTGCTCTCTCAAGACAGTTTGCTGTAATTCCGATTGCAGCTCCGCAAAGCAGACGTCCCTGTGCATCTTTTGCAGACAATGGATATTTAATCTGTTTTTCAATATCCTTAATTGTAATCAAACCTTTCAGGTTGAAGTCTTTATCTACGATCGGAAGTTTTTCCTTTCTGGCTTTTGCAAGAATCTTCTTTGCTTCTTCCAGAGTAATTCCTTCCGGTGCTGTGATCAACCCTTCCGAAGTCATTGACTCTCTGATTTTCTTTGAAAAGTCTTCTTCAAATTTCAAATCACGGTTTGTAATAATTCCAACCAGCTTTTTCCCTTCTGTGATCGGCACACCTGAGATTCTGAACTTTGCCATCAGATTGTTGGCATCTTCCAGTGTATTATCCGGTGATAAATAAAATGGATCTGTAATAACACCGTTTTCTGAACGTTTTACCTTTATCCACTTCCTCAGCCTGCTGTTCAATAGACATATTTTTATGGATAATTCCGATTCCCCCCTGTCTGGCCATTGCAATTGCCATACGGTGCTCGGTAACAGTATCCATTCCGGCACTCATCATCGGAATATTTAACTTAATTTTCTTAGTCAGGTAAGTAGATAAATCCACCTGGTTCGGAATTACTTCTGAGTACGATGGAACTAAAAGCACATCATCAAATGTAATACCTTCTCCAATTATCTTTCCCATGATTTCTTCCTCTCTTTCTTTTGCATATTCATATTTAACAGCTATCTTAGCGAATCATACCCATATTTGTCAACAGCTTTTAACATGTTTTTATTTTAATACAATCCTTTTTTACATTTTACGTATTATTTTCTGATTACTTTTCTTGGTGCTTTTACAAAGAATCCTTCTATGATCGTCTCATTTGGCTCAAACAAAACTTTACACAGTTCTCCTTTGTTCGAAGCAATCAATGCATAGATTTCTGCATGATTTTTTCCTGATGTATAATCATATGTCCTGACCTTCTTATACTGCATTAATTCTACAGCTCCTACCGGTGCAAGAAGTTCCATCTGATCTGCATCTACAGAAAACTATTCTTTTCTTCTGGATTTGTTCATGATCTTGTCTATATCAAGATCTCCATTCACAAATACATACTCATACTCCACATTCATATTGCTGAATACCAGCACATCAACCACGATCATTACAACTGGAAAAATAATCCCCACCGGTATTGCAAAAACCAAAAGCACTGACAAAACCGTCAATACGATCAGCCCCGCTTTCTTAAGAGTATCCTTTGAGTCCGCCTGTTTTTTCATCAGCTGCTCTGTGTAAAAATCATCCATTTTTTCTTTCCTCCAAGTCTGCTTTAAGCTATGTCTATTGTAGCACACCTGAAGCAAAAAAGAAAACTCCTCTGACGAGGAGTTCTCAAAAATTTAATATTCTGTTACATCATACCCATACCCGGATTTCCTGCCGGTACAGCCGGTGCATCTTCTTTGATATCTGCTACAACAGATTCTGTTGTGAGAAGTGTAGAAGCAACAGATGTTGCGTTCTGCAGTGCACTTCTTGTAACCTTAGCAGGATCCAGAATTCCGTTTTCCACCATATCTACGTACTGTTCTGTCAGAGCATCAAATCCGGTTCCCACTTCTGATTCTCTTACCTTGTTAATGATAACAGCACCTTCCAGTCCTGCATTGGCTGAGATATGGAACAGTGGTGCTTCCAGAGCTTTCAGGACAACCTTTGCACCTGTTTTCTCGTCACCTTCCAGTCCGTCAATCGCTTCAGCAACTGCTTTGGACGCATGAATGTATGCAGATCCACCACCGGAAATGATACCTTCCTCTACTGCTGCTCTTGTGGCGTTCAAGGCATCTTCCATACGAATGTTTTGCTTCTTCATCTCTGTCTCCGTTGCTGCTCCGACACGGATAACAGCTACGCCGCCTGCAAGTTTTGCAAGTCTTTCTTGAAGTTTTTTCTCTGTCAAAGTCAGATGTTGTCTCTTCGATCTGTGCCTTGATCTGGGCAACGCGATCTGCGATTGCATTCTTATCTCCCATACCATCAACAATTACTGTATTTTCTTTCTGTACCTTTACAGATTTTGCACGTCCAAGCTGATCCATGGTTGTATCTTTCAGTTCCATACCGAGTTCTTCAGAAATAACCTGACCACCTGTCAGTGTAGCAATGTCTTTTAACATTTCTTTTCTTCTGTCACCGTATCCAGGTGCTTTTACAGCTACAACATTGAATGTTCCACGCAGTTTATTAACGATCAGAGTTGTAAGTGCCTCTCCCTCAATATCTTCTGCGATAATAAGAAGTCTTGCTCCGGCCTGAACAATCTGCTCCAGAAGCGGAAGGATTTCCTGAATATTAGAAATCTTCTTATCTGTGATCAGAATATATGGATCATCCAGATTTGCTTCCATCTTATCCATATCTGTAGCCATATATGCAGATACATATCCACGGTCAAACTGCATACCTTCTACAAGATCCAGCTCTGTCTTCATAGTCTTAGACTCTTCGATCGTAATAACTCCGTCATTAGATACTTTCTCCATAGCATCTGCCACCATCTGTCCGACTTCAGCATCACCTGCAGAAATTGCTGCCACTTTTGCAATCTGATCTTTGTCTTTTACTTTGCTTGACATCTTCGCAATGGCTTCTACTGCCACATCTGTTGCTTTCTTCATTCCTTTACGGAGAATGATCGGATTCGCTCCTGCTTCCAGGTTCTTCATACCTTCATGAACCATTGCCTGTGCAAGTACAGTTGCTGTTGTAGTACCGTCTCCTGCTACATCATTTGTCTTAGAAGCAACTTCTTTGATCAGTTGTGCTCCCATATTTTCAAATCTGTCTTCCAGTTCAATCTCTTTTGCAATTGTTACACCGTCATTTGTGATCAGTGGTGCTCCGAAAGATTTATCCAGAACGACATTGCGTCCCTTTTGGTCCGATTGTTACTCTTACTGTATCAGCGAGCTGATTAACACCAGCTTCCAGCGCTCTTCTTGCTTCTGCACCATATTTAATTTCTTTTGCCATTGGTATCTACCTCCTGAAATATATGAATTAATTGTACAATTACTCGCAGATGGCCAGAATATCATCCTGTTTTACAATGATATATTCCTCGTCATCAATCTCAACATTCGTTCCTGCATATTTGGAATAAATTACCTGCTGTCCTGTTGTAACATGCATCTCAACTTCTTTACCATTCACCATTCCACCTGGTCCTACAGCAATAACCTCTGCCTGCTGCGGTTTTTCCTTAGACTGTCCAGGAATCACGATTCCCGACTTTGTAGTCTCCTCTGCTACACACTGTTTTAATACAACTCTGTCACCTAATGGTACTAACTTCATATCTATTCCTCCTTAATTATTTCTGCATTATTAGCACTCAACAAAAGAGAGTGCTGAAAGATTCTAGATATAAAATAGCACTCTCCTTTTGGTTTGTCAACACACTTTCTATTTAGTTTAGAACTTTTTTATAAAATCCATTTGAATTTTAAAATTTCATAACCCTGCCTGCCTTGTTCCAGTAACGTTCTTTTAATATTCCTTTGCAGACCACAGGATCTTTCGGATCCTCTATGCTGCACTCATAGATTCCATCCAAAGAATAAAAGGTGAGTTCCGTCTCTTCCGATACCAGATACAACGTCTCCTCCTCTTCATCATATGCTATGATCTTGCATAAATATTCCGTTTCATCAAAAAAACTGTCTTCCAGAATTACGCGGTCCATTCTGAGTTTTGCCGTACATCCTCCATATTTCACTATCCGCATCCTCCTTTATACTGTGAAAAGGGTATCAGTTACCCGATACCCTTTGTAGTTCTTATTATTTTGTACGTTCTGCTTTAATGCGGTCAAGTTCCGTAAATACATAATCATTGATTACTTTAATATACGTTCCTTTCATGCCGGAAGAACGGGATTCGATCACACCCGCACTTTCGAATTTTCTCAGAGCATTGACAATTACCGATCTGGTAATTCCGACACGGTCTGCAATCTTACTTGCGACCAGAATTCCTTCCGCACCATCCAACTCATCAAATATATGAATGATTGCTTCCAATTCCGAATACGACAATGTACTGATTGCCGATTGTACAATATGCTCTTTTCTGGTTTCTTCTGCACTTTCTTCATTCACAGATCTTAACATCTCAAGACCAACAACCGTTGTTCCGTATTCACTCAAAATGATGTCATCAATCTCATACACTTTATCCTTTTTTATAGATAAACAGTGTCCCGAGTCTTTCCCCTGCAATGTCAATCGGCGTAATAATCGCCTGATAACCTTTGACAGCTTCTTCGGAAAATCCCAATGTCTGAAGATTTACATTTTCTTTTGTCGATAAGATACTAAGCAGCCGCTCATTCAGCATATCATCTACATGTTTTCCGATTTCTCTCTCGATCAATTCGGTAATGTAAGGCACACCTTCGCATTTGCTTCCGCCAAGCACTTTTCCTTTTTTTACTGATCACTAATACGTTCGAATTTAAAATTTCTGTAAGAACTTCGCAGATATCATTGAAGACAACTTTACTCGAACTATTGTTATGCAGTAATTTGTTGATTTTTCTGGTTTTATCCAACAATTGTACGCCCATTTACATTCCTCCATCCTTATGAATGTATATTATCATACAATTCTGAAATATTCAACGAATATCATTAATTATCCTTATTATTTTCAATATTTTCTACATATCCGCACTGTTCATCGCTGCAAACCAGTTTATTTCCTTTTCCAGCATGTATTTACCACATCTCGGACATTTTTTGTCGATGGCTTCTGCCATGACATAAATTCACATTCCGGGTTATCCTCGCAGCCGTAATATCGTCTTCCCTTTTTCGTCTTCCGGATTACCACATCTTTACCACAGACAGGGCATGGTACACCTATCTTTTCCAGATATGGTTTCGTGTTACGGCAGTCAGGGAATCCCGGGCATGCAAGGAATTTTCCATGCGGGCCATATTTGACAACCATATTGCGGCCGCACTCCTCACAGATCACATCTGTCACTTCATCTTCAATCTTCACCTGTTCCAGTTCTGTCTCGGCTTTTTCCACTGCTGCCTCCAGATCTGGATAAAAAATTCTCGATAATTGTCTTCCATCTGACTTTTCCTTCCGCAACGCCATCCAGAAGGCTCTCCATATTTGCCGTAAAGTTCACATCCACAATACTCGGGAAGGACTGTTTCATAATATTATTCACTACTTCTCCGATTTCCGTCAGATACAGATTCTTATTCTCTTTTGCCACATAGCGTCTTGCAATGATCGTAGAAATTGTCGGCGCATATGTACTTGGACGCCCGATTCCAAGTTCTTCCAGTGTCTTAACCAATGTTGCCTCTGTATAATGTGCCGGTGGTTGTGTAAAATGCTGCTTACTGTTCAGACTTTCTTTCGTAAGGACAGAATCCATATCCAGCCCTTTTAACAGCACATTGTTCTCTTCTTTTGTCTCGCCGGCTTCCGTATATACACTGCGGAACCCTTCAAAAACAATCTTGGATGCAGCGACTGTAAAACGATACTGTCCTGCGGCAATCTTTACAGAAGTCGTCTCGTATCTGGCCGGCTGCATTCTGCTGGCAATAAAACGTTTCCATACAAGCTGGTACAGACGGAACTGGTCACGGCTTAAGAATTCTTTCACTGCTGCCGGTGTTCTGGTTACATCTGTCGGACGGATCGCCTCATGTGCATCCTGAATGATCTTCTTGTCTGAAGATTTCTTAACGTCTCCGTCGGAAACATACTCTTCACCGAAGCCTTCCCTGATATATTCTCTTACTGTTGCATCCGCTTCCTCTGAGATACGGGTAGAATCCGTACGCAGGTATGTGATCAATCCCACAGTACCACTGCCTTTGATATCCACACCCTCATATAACTGCTGGGCAATACGCATGGTCTTGGCTGTTGCAAAATTCAATGCCTTGGATGCTTCCTGCTGCAACGTACTGGTTGTAAACGGTACCGGTGCCTTCTTGGTACGTTCTCCTTTTTTTTATATCGGCAACAGAATACTCCGCATTTTCTACTTCTTTCATGATCTCGTCCAGTTCTTCCTTGGATGAGATTGTCATCTTACTCTTTTCTGTACCATAGAACTTAGCAGTCAGAAGTTTTCTTTCTCCTTTGACCTTCAGATCCGCATCCAGTGTCCAGTATTCTTCCGGAATAAAAGCATTGATCTCTTCTTCTCTGTCTGCGATAATACGCAATGCAACCGACTGTACACGTCCGGCACTTAATCCTCTCTTAACCTTTGCCCACAGGAGCGGACTGATCTTGTAACCTACAATTCTGTCCAGTACACGGCGTGCCTGCTGCGCATCCACCAGATCCATATCGATTTCTCTTGGATTCTTAAGCGACGCTTTTACTGCATTCTTAGTAATCTCATTAAAACTGATTCGATAAACCTTCTTATCTTCTAATTTCAAAGCTTTACTCAGATGCCAGGATATTGCTTCTCCCTCCCGGTTCCGGGTCATGTTGCAAGATATATCTTGTCCGCCTTTTTGACTTCCTTCACGAAGCTTTCGCAAGAATCTCTCCCTTTTCCTCTGATCGTTTATATACTTTGGTTCGTAATCATTTTCAATTGGTCGATACCCATATCTGGCTTTTGGGCATATCTCTCACATGACCGTTCGATGCGGTCACTACATAATTACTTCCTAAGAACTTCTTAATGGTCTTCACCTTTGCAGGTGACTCCACGATTACCAGATAGCGTGCCATAATTTCCTCCATAATACCGACCGTTCTTACAACAGCCTTATATAATAATTTCTGGATACTTCTTCTGCGTATCCTTTCAATTCCAAAGTAATCAGTCTTTCCATCAATTCTGAAATAGAAAGTTCTGTTTCTTTCATCAGTTCATCGATTCCTTTCGGGAACAAATCGAGACAACTATACACCATACGCTCAGGACTTTCAAGCATTTTTTCATTTTGTTATTTTTTTGTCCAATTTGCATCCGATTCAGATTCCATTCATCCATCAGTTCTTCCGGTGTGATCAGTATTCCCGCTCCCTGCCGGATCAGTCTGTGACATCCCTGACTCAACGCACTTGTCACCGGTCCCGGAAGTGCATAGACATCCTTCCCCTGATCCAGTGCAAAATCTGCAGTGATCAAAGATCCGCTCTTTTCTTTTGCCTCTATCACCAGTATCCATTCCGCCAGTCCACTGATAATCCGGTTCCGCATCGGAAAATTTCTTGCAAGTGGTTCGGTTCCGGGTGGAAATTCCGATATGATTCCGCCCTTTTTTTGAATGTCCATGTATAATCCGATATTTTCTCTTGGATAACACACATCCACTCCACATCCCAGAACAGCAAACGTTGTTCCGTCTCCGTTCAAAGCACCTCTCTGCCCTGCTCCGTCGATTCCTCTCGCCATACCGCTTATCACCTGTACTCCCGCATGCCCAAGACATTTCCCATACTGTAATGCCATTTGTTCTCCATATGAAGTACAATTCCTGGCCCCTACGATTGCTGCGCTTTTCACATTTTCATCCGGCAGCGATCCAAGTACGTACAAGGCGTACGGGGGATCTGTGATCACTTTCATTTTTTCGGATAATCATCCGAAAAATACGGCACAAATTTTATCTTCTTTTTCACGGATTTTTCCCATTGCATTTCGAGATTAACTGTTTTCTTTGCTTTTTTCAGTCTCTCTATATCCTTCTCATTCAGAAATGTATGTTTCTTCAAATTAGTTTCTTCTATATAATATATTGCTTTTCCATTTCCATATACCTCTCTTAATTTTCTTTTTTTGCAGATTCGAAATGCCTTCTATCCCTGCCAGCCAGTATTCATATATCATTCACATCCTCCTAACGTCCCCAGTACTTCTTATCCAGTGACCGGTAAGCAATAGCTTCTTTTAAATGTTTCTCCTTTACCTTCTCACTGTAATCTAGATCTGCAATTGTCCTTGCCACACGCAGGATCTTATGATAGGTCCTTGCTGTAAGCCCGATTCTTTCAAATGCAAGCTCCATCATCTTTCTTTCGCGCTCTCCCAGTTCTACGTAATGTCCGATCTCCTGCGGTCCTAATACTGCATTTGTCCTGATATCTGTTCCTTTATATCTTTCCCTCTGTATATTCCTTGCATCCGTCACTCTGCGGCGTATCGTCTCAGATGTCTCTTCCCCTTCCAGATCTTTCCGTTCTCCGTCCAGATCCCGGTATACAACTTTCGGAGTCTCTATGCAGATATCCATACGATCCAGGAACGGCTGGCTGATCTTGCCAAGGTATTTCTGAATCTGCCCGGGTGTGCAGGAACATTTCTGCACATCCGGATAATTTCCGCATGGACACGGGTTCATTGCTGCTACCAGCATAAATTCCGCCGGAAATGTAAAATTCCCATAATTTCTCGCAATATGAATCTGATGTTCTTCCAATGGCTGTCTTAGTACTTCCAGAACATTTCTTGGAAATTCCGCAAGTTCATCAAGAAACAGCACACCTCCGTGTGCCATACTGATCTCCCCGGGCATCGGTATTCTGCCGCCCCCTGTCAGCGCTGTTCTGGTGATTGTATGATGAACATTACGAAACGGGCGCTGTGTGATCAGCGGATATTCCTGATCCACCAGCCCCAATACACTGTAGATCTTCGTAATTTCCAGACTTTCTTCCCATGACAGTTCCGGTAAAATGGTTGCGATCCGCTTTGCGATCATCGTTTTCCCGGATCCCGGTGATCCAGCCATTAACAGATTGTGCCCTCCTGCCACTGCAATTTCTGCTGCACGTTTCACCGCTTTCTGTCCGCAGATATCCGCAAAATCTTCTCTGGCTCTATGTTGTCTGTTTTTTCATTTCTTTTTCTCCCTTTTAGACTTTTCCGAATGCGCAGCTCCGTTCAGATACGCACAGAGTTCCTCCAGATTATCTGCCGGTAGAATCTCGATTCCTTTTACGAGTCTTCCTTCTGGCTCATTCTCTCCGGGCAGGATAAAGCTTTTACATCCTTGTTCTTTCGCCTCTATCACCATCGGCAGAACTCCCGGTACACCTCTTATTTTCCCCTCCAGACTCAATTCCCCTGTTACGATCACCCGTTCCATTGCTTCTTCCGGTATATACCCCATAGCTGCCAGCACCGCCAGAGCAATCGGCAGATCAAACGATGCCCCTTTTTTCCCGGACCGTTGCCGGCGCAAGATTGACAATGATCTTCTTTGCCGGAAGTTTCATCCCCGAATTGCGGATTGCTGTTCTCACCCGTTCTGATGCCTCTTTCACTTCCGAGGACAGATATCCCACCATATGGAACATCGGAAGTCCGTTACTTACATCCGCTTCCACACGGATCATCTCTAGCCCCCAGTCCCTGAACTGAAGCAGATAAAACTGTACAAAATGCCATCTGCACACTCCTTTCCATACCAGACCATGCAGAACCTGTCCTTATATAAGCATCTTTCTGCCTTATTTATCTGGCACTCATATAAAATTGTTTTGATATAGTTGATAACTTGACCGATCCGGTCATCTACAGAATCCGCCACTGGCGGTCCAGATTTAGAAAAACGAAAAAATGAATAGTCTGTACTTGATCACTCATCTTCGTTAAATGTGCAATCATCATAGCCTATTCTTTCCGCCGTGTCAATATTTTTCTAATTTCACTTTCATTTTACTTTTTTGATTTTCTATCCATGCGTCCAAGCACGATGCTAAAGATTCCACTTAATATCAGCAAAAAAATTAAAAGCTGATTCCCCGATTCACCAGTACTGCCGCTGCCACCGGAACAGAAGTAAAGATACCTGCAAACAACTTTACGAATGAGAATTCACTAATTCCCTCAGCTCCCGGGAACGGAAGAAGTGCTGTAGTCATATACAAAATGATCTGATGCAGAAACATACTTCCATAAGAACTGCCGGACTCTCCCATTGCATGATACACTGCCCATGGAACACTGAACCAACAGATGATCTGGATCAGACTGACTGTTGTCACTTTTAACGCAAGTACCGGATCCCTTTTAAAAAACAATTTACAATCTTCAAAATCACGAACAATCTCGTCCATCTTAGCGCCCAATCTCTTCTTATTCCCAAACGGGAGTTTCATGATCAGGAAACGTATTCCATTTACAATCTTCTTTTTCAGACCTTCGGATAACATTATGACCACCAGTGCTGCTATAAAAATCAGATTCATCAGATACCCGAGAACCGCCAATGCCAGCATCATCTTATTCAGACGTATCCTTCCCGTCAGTATCCAGAACGTTGCTACATTTTCCATCAGAAATGCTGCAATCTGAAAACTGGTGAGTTCTGTCAGAAGAGCCATCGTTCCATGTGCCACATGGATATTATCCTTATTCATCACATATAACTGTACCGGCTGTCCGCCTGTTGCAGATGGGGTGATCGAACTGAAAAAATAGCCGGTATAAGCATATTTCATACCCTGTCTGAAACTTACCTGATATCCAAATGAATTCAATACGCTCCTCAGATTGATCGCTTCCGCGATATTGAATACCGCCGCCAGTATAAGCCCTGCTGCCAGCCATTGCGGCTTCGCACTTTTCATGGCATTCCACACAGATTCCATATCTGCACCCTTCAAAATAACGAAACATACCACCAGTGCTAAAACCGGAAATAAAACCATATACTTTTTAATCGATCTCTGACTCACCTGCTGTTCCATATTTTTCTTCTATCCTTCTGAATTCATACCCCTGCGCTTTCAACAATGGGATTGCTTTTTTCAATGCTTCTATCGTTCTTCCCGGTGCTCCGTTCTCCCCTCTTCCATCATGCAGACAGATAACCGCACCCGGAAAGACTCTTCTTAATATCTTATTGCAGATACTGTCCGGGGTCTCTTTCGCTGACCAGTCCTGTGCCATCACATCCCAGAATACCAGATTCAGATGCAGCTTCCGTATCCAGAACAGACTTGCCAGGTTCAGATGTCCCCACGGTGGTCTGTACCATTTCACTGCAATATCCATCTTCTCCATAATCTTTTTCGATTCTTTCACATCCCGGCCGGTTCTTCCCGGTCCGGAAAGCATCGCACTTTCGTGGCTCAACGAATGTATTCCGACCTGGTATCCGCTCTTTCTCATCCGTTCCACGATCCCGGGATGCTTCCGAGCAGATCCTGCAACCATGAAAAATGCTGCCGGAATCTGTTCCTTCTCCAGAAAATCGAGTAATATATTCGTATATACTGTATCCGGACCGTCATCAAATGTCAGGTACAAAACCTTCTCTTCCCGGGATGCCCTCTGTCTGCTTCTGAAAATCCAACGGTATTTCAGCAAATACGTCGGAATCACACTATAACTCAGTGCTGCGGCACAGGCCAGTCCCAGCTTTGCAGTCTTTGGTATATTCATTATGCCGTCATCCTTTCTTCCATGATCCCTACTGCCTCATCCAGTGATACTTCTATCATCTCTTTACAGGCACGCCTTACATTTCCGGTCATTTCTTCCATCATTTTTTACATCACTTAACAGCTTTTCCAGTTCCGGAATATAGTCTTCACGTCTGCCCCATATGACTTTGGCAAATCCTTTTTCTGCCGCATACCTTGCATTATTCATCTCCTGCTCCAGAAACGGGTGGATGACAAATAGCGGAACCTGACTGTGCAGAATTTCAAACAACGTAATTCTGCCTGCTTTTGTAATCACAAGGTCTGCCCCGCGCATATATCTGCTGATATTTTCCGTGTATCCAAGTACTTCCACATCCTCATAGCGGTTCACCCATTCCTCATACATCTTATGACTTTTTTTCCGGTAATGACTACGCTCTCAACGCCTTGCATGCTATGTAAATTTTTTCAAGCAATTCTTTTAGATCCGGCATCAGCCCAAGTCCGCCTCCCATAATGAGCACCCTGCGTGTTCTGTTTCTTTCCCGTTTCTGACGGTAATCTGCATCCAGGAACTGCTGGCGAACCGGAATTCCTGTCACAAGAATATCTTCCGCCCTGGTCCCCTCCTTCATCAGATGCCTTTTGATCTCCTGTGTCGGAGCAAGATAGATGTCTGTCTGTGGTGCTGTCCACTCCGGATGCATACTGATATCTGTGATGCAGGTCACAAGTGGTGTTTTGAGCCCTGTCTTTTCTTTATAGGATGCAATTGCTTTTACACACATCGGATGTGTACAGACGATCACATCTGGTTGTTCTCCATCCATGATCTTCTTTAACCTTTTATAGAGTGCCTTTCCCCTTGGCTGTATTTCTACCTTCATCCTTCCGGACATTTTGTAGATAAAATTATAAATCCCGTAACAGTGCTCTACCATCATGCGGAATCCACCGAAAATGAATTTACTGATATGTGGATATAACTCTTCCAGAAGATCTTTTTTTTGCAATTTCTGCCTGTTCATCTATTTTCCGAAACTGTTCGCAGATCGCATTGGCTGCCATCTCATGTCCCATTCCAAATCTACCACTTAACACCAGTACTTTCATAACTGCCACCCTTTCTCACATACCATTTTGCATGCCTCTTTCTTATGGTGTTAAGTATAGACTTTGATTCTTAAAATAACGGATATAGAATTCTAAAGATTTTTTAAAGACTTTCTAAGAAGTGAAAAAGTTTCTAATTTTTCAATCGCACTCTTCTCAATTCTTGATACATACGATCTGGAAATGCCGAGCATTGCTGCAATTTCCCGCTGTGTATATTCCTCTTCATTATACAGGCCGTACCGCAGCTTCAGTACCATTCGTTCTCTCTGAGACAATACCGATTCCACCTGCTGATACAGACGGATCACATCTTCCTTACGTTCCAGTCTTCGGTAGACATCTTCTTCATTCATCTCAATCACATCAAATAATTGTATCTCATTGCCTTCCCGGTCCGTTCCGATCGGTTCATACAAAGATACTTCTTTTGAACTTTTTTTGCTTACCTCTCAAGTACATCAATACTTCATTTTCGATGCACCTTGCTGCATACGACGCAAGCCTTGCGCTCTTATCCGGATCAAACGTTACAACAGCCTTCATAAGCCCGATGGTTCCGATCGACAGAAGGTCTTCCATCTCTTCCGGAGGCGGCTGGTACTTTTTCACGATATGTGCAACCAGACGCAGATTCCGTTCTATTAGAATGTGCTTTGCTTCCAGATCACCCTCTGTATATTTCTGCATATAGTACTTTTCTTCCGCTGCCGTCAATGGTTGGGGAAATGACTTCAAGACAAAGCACCTCTTAGGCAGATTTATTATATTCTATGCAAAAAGCAGTGATTCTGTGCTTTTCCATTTTTGCACTGAATCACTGCTTTCTCTGTTACTTGTCTGCCCTATTCCGTTACACCTTCCTGGCGTCTTAAAATATCATATACGGAAGCTTCTCCGCTTAATGCCACATACAGCACCTGCTTTGGATGCGGCGCACTCTCCTGCTCCTGCCCATCCTCATCTATGATCTTTTCCACCGTTACTTCTACGTTCTGTCCGTCCGGTTTCATAATCTCGACAGTCTCACCTACAGAGAACTTATTTCTCTGTTCGATGCGGTACATGCCATCTTTAATCCCGCAGATAATCCCAAGATAAGTGTACTCTTTGATATACGTGTTACTATCGTAGATCTGGCTCTCGTCACCCGGTTTTCCAAAATAAAATCCTGTTGTAAACTGACGGTATGTACAATTCGAAATCTGATCCCTGTACCAAGGCATATTCGCCTCATATTTCTTCGGATCCTCCAGATAATCATCGATCGCCTTGCGGTAAGTTCTTGCAACCGTTGCCACATACAGAGCCGTCTTCATACGTCCCTCGATCTTAAAACTATCAATTCCCGCATCGATCATTTCCGGAATGTGTTCAATCATACACAGATCCTTGGAGTTGAAAATGTATGTTCCTCTTTCATTCTCATACACCGGCATATATTCGCCCGGTCTTGTCTCTTCTACCACGAAATATTTCCAACGGCAAGGATGTGTACAGGCGCCCTGATTGGCATCTCTTCCCGTAAAGAAATTGCTCAGCAGGCATCTTCCGGAATAAGAGATACACATTGCCCCATGGATAAAACTTTCAATCTCCATCTCTGCCGGGATATGCGCACGGATCTCCCTGATTTCTTTTAATGAAAGTTCTCTGGCTGTTACCACACGCTTTGCCCCCAGGTTCCACCAGAAGTTGAATGTTCCATAGTTCGTGTTATTTGCCTGTGTGCTGACATGTCTTTCTATCTCCGGACAGATCTCTTTTGCAAGCATGAAAATTGCTGGATCTGCAATGATCAGCGCATCTGGTCCGATCTCTTTAGTTCTTTTAAATACTCTGCCGCACCTTCCAGGTCATCATTATGCGCAAGAATATTTACAGTAACATGGACTCTTGCTCCATGCACATGCGCAAACTTCACGCCTTCTTTCATATCTTCCATAGAGAAGTTCTTTGCCTTTGCACGAAGTCCAAATGCCTCTCCTCCGATATATACTGCATCTGCGCCAAACATAACCGCAGTCTTCAACACTTCCAGACTGCTTGCAGGAATCAGTAATTCTGGATGTCTGTTTCTCATCTTATCGATTCTCCTTCTCCTCTTTTTTCTTCTTGATACTTAGTGCCACACCATCGCCCAACGGGATGATCGATGTCTCCAGCACATCGCTGTGCTTTAATTCATAGAGGTAATCCCGCATACGGCTGTGGATGGTACGGTTCCGTCTCTCTACCGCAAATCTGGATTCTATGATATCCCCATCCTGTAATACATTGTCTGACATCAGGATACCTCCATCCGCAAGCAGCCTTACCGCCTCCGGCATATAATGGATATACTGTCCTTTGGCTGCATCCATAAAAATAAAATCATACGGACCTTCCAGTGTCTTCATCACTTCCAGGGCATACCCTTCAATCAGTGTGATCTGCTTTTTCATTTCCCCGCACGCTTAAAGTTGTTTCTCGCAACCGGAATTCCTTTTTCATAGTTTTCTATTGTTGTGATACGGCTTCCTTCCGGAAGATATTCACTCATTAAGATTGCCGAAAATCCGACTGCTGTGCCCACCTCCAGGACTCTGGCCGGGCGGTTCATTAACATCATTACCTTTAAGAAGCTCTGGGTTTCTTTGCGGATGATCGGTACGAAACTTTCCAATGCTTCTTGTTCGATTGCCTCTATCACAGGATTCTCCGGACGTTCCAACGACCGGATGTATGTAACCATACGTTCATCTACGATCATAGTATCTCTACCTCTGTTCTAACTGTTGTACCTGTTCTTTCCTGCAGTTTCTCTTAGGATTCTACACGGAAACGAGCCGTACACTGTACAAAACCAGCCTCACACACTGTGTCGGAAGGCGCCGGTTTCGTATTATGTGGCGGCTCACTTTTTTCATTTTTTATACGTCCATAATGATCGGAAGGATCATTGGTCTTCTCTTGGTACGTTTCCAAATGAAATCGTTCATCGTATCACGGATCACAAGCTTGATCTTACTCCAGTCTGCGTTGCGCTGATGTGTCAGACAATCCTCCACTGCATCTGTAAGGACTTTTCTTGCCTCTTCCATCAGACTTTCGGACTCTCTTACATAGACGAATCCACGCGATACAATATCCGGACCTGCAAGAAGCTGATTGCTTCCTTTTTCCAGTGTCAGTACAACGATCATAATACCGTCTTCCGCCAGATGCTGTCTGTCACGAAGTACAATATTTCCAACATCTCCTACACCAAGTCCGTCTACCAGAATCTCTCCTGTGTGTACATTGTCTACTACTTTTGCTTCCTTCTCACTGACTTCCAAAACATTACCGGATTTCAGGATGAAAATATTATCTTTCGGAATGCCAAGCATTCTGGCAATTCCCGCATTTGCTTTGAGGTGACGGTATTCTCCGTGAACCGGGATCGCATATTTCGGTTTTACCAGAGAATAGATCAGTTTCAGTTCTTCCTGACATGCATGACCGGATACATGTGCATCCTGGAAGATGACATTCGCTCCCTTAGCTGTCAGTTCATTGATTACCTTGGATACAGACTTTTCATTTCCAGGGATCGGATTCGAACTGAAGATGATCGTATCACCAGGCATGATCGTTACTTTCTTATGCACATCTGCTGCCATACGTGACAGAGCTGCCATAGATTCTCCCTGGCTTCCGGTTGTGATCAGAACGGTCTTCTCCGGCGGATAATTCTTAAGCTGGTCGATCTCGATCAATGTCTTATCCGGAACATTTAAGTATCCCAGTTCCTGTGCAACCTGGATGATGTTCACCATGCTTCGTCCCTCTACGACCACCTTACGGTCATATTTACATGCCGTATTGATGATCTGCTGTACACGGTCTACATTTGATGCAAATGTTGCAATGATAATTCTGGTATCTTTATGTTCTGCAAAAACATGATCAAATGTGATACCTACTGTACGCTCTGACTGTGTAAATCCTGGTCTCTCGGCGTTGGTACTGTCTGACATCAGTGCCAGTACGCCTTTCTTGCCGATCTCTGCAAATCTCTGCAGATCGATCGCATCACCATATACCGGTGTATAATCTACTTTAAAGTCTCCTGTATGCACAACAATACCAGCCGGTGAATAGATTGCCAGTGCTGCCGCATCCTGGATACTGTGGTTTGTCTTAATAAATTCGATACGGAACTGTCCCAGATTGATCGACTGTCCGTGTCTGACAACTTTTCTTCTTGTACTGCGAAGCAGATTATGTTCCGTCAGCTTTTTCTCAATGATTCCCATCGTAAGCTTTGTCGCATAGATAGGAAGATTCAGTTCTCTTAATACATAAGGAAGTGCACCGATATGGTCCTCATGTCCATGGGTGATTACAAATCCTTTTACTTTCTGAATGTTATCTTTCAGGTAGGTGACATCCGGAATGACCAGGTCGATTCCAAGCATATCCTCCTCCGGGAAAGATAATCCGCAGTCTACAACAATAATACTGTCTTCATACTCAAAAGCTGTGATGTTCATTCCG
>ENA-OPYU01000261-OPYU01000261.1-human-gut-metagenome-genome-assembly--contig:-NODE-261-length-21254-cov-5.853363_pt1 | contig 21254 bp, 25 predicted proteins | sample MGYA00242637_ERZ504482 | MGnify/ENA primary metagenome ERZ504482 (study PRJEB26092, sample SAMD00036237) | human gut metagenome | host: Homo sapiens | study: EMG produced TPA metagenomics assembly of... | reverse complement strand
GCTTCTGTCAGTTCTTTTGTTACAATAATCTGAATCGGAATTTTATCTCCCGTTACATAATAAATCCCGCTTTCCGCTTTTTTACTTGATATCTCAGTTTTGTTTTCAAGTGGTGAATCAATTTTCGTGGATACTTTCCTGTTACCAGAGTAATCGTAAGTTCTTCTATCGGAATGCTGTCCATCTGACTGGTATCGGATTTGTAAAAGCATGAATTTTCTGAAAGGACAGGCGTTTGCCTGTTTTTGAAATGAATAAGATATTTCACGTCATTTTTATGAAATAAAATGAATGTTAGAAAAAATATGCTTTATATTAGTCTAACATATTTTAAGGAAAATCACCATATCTCAAAATTCACATATATTAGTCATATAATGTCTGAAACGGAAGTGTGGATCTATGAATAAAAAATTACCGTATTACATGGCGTATCCTCTGCCTCTTCAGTATGATGATGAGCGCAAAGAGCGCAGAGATTATGAGTACATGAAGAGTCTTTATCCGGATGTGGCAAAACGGCTGCTCCCGTATATAGAGGAAGAATGTGACAGAATGGAATATGACAACAGCATGATGTATGATGAATATCCTGACCGTCTGCAGCTGCATCTGATGTGCAAAAGAGTCTGTGAAAATGTAAGAAAACATGGAAAAAATTTTCTATGGAACAGAATATGAAGGACTTCTGTCGCAGGCAGAAGAAAACAGTGTCATGCAGATGGAAGAGGCAGAGCGGATGCAGGAGCCGGAATCTGAATGGGAACCTGAATTTATGCAGGTGCAGGAACAGAATCGGCGGGAACCGGAAAGAAGACGTATGCCGAACTGGCTTCAGAATCTGATTGAAGTTATGCTGTATCATGAACTATATAAAAGAAGAAGTGATCATCGCAGGTCTCGCCACAGAATTTACTAATTACAGATTTTGTGCTATGATAAAAATGATGTAGATACGAAGATTTTGGGATAAAAGTTAACATGATTATGGAAAAATAAGGGTGAAAATACGTATGAAGAATCTGATTTTTATAGGAATGCCGGCAGTTGGAAAGAGTACGGTCGGAGTGGTTGTCGCAAAACGGCTGGGAATGGAATTTATCGATACAGATTTATTGATTCAGAAGCAGGAGGGACGTCTGCTCAGAGAGATTATAGCAGATGTGGGGGAAGATGGATTTCTTGCCATTGAGAATCAGGTGAATTGTCAGGTGAATGCCGAACACGCCGTAATCTCTCCGGGAGGAAGTGTTGTATACTGCGAAGAGGCGATGAAACATTTTAAAGAAATAGGAACAGTCGTATATTTGAAGGCTTCTTATCGCACAATAAAAGAGAGGATCCGCAGTCCGAAAAAGCGGGGAGTCGTACTCAGAGAAGGGCAGACTTTCCGGGATTTGTATGAAGAACGGACAAAACTTTTTGAACAATATGCAGACCTTACGATATGCGAGGACGGCTGTCAGATCGAGGAAACGATCGATGCAGTTTTGACGCAGATCGAGGCGCTGGAGAAAAAATGATTTTACAAATTGAAATTTATGGTATAATAACTAATCGTATTATAGGGTAAAAAGGCGAATTATCGTTTCTTTTTGCTTTTATAAGGCGGGGGTAATGAAATTTAACAAGGGACTACGATAGAATTATCGATAATCGAGGTGCAATATGGAGCAGTATATTATCAAAGGCGGCAATCCGCTGGTAGGGGAAGTTGAAATCGGCGGAGCTAAAAATGCGGCACTGGCTATTCTCGCGGCAGCTATCATGACAGACGAGACCGTTCTGATTGACAATCTGCCGGATGTAAATGATATCAATGTGTTGCTGGAAGCGATTCAGGGAATCGGAGCAATGGTTCAGAGATTTGACAGACACACAGTTAAGATTAACGGAAGCGCAATTACAGACTTTAATATAGAATATGATTATATCAAGAAGATCAGAGCATCTTACTATCTTTTGGGTGCGATGCTCGGAAAGTACAAGAGAGCAGAAGTGGCTCTGCCGGGCGGATGCAATATCGGAAGCAGACCGATCGATCAGCATCTGAAGGGATTCCGCGCATTGGGTGCGGATGTGGATATTGAGCACGGCAAGATCGTGGCAGAAGCAGAGCATCTGAGAGGAACACATCTGTATTTTGATGTGGTCTCTGTAGGAGCAACGATCAATGTGATGATGGCAGCAGCCATGGCGGACGGTCTTACGATCATGGAGAACGTTGCCAAGGAGCCTCATGTCGTAGATGTTGCGAACTTCTTAAACAGCATGGGAGCGAACATCCGCGGTGCCGGAACAGATGTGATCAAGATCCGTGGAGTCAAGAGCCTTCATAAGACAGAATATTCCATCATTCCGGATCAGATTGAAGCAGGTACTTTTATGTTTGCTGCAGCAGCGACAAAGGGAGATGTGACGGTATTAAATGTCATTCCGAAACATCTGGATGCGACAATCTCCAAGCTTGTGGACATCGGATGTGAAGTAGAAGAGTTTGATGATGCGGTAAGAGTGGTGGCGAAGAACCGCTTGAGAAGCACACAGGTGAAGACATTGCCGTATCCGGGATATCCGACAGACATGCAGCCGCAGATCGGGGTAGTGCTTGCGCTCGCGCAGGGTACAAGTACGATCACAGAGAGTATTTTGAGAACAGATTTAAGTATCTGGATGAGCTGGCAAGAATGGGTGCAGTGATCAAAGTAGAGGGCAACTCTGCAACCATCGAAGGTGTAGAGAAGTTTTCCGGAGCGAGAGTCAGTGCGCCGGATTTAAGAGCAGGTGCGGCGCTTTGTATCGCAGGGCTTGCGACAGACGGAATCACTATTGTGGATGATATCGTCTATATCCAGAGAGGATACGAGAGATTTGAAGAAAAGCTGCGCGGTCTTGGCGGAATCATTGAAAAGGTTTCTGATGAGAAAGAGATTCAGAAATTTAAGCTGAAAGTAGGCTGATATATAACGGGGGAGTGAAGATGCAGGACGGTGAGTTCTGCATCTTTTGATAAATCACAGGGAGGTTCAAAAGAGAAAATGAGCAGTGAACGATACGATGAAGCGGTAAGGGAACAGAAGAAAGCAGAGCGCAAAAAGCAGGTGCAAAAGCAGGTTATGATCCTTGTGATCGCTCTGGTGGTGATCGCAGTTGCAGCTGCGGCAGTGTTTTTCACGATAAAAGGTAAGAAAAGCGAGCCAAAAGATACAACGAAGGCATCGAGCAGCGGACTTGCCGGTGCGATCAGTGCAAGCTATGAGACATTTGCTTCTGAGGCAGATCCGGATGCGTCTGCGGAAGACGTAAAAAAAGAAGCAGAGGACTTTGCAGCATGGATCCAGAAGACATATCCGGATGAATCTTCCGGAAAGCTTCAAAAAACCATGAAATCAGGAAAAGTATCCGCAGAGGATTTTTATAGCAGCTATGGAAAGACGCTGCATGTGCTGTCTGATGAGTATAAAGGGTACTTAAAAGATGATGAGACAGCAGCTGCAAATCATATCTATCAGAAAGACGGCGCGAAGGACGGACAGGCGGAGATCGCGATAGCAGGGAACCTGACACTGACAGAAGAAGGTTATACACTGGGCAAATACGATGAGACTGGAGATTTAAGCCAGATGCTCTCAGAGCAGATTTTAAGTGCGATGACAGGAGCGGATGCACTCTTTTTGAATCAGGAATTCAGCATCAGCAGTAAAGGGGAGGCATTATCAGGAAAGACTTCGATCCTGCATGCCAATGCAGAACGTATGAATATATTGGAAGCATTGGGAGCAGATGTTGTGTCTCTTGGAAATGAGCATGCGGCAGGTTATGGACAAGATGCCTTAAAAGAGAACATGGAGCTGTTAAAAAATGCAGGAATGGCATATGTAGGAGCAGGAACAGATGCCGCAGATGCTGCGCAGCCGGTGTATTTGATCATCAATGGAATCAAGATTGGATTTACATCAGCTTCCGGCATGGAAGATTCTTATGATATGGCGGCAGGTGACGGCAAAGCGGGGATTTTAGAATATACAGAGGCAGAGCAGTATACAAAAGTAATCCAGGAGGCTGCCACAAAGTGCGATTATCTGATTGTGTATGATCATGAAGGAAAAGGGGATGCCAATGGTGTGGAATCCTACCAGAAAGAGCATGCAGCTGCATTTTTGCAGGCAGGAGCGGATATCGTGATTGGCGGACACTCTGATCGTCTGCAGGGAATTGAGTATATCGATGGAAAACCGGTTGTGTACAGCATAGGATCTGTGCTGACAGACGGAACAAGCAGATATTCGGCAGTATTAAAGCTCAACATCACATCAGAAGGGTTAAAAGAGATGTCGCTCGTTCCGGGAATCCAGACAGAAGATATGACAGAATATCTGGATTCTACAGAGACACAGAAGAAGATGTATGATGCAGTTGCAGCTTTGTGCCCGAATGCATCGATTGATGAAAATGGAGTCGTTACAGAGAAAAAATAGAATTCCATATTGACATTTCTGGTAATACGGTGTAGAGTTCTATTGTCACAAAAATGAATATGAAAACTTTCTCTTATTCAGAGCAGTGGAGGTACAAAGGACCTGTGAAGCTGCGGCAACCCCGTCAAGGAAGGTGCCAACCTGAGCGAGTAATCGAACAATAAGAGGATTGTTTTGGTAAAGAACAGTCCGCTTTTTGGCGGGCTGTTTTTATTAGAAGAGATGCAGTCCGAAAAGAGAGAAAGAAACAAAGAAGGAGGAACAAAATGGAAAAATTATTATTTACATCGGAATCTGTTACAGAGGGACATCCGGATAAGATCTGTGATGCGATTTCAGATGCGATCCTGGACGCTTTGATGGAGCAGGATCCGATGAGCCGTGTTGCATGTGAGACTTGCGTGACAACCGGTATGGTCATGGTCATGGGAGAGATTACAACAAAAGCATATGTAGATATTCCGAGAATTGTAAGAGATACAGTGCGTGAGATCGGATACACAAGAGGAAAGTTCGGATTTGATGCAGATACATGCAGCGTGCTGACAACGATCGATGAGCAGTCGGCAGATATTGCGCTTGGAGTGGACAAGGCGCTGGAAGCAAAAGAAAATAAAATGTCCGATAATGAACTGGAAGCAATCGGAGCAGGAGATCAGGGTATGATGTTTGGATATGCATCCAACGAAACAGCAGAATTTATGCCGTATCCGATCGCAATGGCACACAAACTTGCCCTTCAGTTGACAAAAGTGCGCAAGGACGGAACGCTCTCTTACCTGCGTCCGGACGGAAAGACACAGGTAACAGTAGAGTATGATGAGAATGGAACTCCGAAACGTCTGGATGCAGTGGTACTTTCTACACAGCATGATCCGGATGTGACACAGGAACAGATCCACGCAGATATCAAGAAATATGTATTTGACGAGATCATCCCGGCTGAGATGGTAGATGAACATACAAAATTCTTCATCAATCCGACAGGCCGTTTTGTGATCGGCGGACCACACGGAGACAGCGGTCTGACCGGAAGAAAGATTATTGTAGATACTTACGGCGGAATGGCACGTCACGGCGGCGGGGCATTCTCCGGAAAAGACTGTACAAAGGTAGACCGTTCTGCGGCATATGCAGCACGTTATGCAGCAAAGAACATTGTGGCAGCAGGACTGGCTGACAAGTGCGAAATTCAGCTTTCTTATGCGATCGGTGTTGCTCAGCCGACTTCCATTATGGTAGATACATTCGGAACAGGAAAAGTATCCGAAGAAAAACTGGTGGAGATCGTGCGTGAGAACTTTGATCTTCGTCCGGCAGGAATCATCAAAATGCTGGATTTAAGACGTCCGATCTACAAACAGACTTCTTCTTACGGACACTTTGGAAGAAACGATCTGAATCTTCCGTGGGAAAAACTGGACAAAGCAGAAGTATTGAAAAAATATTTATAACAGTAGACGGAATGCCTCTTTTGGTTTATAGTAATACGAAAGAGGTGCGGAAAATAAAAAAGAAGGACAGGGACCTGCACCAGGGACTGTCCTCTTTTCTGTATTAGAGCATGCAGGATGGGAGGCGATGAAGATGAAATTAAAAACCAAGCTGATTCTTGCGTTTATGATCGTGATGATTCTGCCTACATTGTTTACAACTGTAGCGATGACGGCATTTGCGCCAAAAGCGGTGAATGATATTCAGGAATTATATCTGATCATTGTATTTTGCACGGCATCAGCTCTGATCTTCTGGATTTACAGGACGGTTTCACTGCCGCTTGCAAAACTGCAGGCAGCGGCCCGCAATATCAAAGAGGGCAATCTGGATTTTGAAAATTAAGAATGAGACTAATGATGAAATCGGACAGCTCTGTCAGGATTTTGAAGAGATGCGTTTGAGACTGAAGGCAAACGCAGAAGAAAAGGTGGCATACGATAAAGAGAACAAAGAATTGATCAGTAATATTTCCCATGATCTGAAGACACCGATCACGGCTATCAAAGGTTATGTGGAAGGAATTATGGATGGAGTTGCAGACACTCCGGAGAAGATGGACAGATATATCAAGACCATCTACAATAAGGCGAATGAAATGGATCTTCTGATCAATGAACTGACATTCTATTCCAAGATCGATACGAACCGTATTCCGTATAATTTTACGACGATTTCAGCAAAGCAGTATTTTGGTGACTGTGCAGAGGATTTGTTTATGGAACTGGAGGCAAAGGGCGTACAGTTTCGGTATAGAAATTATTTGGAGACAGATTCTAAGGTGATTGTGGATCCGGAGCAGCTTCGAAGAGTGATCAGCAATATTGTAGGGAATTCTGTAAAATATATGGATAAGTCAGATCCTTCCATTACCATGGATTTAAAGGATGTAGGAGATTTTGTTCAGATTGAACTGGGAGACAACGGAAAAGGGATTGCGGCGAAAGATCTTCCGAATATATTTGACCGGTTTTACCGGACAGATGCGTCACGGAATTCTTCCAAAGGCGGAAGCGGGATCGGGCTTTCGATCGTGAAAAAAATTGTAGAAGAGCATGGCGGAAAGATCTGGGCTACCAGTGAAGAGGGCGTCGGGACAACCATGTACTTTGTAATCAGAAAATATCAGGAGGTACCAATGAATGAGTAAACGAATATTGATTGTAGAAGATGAGGAAAGTATTGCAGATTTAGAGCGGGACTATCTGGAGTTGAGCGGATTTCAGGTAGAAGTGGCAAATGACGGAGAGACAGGGCTTAACAAGGCAATGAAAGAGGAGTTTGATCTGATCATTCTGGATCTGATGCTTCCGGGAGTGGATGGGTTTGAAATCTGCCGTGAAGTGCGGAGTCAGAAAAATACACCGATCATTATGGTATCTGCAAAGAAGGATGACATTGACAAGATCCGTGGTCTCGGACTGGGAGCAGACGATTATATGACAAAGCCATTCAGCCCGAGTGAGCTGGTGGCAAGAGTGAAGGCGCATTTGTCCCGTTATGAGCGTCTGATCGGAAGCAATGTAGAAGAAAATGATGTGATCGAGATCCGTGGTCTGAAGATCGATACGACAGCGAGAAGGGTGTGGGTGAATGGAGAAGAACGTTCCTTTACGACAAAAGAATTTGATCTTTTAACGTTCCTTGCAGGACATCCGAATCATGTATATACAAAAGAAGAGTTGTTCCGGGAAATCTGGGATATGGAATCTGTAGGGGATATTGCGACTGTGACGGTGCATATTAAGAAAATCAGAGAAAAGATTGAATATGATACATCACATCCGCAGTATATAGAGACAATATGGGGAGTAGGATACCGGTTTAAGGTGTAAAAAGATGAAAACAGATTGGCAGAATGTGCACAGTAAAATTCAGGAAAAAAGAAAAAAGTAACTTTTAGTACAATGCAGATCATTGCGTTTGGATTTCTGGGAGTGATTCTGATCGGCAGTATTTTATTATTTCTTCCGATCAGCAATCAGAAACCGATTCAGTATCTGGATGCCTTGTTCGTGTCTGTTTCCGCTGTGTGCGTGACAGGACTGGTTACCATATCTCCAGCAGCGCAGTTTACAGTGTTCGGAAAGATTGTGCTTCTGGGTCTGATCCAGATCGGAGGACTGGGTGTCATCGCATGTACGATGGCGGTGTTTCTGGCAATTCGCAAGAAGATCACCATGAAGAGCAGGGTTATGATCCAGCAGACATACAATCTGGAGACGTTGAGCGGAATGGTGCGGTTTATTATCCGGATTCTGAAGGGAACAGTTCTTGTAGAGGGCATCGGAGCGGTGTTATTTGCGTTTCATTTTGTTCCTGAGTATGGATTTATCAAAGGTGTAGCATACGGGATTTTTCATTCTGTTTCTGCATTTTGTAATGCAGGCATTGACGTGCTTGGCACTTCCAGCTTTATGGAGTATGTAAGCTCACCTCTTGTCAGTCTGACTACGATGTTTTTGATCGTTGCGGGAGGACTCGGATTCACAGTCTGGCATGATGTGCGAATGAACCTGCAGGATGTGGCAGGACAGAAACGCCCCTTAAAACGCTTGTTTACGAGATTGCATCTTCAGTCCAAGATGGTGATCGTCATGACAGCGGGATTGATCATGATAGGAACGCTGGGATATTTTCTGCTGGAGTATCACAATGATGCAACCATCGGAAAGCTTGGATTTGGTGAAAAGCTTCTGGCATCCGGATTTCAGTCCGTGACGACGAGAACAGCTGGATTTGCTACAGTTTCTCAGGCAGAACTGACTTCGGCATCCAAGTTGTTTGGATGTATTCTGATGTTTATCGGAGGTTCTCCGGGAGGTACGGCGGGCGGTATCAAGACGACGACAATGGCCATCTTGCTGCTCACCTGTGCTGCAGTGATCCGGGGAAGAAAATCAACGGAGTGTTTCGGAAGACGGCTTGCAGAATCCAATGTACGTTCCGGGATTGCGATTGTATTTCTTACATTTGCAATCTGGCTGACAGGTCTGTTCGGACTTGCTGTTTTAGAGCCTGATGAGCGGTTTATCGACTTGATGTACGAGGCGACTTCCGCGATCGGAACGGTGGGACTTTCCGCAGATCTGACGCCGTCGCTGACAAGAGGCAGTCATGTGATCCTGATGATCCTCATGTATGTGGGGCGAATCGGGCCGATCACCATGGCGCTGGTATTTGCCGGAAGAGAAGATATGCAGGCAAAATTCAGGGATTTGCCGGAAAAACGGATTATGTTAGGATAGAAGAGGTAGAAAGACATGAAAAAACAATTTGCAGTGTTTGGATTGGGAAGTTTCGGGCGGAGTGTTGCCCTGACACTGGAAAATCTGGGATGCGATGTAGTGGTAGTAGATAAATCATATGAAAAGATCCAGGAGATTTCAGATATGGTCTCTTATGCGATGCGGGCGGATGTGTCAGATCCCGATGCACTTCATGCACTGGGGGGAAGAAATCTGGACGGAGCAGTCGTTGCGGTCTCTGAAAATCTGGAAGCGAGCATTATGGCCACGATCATCTCCAAAGAGATGGGAATCCCGTATGTGCTGGCAAAGGCGAAAGATGAGCTGCAGGGCGCGATTCTCGAAAAGGTGGGGGCAGATGCCATTGCCTATCCGGAGTGTGACATGGGAGAACGAGTTGCAAAAAGCCTGATGTCTACTGCGTTTACGGACTGGATCGAGCTGTCGTCCGAATACAGTATGGCAGAGGTGGCAATTCCGGAAAAATGGGTAGGCAAAAGCCTCAGTGAATTAAAAATCCGGGAACAGTACGGAATCAATGCAGTCGGAATCATTCAGGGAGAGAAGGTGGAGGTTACCCTGGATCCCTATGCACCGCTTCCGAAAGATGCAATCCTGATTTTGATCGGAGCAACCGCTGTTCTGGAAAAATTTCATACATGGAAGTAGGAAAGATGATCACAAGTACAAGTAATCAAAGAATCAAAGAATTATCTCAAATACAGAAAAAAGCAAGGTGCGGAGCCGCGAGGGAGTTTTCGTTGCGGAAGGGATCCGCATGGTGAGGGAAACGCCTTATGAGCGTCTTGTCAGCCTGTATTTTTCGGAGAGTTTTGAAAAAAATATGGAAATGAAGTATTGGATGCAATTTCCGGGGGAGATTTAAAAATCCGGGAGCAGATTCGGAGAAAGACGGAGATTTTGTCTGATGCGGTATTTTCTTATGTGTCTGATACTAAGACACCGCAGGGAGTTCTGGCAGTGGTGCGTCAGATGGAGTATACACTGGAGCAGATGACAGATGGAGTTATCCCGCATCTGATGATCTTAGATAACCTGCAGGATCCGGGCAATCTGGGAACAATCTTTCGGACAGCGGAGGCTGCCGGAGTGACAGGTATCATCATGAGCCGGGACTGTGTGGATATTTATAATCCGAAGACGATCCGCTCGACAATGGGGGCGCTTTACCGGATGCCGTTTGTATATGTGGAGAATCTGAGAGAAATGATCCATACATTAAAGAAAAAACATCAAAAGCTATGCGGCACATCTGGATGGAAAGAACACCTATGATAAAGAAGATTACAGGCAGGGAACGGCTTTCCTGATCGGGAATGAGGGAAACGGACTCAGAGAAGAGATTGCACAGTGTGCGGATACCTGGATCCGGATTCCGATGTGCGGACAGGTGGAGTCGTTGAACGCAGCAGTGGCAGCGACAGTTCTGATGTTTGAAGTCAGCAGACAGCGGAGAGGATAACGCGTTTTCAGAAATTGACAGGGTGATAGGATGGAACCATTGTTAGATCTGACAAAAGAATATGGTCTGGTGTTGGATGGCGGCGGAGCAAGAGGGGCCTATCAGATCGGTGCATGGACAGCGCTTGAGGAAGCAGGCGTGAATGTCTGTGCGGTGGCAGGGACTTCTGTAGGAGCATTAAACGGTGCTCTGATCTGCATGGACAGTGTGGAGAATGCACAGAAGGTCTGGGCAGAGATGAAGTTTTCCAGAGTCATGGATGTGGATGATGAGTGGATGCAGCATCTGTTCAGCAAAGATGGAAAATTAAAAGAAGTACTCTCTGAACTCTGGAAAAAACTCTCGGATGGAGGTGTGGATGTTACCCCGCTTCGCAATCTCTGATCCACGAAATGGTGGATGAAGGAAAAAAATCCGGCATTCGGGACAAAGGGAGTTCTGTCTTCTGACATTTTCTGTGACGGATATGAAAGAGATGGATCTTTCGCTGGAAGATATTCCCGAAGGCGCTCTGGAAGAATTTTTTGCTTGCCAGTGCGTATCTGCTTGGATTTAAAAATGAAAAACTGCAGGGAAAGCGTTATATTGACGGAGGCGTGATCAACAATGTTCCGTTGAACTCTCTGTTAAACCGCGGGTATAAGGATATTATCACCATCCGGATCCATGGACCGGGAAGAGAGCCCCGGGCAAATATCCCGGAAGACGGGGAGGTTCATGAGATCAGCCCGAGAGTGCGGCTGGGAAGTATTCTGGAATTTGACAGCAAAAGGAGCCGGCAGAATCTGAAGATCGGGTATTATGATGCAAAACGGATGCTCTATGGTCTGGAAGGATTTATGTATTATCTGGAGCAGACCCATGAGGAGACGTGGTATGAGGACAGATTGTGTGAGATTCCGGATCTGGAGAAAGCCGAGATGGCATTTGTACTGAAACTTCCCATCGGGTGTTCTGCCAAAGAGCTGTATCTGGCAATGCTGGAAGCAAGCGCCAAGCTGCTTCGCATTCCAAAATATCAGATCCATACGGTGGATCAGCTCCGTGACCTGGTACAGACACATTATGAGAAACTGGAAGATCAGATACATCTTCCGAGATTTACACACACATTGATTCAGATAGAAAGGAACAGAACTATGAACTTAAAAGGAAGAAATTTTTTGACACTCAAAGATTTTACACCGGAAGAGATCACATATCTTCTGGATCTGGCAGCAGATCTGAAAGAGAAGAAGAAAAACGGCGAGCCGGTTGATTTCTACAGGGGGCAAAAATATTGCACTGATTTTTGAGAAGACCAGTACAAGAACACGCTGTGCATTTGAAGTTGCAGCACATGATTTGGGCATGGGTTCTACCTATCTGGATCCGACCGGTTCTCAGATCGGAAAGAAGGAAAGTATCGAGGATACTGCAAGAGTACTGGGAAGAATGTATGATGGAATCGAGTACCGCGGATATGGACAGGAGATTGTGGAGGAACTTGCAAAATATGCAGGGGTTCCGGTATGGAACGGTCTGACCAATGAATATCATCCGACGCAGATGTTGGCAGATATGCTCACGATCCGTGAGAATTTCGGTACTTTAAAAGGTCTGAAACTGGTGTACATGGGTGATGCAAGATACAATATGGGAAATTCTCTGATGATCGTCTGCGCGAAGCTGGGACTGGATTTTGTGGCTTGTACAACAGAAAAGTATTTCCCGAATGAGGAACTGGTAGAGACATGCCGCGGATATGCAAAAGAGTCAGGAGCAACGATCACACTGACAGAGAATGTAGAAGAAGGAACAAAGGATGCGGATGTTATCTATACCGATGTCTGGGTATCTATGGGAGAGCCGGATGAAGTCTGGGAAGAGAGAATCCGTGAATTGTCTCCATATAAAGTGACAAAAGAAGTGATGGCAAATGCAAAAGAGTCTGCGATCTTTTTACACTGCCTGCCGGCATTCCATGATCTGAAGACAAAGATCGGAAAAGAGATGGGAGAACGGTTTGGCATTACAGATATGGAAGTGACGGATGAAGTATTTGAATCCGCACAGTCCAAAGTATTTGATGAAGCAGAAAACCGGATGCATACGATCAAAGCTGTGATGGCAGCGACACTGGGAGAGATGTAATTGAAAGCGGAAATTTTAAAAATGCTGCGGGAGAGTCAGGACTATGTTTCCGGGCAGCAGATCTGTGAGCGGTTCCAGGTATCCAGAACTGCAGTCTGGAAGGTGATCAAACAACTGAAAGAGGAAGGGTATGAAGTGGAAGCGGTACGCAACAGAGGGTATCGCCTCTCTTCTCTTCCGGATATTCTCTCCCGGGAGGAGATCGTCAGTCAGATAGATACTGTCTGGGCAGGACAAAACGTGTATTATTTTACAGAAACAGATTCCACCAATATTCAGGCGAAAAGAATGGGAGATCAGGGGGCGCCTCACGGAACTCTGGCAGCAGCAGGACAGCAGACTGCCGGAAAAGGCAGAAGAGGAAGAACCTGGGAGTCTCCGGCGGATCAGAATATTTATATGTCACTTCTTTTGCGTCCGGAGATCGCACCGGTCAAAGCACCCATGTTGACTCTGGTTATGGCATATGCGGCTGCAATGGCGCTTCGGGAATGTACGGGTCTGGATGTACAGATTAAGTGGCCCAATGATCTGGTTATCAACGGGAAAAAAATCTGCGGAATCCTGACGGAAATGAGCACAGAGATTGATTATATCAATTATGTTGTCATTGGAATCGGGATCAATACTAATATTGAACAATTTCCGGAAGAACTAAAGCAGACTGCCACATCACTTCGGATTGAAGCAGGACACAGTATCAGACGCAGTCCACTCATTGCAGCAATTATGCGGTGGTTTGAAAAAGCATATGCCGAATTCATGAAAACGGAAGATCTTTCGGGAATCCAAAAAGCATACAATGAATTGCTTGTGAATTGCGGACGTGAGGTCCGGGTTCTGGAGCCAAAGGGAGAATGGCAGGCAGAAGCTCTTGGAATCAATAACGGTGGTGAGCTGCTTGTAAGAAAAGCGGATGGAAGTGAAACAGCGGTCTATGCGGGAGAAGTTTCCGTGCGCGGTATTTACGGATATGTTTAGTCATATAAGAAAGGAAACTGAAAATGGAAGAAGAAATTGTGCTTTGTGCGGCGAACTCTTATGAGCAGAAATACTATCTGAATCCCGAGTTTGAAATGCTGCCTGAAAGTATCAAGCAGGAATTGAATATTATGTGTGTACTCTACACAGAAGATGTAGGCGGGATCTTGATGGTTTTCTATGATGAGGATGGAAATCTGGAGTTTCGGGTAGATCACGAGGAGAATGATTTTTCGTTTGATGAGATCGGCAGTGTTTTGAAGATCAAACAGCTGCAGCAGACAAAACAGGAGCTGTTCGAGTCACTGGAATTGTTTTATAAGGTGTTTTATCTGGGAGAAGAGGTTGATCTGGAAGAAGAGGTTGATCTGGAAGAAGAGTAGAGTACAGATCCTGAGAAAAGAAACGAGAGAAAGAGTTAGAGTGTGAAAATGAAACAGTTGAAAATAGGAAATGTTTTACTGGAAAATTCTTATGTACTCGGACCTATGGCAGGCGTAACAGACCTGCCATTTCGCTTGCTTTGCAAGGAGCAGGGAGCGGGTCTTCTGTGTATGGAGATGGTCAGTGCAAAAGGTATTTTCTATAATAATAAGAATACGGAAAGTCTGCTTCAGATTCATCCCGAGGAAGTACCGGTATCGCTGCAGTTTTTTGGTTCGGATCCGAAGATCGTCAGCGAGATGGCGAAACGGGTCGAGGAACGTCCGTTTTCCATTCTGGATATCAACATGGGATGTCCGGTGCCAAAGGTCGTGCGAAACGGAGAAGGGTCTGCACTGATGAAGAATCCGAAGCTGGTATACGAACTGGTCAGTGCGACGGTAAAGGCGATCAAAAAGCCGGTTACCGTTAAGATCCGGAAAGGGTTCGATGATGAACATATCAATGCGGTGGAAATCGCGAAGATCATTGAAGAAGCAGGTGCGGCAGCAGTAGCCGTACACGGAAGAACAAGAGAACAGTATTATTCCGGAAAAGCGGACTGGGAGATCATCCGTCAGGTAAAAGAGGCAGTTTCCATCCCGGTGATCGGAAACGGAGATGTGACTTCCGGGGAAAAAGCAATCGCCATGCGTGAGCAGACCGGGTGTGACGGGGTGATGATCGCCAGAGGTGCTCAGGGGAATCCATGGATCTTTTCGGAGCTTTTAGAATATGAAAGAACAGGACGGCTTCCTGACAGACCGGATGTGGAAGAAATCAAGCAGACAATGCTTCGGCATGCCAGACTCCAGATCGAGTATAAAGGTGATTTTACAGGAATCCGGGAGATGCGAAAACATGTGGCATGGTATACAAAAGGACTGCATGGGGCAGCCCGTCTGCGGGATCAGATCAATCAGGTTGAGAGCTATGCAGAACTGGAAAATCTCTTGACATCGTTATAACGATTGAGTATAATATTGAAATTGTGAAATATACTTGAATTAGAGATATGGACAGGCAGAAATGTCCTGTAAATACAGGAAAAAGCCGAAGATAAAGTTTTAAATAAAAGAGCAAGATCAGGAAAGAAAGGAAGCAGACAGGTATGGCAGAGGCAAAGAAGAGATTACTTACTTATGCAGGATTGAAAGCGCTGGAGGATGAACTGGAAAATCTGAAAGTTGTAAAACGTAAAGAAGTGGCAGGAAAGATCAAAGAAGCCAGAGAGCAGGGAGACCTTTCAGAGAACGCAGAATACGATGCGGCAAAAGATGAGCAGAGAGATATCGAAGCCCGTATCGAAGAGCTGGAAGGCATTTTGAAAAACGCAGAAGTTGTAGTAGAGGATGAAGTTGATTTAGACAAGATCAATGTAGGATGTAAAGTAAAAGTATTTGACATCACATTTGACGAAGAGATGGAATTCAACATTGTAGGTTCTACAGAGGTGAACAGCCTGGAAGGAAAGATTTCCAATGAGTCGCCGGTTGGTCAGGCTCTGATGGGTAAAAAAGTCGGAGATACTGTAGATGTAGAAACACAGGCAGGAGTGATCCAGTACAAAGTACTTGATATCAGCCGTTCTATGTAGTAGAAACCAGACCCCTTTATTACAAGGGGTCTTAATTCGCATTTAGGGAACACATAAAAGTGTACCGGATGCCTGAAAAGGAAGGAGAAAATATCGTGTCCGAACAGCAGAAAAAAGCACAGCAGGAACCAGATTTAAATCAGTTGAGAAAAGTTCGCCGCGAAAAACTGGCGGATTTACAGGCAAACGGAAAAGATCCGTTTGTGATCACAAAATATGACCAGACACATCACAGTCTGGAGATCAAAGAGAATTTTGAAGAGCTTGCAGGAAAAGAAGTTTCTATCGCAGGACGTATGATGTCCAAACGTGTGATGGGAAAAGCATCTTTCTGCAATGTACAGGATTTGCAGGGAAATATTCAGTCTTACGTTGCAAGAGACAGCATCGGAGAAGAAGCTTACAAAGAGTTTAAGAAGATGGATGTCGGCGATGTGATCGGAATCACAGGAGAAGTGTTTGAGACAAAGACAGGAGAAAAATCCATCCACGCTTCTTCCGTGACATTGCTCTCCAAGAGTCTTCAGATTCTGCCGGAGAAGTTCCACGGACTGACAAATACAGATATCCGCTACCGTCAGAGATACGTGGATCTGATCATGAATCCGGATGTAAAACAGACATTTATCAACCGCTCTAAGATTTTAAGCGCGATCAGAAGATATCTGGACGGACAGGGATTCCTGGAAGTAGAGACACCGATGCTCGTATCCAATGCCGGAGGTGCTGCTGCAAGACCGTTCGAAACACACTTCAACGCACTGGATGAAGATTTCAAACTCCGCATCTCTCTTGAGCTGTACTTGAAGAGACTGATTGTCGGAGGAATGGAGCGCGTATACGAGATCGGACGTGTATTCCGTAACGAAGGTCTTGACACAAGACACAATCCGGAATTTACATTGATGGAGTTGTACCAGGCGTATACAGACTATAACGGAATGATGGATCTGACAGAGAATCTGTACCGTCATGTTGCACAGGAAGTACTTGGAACAACTGTGATCGAATACAACGGTGTGCAGATGGATTTAGGAAAGCCGTTTGAGAGAATCACAATGGTAGATGCAGTGAAAAAATATGCAGGTGTGGACTGGAACGAAGTGGAGACACTGGAACAGGCAAGAGCACTTGCAAAAGAGCATCATGTAGAGTTTGAAGAGCGTCACAAAAAAGGAGATATCCTTGCACTCTTCTTCGAAGAATTTGCAGAGGAGCACCTGATCCAGCCTACATTTGTAATGGATCATCCGATCGAGATTTCTCCGCTGACAAAGAAAAAACCGGAGAATCCGGAATATACAGAGCGTTTCGAGTTCTTTATGAACGGATGGGAGATGGCGAACGCATACTCTGAGCTGAACGATCCGATCGATCAGAGAGAACGTTTCAAAGCACAGGAAGAGCTGCTTGCACAGGGAGACGATGAAGCGAATACAACAGACGAAGACTTCCTGAACGCGCTGGAGATCGGTATGCCTCCTACAGGCGGTATCGGATTCGGAATCGACAGAATGTGTATGCTGTTGACAAACAGTGCAGCGATCAGAGATGTGCTGCTGTTCCCGACAATGAAGTCCTTGGACAAATAAAGCCCGTAAAATCAAGGGTTTGCGGATCTGAACGTTTGTTTTGACATCAATTTGACATCAATTTTATCTATTTTGGTGGATTTATATGGACCAAAATGGCGAATTTCTTAATTGTTTAAAAAAAAGAGGAAAAGGTTAATTTCTCTAAAAGAGCTTATTCAATATTTGAATGAGTTCTTTTTTTTCTTGTTATAATCCCCAAAAACTAGTTGTTATGGTTCAAAAAAACAAATTTAGGAGGATGGCAAAATGAATAAAAATACAGCGTTAGGAGCAAGTGAGGTTACGAAAAACATAATTTTCAAGGAGAGATGCATAAGAAATTTTTTCTGCTTTATTTACCGGAATGTAGAAACGAAGATGTGTATCATCAGGCATTGATCTATTGTCTTGGAATCAGTCGAGATACACGAGAACATGTGGAAGAAATTTATGATTTTGAAACAGGATGCGTCAAAACAGAATGCATGAGTGCCGGATGGCAGACAAGTGGGAGTCTGAAAATCATTCGGATGGCATTTAATCTTTACTGCAATGGCACACCGACTGTATATGAAAAGGAAGGTGTAGAAGGTAAATTAAAAGAGTGTGAGCATTATACGGTAGAGGATCTGTTTTGTTGTGAGTATGCGCCATATTTCTGGCAGGCGATTCAACTTCGTTATCCAGAGTATTGCGGAATGTGAGGTGAAACATGTTAAAAATCAGATTACAGGGAACTACCAATGATATTAAGTGGTTCAAAAAAATATTGGAGAGAGACAAAAGGATTGCTCTTTTGGAAATTTCACAACCATTTCCGAATAAGGGAACGAAAAAATATTTTCGTGTGTATGCAGAGGTAGAAAGAGGAACGAAATAAGCGGAGGGAAAGTTATGTGTAAAGTAATCGCAGTAGCAAGCCAAAAAGGCGGAGTCGGAAAGACAACAACCTGCATCAATCTTGGTGCAGCATTAGCAAAAGCAGGAAACAAAGTGTTGCTTGTGGATAATGATCCACAAGGGCACTTGACCATAGGATTGGGATTTTCCAAAAAGCAGAGAGTGACACTGAAAACAGTTCTGGAAAATCAGATAGAGGAACTGGAACATCCATTAAAAGGTGCGATTCTGAACTATGGTGAAAATCTGGACATCATACCGGCCAATAAAACGTTAGGAATGATGGGGATTTATCTGTCAACGGTAGAAGAAGGGGAACTGGTACTTGGTCAGGCATTAGAAGAAGTCAAAGGAAAATATACGTATATTTTAATTGACTGTGGTCCGTCACTGGGGGCATTGTCAATCAATGCATTGGTAGCTAGTGACAGTGTTTTGATTCCAGTGGAATTGGATAAGTTTGCTACAGATGGATTGGAAGAGTTGTTGCGGACCGTGCGCGTGGTAAAGAAGAAGTATAATCCGCATCTGGAAATAGAAGGAATCCTTTACAATAAAGTAGAAAGCCGGTTGAACAATACGAAAATTTATCAAGAAGCAATTGAGACAGCATATGGGGAGCATGTGTATATTTTTAAATCTTATGTTCCCAAAACAGTACGGATTAAAGAAGCGCCCAATTTTGGTTTAAGCGTTTTGGAATATGAACCAAAAAGCGAAAGTGTCCGGCAGTACCTGTCCCTGATGGAGGAGGTGGCAAGTCATGAATAAAAGAAAAGCAGTCATTTCTCTTGCCGGGTATGAGGACATTTTTGAGGATTCTATGGAAAACGGGGAAAGGGAAGAAGTTGTCAGACTCCCCATCAGTCAGTTTCATATGTTTCGGAACCATCCTTTTCGTGTGGTGGACGATGAAAAAATGGAGGAAACGGTAAAGAGTGTTAAGCAATATGGTATTCTGATCCCGGGAATTGTTCGTCCGCTTAATACGGGAGGATATGAAGTAATCGCAGGGCATCGTAGATGGAGGGCCTGTGAATTGGCAGGATTGAAAGAAATGCCAGTGCTTGTCCGGAACATGACAGATGAAGAAGCTACGGTGATTATGGTTGATACTAACATCCAAAGAGAAGATATTTTGCCAAGTGAGAAAGCAAAGGCATATAAGATGAAATATGAAGCCATGAAGCATCAGGGAAGCAAAGGGGAAAAGTTTACGGCGGATTTGGTAGGAGAAGCTGCTGGTGAAAGTGGAAGAACTGTGCAGAGATATATCCGGTTGACAGAATTGATTGCAGAACTCTTAGATGCTGTGGATCACAAAGTGATTTCTATGAAAGTTGGAGAAAAACTATCCTATTTATCCGTGGAAGAACAAGGCTGGGTATGGGATTGTGTGAAAACGTCATCTGTACAGATTCAGGACAGACAAGCAGAATGTTTGAAAGCGCAGAGCAAACAGGGATTGCTGTATCCGGCCATGGTTCAGGATATCCTGATGAAGAAAACAAGGAGCCGGGGACAGGTGACGATTCCAGAAAAAATGGATTGCAGATTATTTTCCGGCAACTTACAACAAACAGCAGATCGAGGAAGTGATTTATCTGTTATTGGAACAGTGGAAAAAACGACAGGAAGGTGAGAAGGATGGAGAGCACAATAAAATTTGACTATTTTAGGGGGATGGAAGCGGAACAGTATACGTTCTATCGGATTCCGAAGGTCTTGTTTACCGCAGAATGTTTCCGCTCACTTTCCTGTGAAGCAAAAGTTTTGTACGGTCTTTTATTAGACCGTATGGGACTGAGTATTAAGAACCGGTGGTTTGATGAAGAGGACAGGGTTTATATTATCTTTACCGTAGAGGAACTTGCAGAATTATTAAACTGTGGAACTCAGAAGGTTGTGCGTCTTTTAAAAGAACTGGATGTAAAAAGTGGAATTGGACTGATTGAGAAGAAGCGTCTGGGGTTGGGAAAACCAAATGTGATCTATGTGAAAAACTTTATGATTCAGGAATTGACAAGGGCAGAAAAACAGGATTTAGAGGCGGAAACCCTTGAAAATACACTGAATGGTGAAAATCACAATTCAAGAAATGTGAAAATCACAATTCAAGAAAGTGCAAAATCACAATTCAAGAATGATGAAAATCACAATTCAGGAAATGTGAAAATCACAATTCAAGAAAGTGCAAAATCACAATTCAAGAATAGTGAAAATCATCATTCAAGAATAGTGAAATCGGACATTCCAGAATATCCAAAATCACAATCTAATAATACTGAGTATAGTGATATTGAACATAATGAGAATCAATCTATCGATCTATCAGAGGGCGATGTGATGGAGCGAAAGAAACATTACCGAAACATGGTACAGGAGCAGATTTATTATAAGAGTTTGATTCAAAATCCACGTTATCAGAAAAATGAAGTGGACGAATTGGTGGAGCTGACTGTAGAAGTATTGATGCTGCCAGATGACAGAATGATTTGGATTGCAGGAGATGAAAAACCTGCGATTCTGGTGAAAGATAGATTCCAGATGTTAAATGATGCTCATTTCGAGTATGTATTGGATAGTATGAAGAGAAATACAGGGAAAGTTCAGAATGTGAAAAATTATTTGTTGACCAGTTTATATAATGCACCGTTGACTATGGAGCATTACTATCGCTTGGCAGTGAACCATGACTTGTATGGAGGCGGACAGGCAGGGTAATAAACGATCAAATTTGTGACACGATGTCGTAAAGTGAGGTGGACGATAGAATGAGTTGGAAAAATAGATTAATGAAAAAGAAAAAACAAGAGAATAAGCAATTTGGAATAAAATGTAAAGAAACTAATCACCTGATTGAACTGTTGGGGATGCTTTGCTTATTTGGCTTAATGAATCTTTGGGAAGTTGTATTTCCAGAAGATACGATATGGAATCGTG
>ENA-OPYU01000260-OPYU01000260.1-human-gut-metagenome-genome-assembly--contig:-NODE-260-length-21281-cov-2.903470_pt1 | contig 21281 bp, 32 predicted proteins | sample MGYA00242637_ERZ504482 | MGnify/ENA primary metagenome ERZ504482 (study PRJEB26092, sample SAMD00036237) | human gut metagenome | host: Homo sapiens | study: EMG produced TPA metagenomics assembly of... | reverse complement strand
ATCTGTCATGGGCGTTTCGGGCCGATCCATTATGATGAGCCTTCTGATGCACAGCATCCTTTGTCTTTTGTAGTGGACGAGATCAAGCCTGTGTCCAAGTGGAGACAGTTCGGCTACCCGTCCGCGCGGGCCGCTGCGGAAGATTGGTCGAACCTACAGGCTGCACATTGGTTCTGCAATGCACAGAAAGGCAACAAAACCGCCGAAAACGGCCCAAAACAGGCTAAAATCGTGCGGATTCCGCACGTTTCAGACGGCAGCTGGTGAGGGTGGGGAGGGTACCCCTCCCTCGCCCTCGGCGACCCCCCAAGTGCCGTCAGCGCCGATTTACACACAGGGAAAAATTTTCGAAAGGGGTGTTTCTGGCCCATGGCGACCATGAAAAGGCATCACGGCCCGGGGCACCCGGCTGGAGCAGCTCAAGCAGCTGGCAAAGGTGCTGGCAACCGGCATTGATGCCTGCAAGGACTGCCGGGCCCTACCCCAGCTGACCAAACAATACCGGGAGACCATCCGGGAAATTGAAGAGATTGAAGGAGCAAAGGATGACACGGACGAGATCGGCGCGATCCTCGCGCAGCGAGAGCATGATGGGAAGTCAGGAGCCGTCCGCACGTATCGCACCGGAGTATCCGGCGACTGACGGGCAGGATGCCGTGCGCATCCTGCGGGCAGGCGGCACGGTGCTGGATCCGTGGCAGAGCGATATTCTGGACGACTGGATGAGCCGCACAGTGTCCGGCAAATGGGCAGCGCCCACGGCGGGCGGCAGTGTCCCCCGCCAGAACGGCAAGAGTCTGCTGGTGCAGGGACGCTCCGAAGCCGGGATGCTGCTGTTCAATGAGACAGTCATTTACACCGCCCACCTGCAGAAGACCGCCACCGAGACCTTTGAGGAAATGCGGGCACTTTTTTGAAAGCCCGAAGCTGCGCCGCCATGTAGCTGAGATCAAGACTGCACTTGGTCGGGAGCAGATCATCCTGAAAAGCGGTGCCCGCATCAAGTTTCTGGCCCGCACCCGCAACGGCGGACGCGGCCAGCACGGCGACCTGCTGATCTTTGACGAGGCACAGGAGCTGGACGAGACCGCGCAGGGGTCTTTTCTGCCCGCCATTTCCGCCAGCCTGAACCCACAGACCATCTACGTGGGCACGCCACCCGGCCCGGATGCCGTGGGTACTGTGTTCCACGCCCTGCGCAAACGTGCACTGGACGGCGAAGCGAAAAAGGCCGCATGGTTCGAGTTCTCGGTGCCGGAGATCGGCGATGTGAAGGACCCGGCACGCTGGGCAGCCACAAACCCGGCATTGGGGCGGCGCATCCAGTTCTCCACCATTGAGGGCGAAGCCGAACAGCTGGACCCGGACACCTTTGCGCGGGAGCGGCTGGGCTGGTGGAGCCCGGAGATCACGGAGCATCTGGACTATGCCATCGACCGCACCGCATGGGAAGCCTGCGCCAGCGAGGACGAAAAGCCCGAAGGCAAAACTGCTTATGGCGTCAAGTTTTCCGCCGACGGCAGCGCCGTGTGCCTGTGCGGCGCGGTGATCCCGAAAGAAGGCCCCGCGCGGGTGTCGCTGCTGGAGATGCGCCCATCCGGTCAGGGCCTGACATGGCTGGCCGACTGGCTGAACGACCGGTACGGCAAGGCCAGCTGTGTGGTCATTGACGGCCGCAACGGCGTGGATGTGCTGGTGGAACGCATCAAGGACACATGGCGGGCAAAGAACTCGGTGATCCGGCCATCCGCAAAGGACGTGATCGCCGCCGTCAGCGGCTTTACCAATAGCATCAGCGAGGGCACCCTGACATGGTATAAGCCTCAGACGGTGCTGGACGAAAGCGCTGTCACCGCCGTCAAACGGCCCATCGCGGGCGGCTTCGGCTTTGGCGGAGACAACAGCCTGCCGGTGGAAGCCTGCGCGCTGGCGCTCTGGGGCGCAAAGACCAGCCGTCGCGACCCTACCCGCAAAATGAAGATCGGCTGAAAGGAGCATCATGCAGATTTTGAATTTTGGCCGTGTGGACGGCCTGACACCGGAAGAACTGGCACAGCTGCAGGAATTGACCTAATATTTATAACACCCACCAGGGCAACAATGTTATCAAGGACAAATACTACGAAGGTCATATCACACTGCAGGATGTCAGCCTTGGTATCGCTTTGCCGAAAGGATTGAGCAAACTGGAAGTAGGCTGCAGCTGGGGACAGAAAGCCGTGGATGCATTGGCCACACGCTCCATGTTTGACGGCTTTGTGGGCAGCGGTGGCAATCTGGACAGCCTTGCCCGGCTGGTAAAGGATAACCGCCTTGTGGCCGAGTACGCCAAGGCCTGCAGGGACGAGCTGAAGTACGGCTGCGTGTTTGCCACCCTTTCCAAGGATTCGGACATCGGCTGCCGCATCCGTTTTAATTCTCCTGCCACCGCAGCTGCCTGCTGGAATGGTGAGAAAGGTCGCATCGACTATGGGTTTTCCATCATCGACACTGCACAGGATGAATCTGTTGCTGATGTCTGGAATCCATCCCTTGTGAACTTTTACACTGACGATGCAACCATTGTGTTAAGCCTGGAAGGCGGCATCTGGACGGCAAAGCGATATCCGAACCAGATGAAGCGTCCGTTGATGGAACCGCTGATCTGGAATGCGACCAACAATAAACCCTTTGGCCGCAGCCGCCTGAAACGCCCCATCCGGGCATTGATCGATGATTATGTGCGTACAGCCGCCAACGCTACCATTGCGCTGGAGTTCGACACCACCCCGCAGAAATACATTCTCGGTGTGACGGATGAACAGTACGATGCTATCACTGCCGATAAGTTTAAACAGTATGTCGGCGCAATCATCGCAGCCACCTCCAACCCGGAGACCGGCGAAAACCCGGAGTTCGGCCAGCTGGCGCAGGGCAGCCTGCAGCCCCATGTGGAGAAGATGCGCATGACGGCCACCCAGTTTGCAGCGGCCACCGGCCTGACTGTCACCGACGTGGGCGTGGTGAACGACGCCAACCCCACCAGCAGCGATGCCATCCTTGCCCAGAGCCAGACCTTGGTGCTGATGGCCCAGCAGCTGAACGCCGGCAACGGGGATGCTTTGCACACCATTGCCTGTATGGCTCAAGCCATTGCCCGCAATGTGACCCTTGCAGATCTAACGGAAGAGGAGCGAGGCATTATGGCGCACTTCAAAAATCCCGCCATGCCCAGTGTGGCGGTAACGGCAGACGCTGCCCTAAAGATCGCCTCTGCCCGGCGGGAGTTTGCCAGCACCGACACCTTTTTGGAGATGATCGGCTTTGACCAGGCGGACATCCGGCGCATCAAAGCACAGGAACAGCGGGTGCGCGGGCAGGCGCTGCTGATGGAGATGGACAATGCAGATAACCGCACGAGCCTGGAATGAGTACATAACCCGGCTCTCCCGGCTGAACCAGAAAGCCGGGCAGCTCATGCGGGAATACATGGACGGGCACCCGGAAGCCGACACCGACGCCCTCATCCGCTACGCCTACGCCCTTGTGACCAAGTACGGCGAGGGCAGCGCAGAGCTTGCCTGCCAGATGTACGACGCCCTGGCCGAGGCGCAGGGCATCGCACTCCCTGCCGCAGAACCCGCACCCACCGCCACCTACGGCGAAGTGACCGGCATGGTCAAGGCCACGCAGGACAGCCCTTCAAACCTGCAGAGCGGAGTTTCCCGCATGGTCAAGCAGGCCGGTGCCGACACCACAGTACACAATGCCATCCGGGACGGTGCCGAGTGGGCATGGGTGCCCCACGGCGACGCCTGCCCGTTCTGCCGGATGCTGGCGTCCAACGGCTGGCAGAAGGCCAGCCAAAAAGCTGCTGAAGAAGGGCCACGCCCAGCACATCCATTCCAACTGTGACTGTGAGTTTGCGGTGCGGTTCAGCCGGGAGTTTGGCGTCTCCGGCTACGACCCGGAAAAGTATCTCCGGCAGTACCGGGCGGCTGGCAGCGATGTGAACGCCCTGCGCCGCATCGACTATGCCGCCCGGAAAGATGTTATCAACGCCCAGAAGCGGGCGGCGTATGCGGCAAGGAAAAACTTCTCTGTTTATTCGAGCTTGAACATGGAGCCAAAACCTGTTACAATGCAGTCAATCAGCAATGTCAAGGCGTTCAGCTGTGACACGCTGGATGCTGCTGGACAACAGCAGCTGAAAAATGCGCACAAACGTCTGCTTATGACCGCATCCAAGCAGCCGCTTGGAGTGGAAGTTGGCAGGGCATATGATTTGAATATGAAACCGCTCACAAAAGAGTTAACAGGAGCAGCAGAGCGCTCAACAGTGTCGGTGCCAAAACAAAATGTGCCGTATATTGTTATCCATACACACCCTGACAGTAACATTTTCTCACAACGGGATTTGAGTAACTTTGCAAATAACGTAAACCTGAAAATTCTTACAGCTGTTGGCCATGATGGGCACGTTTATGCGGTTGAAAAATCAGCTTCGTTTGACGCAAAAGCCGTAAAAACACTGGTTTCTGATCTCGGAGAATCCGTCAACGGCATTGCAGATCAATATGATCGGAAAGAGATTTCCTATCAGGAAGCCGCCGAATCGTTGAATTTTCTTGTTCGCAACTGTCTATCAGAATTGGAGGGATACGGTGTCAAGTTCTACGAATGAAAAGTTCTTTACCCCGGAACGCATAAAGAAAATGCAGCAGTATCTGATAGACCATCCTATCGACCATAAATATGACGAACTATGCGCCCAAGATATCTATGATGGGGATGACGTTCCGCCACGGCAGCTGGCTGCACGAGGTTATTATGACGTTCTGAAAGAACTCGGAAAACTCCCGGCGGGAGTTGAATGACCGTTAAACCACGATGCACCCGCACCGTGGTTTTTTGTTGCCCATTTTTAGGAGGTCACCATGTTTGAAACTTATCTGACGGTCAAAACAATCATTCTTCTGTTAGGTCTGGCGTTTCTGTTGGTGTATATCGTTTTTTGCGGCATTGGGTTTTTTCAGGCCGCTGCCGAACACCACGAATTGCGGAAGATGCTCCGCGAGATAGAAGCATGGAAAGGAGGTCAGAGGTGCAAGGGAGCAAACACCGGGAGGTAATGCTCCATGACCAGCAAGGAATTTGCAAAGCTCACCAGAGCCGAGCAGTTGGCCAGGTTTGAGGCATACAAAAAAGCGGCTCAGTCTCACACACTGAACCGCTAAGCTAAAAGCAAGGCTACCGAGTTCAACCAGCCCCTTGCACCTCCATTTTATTTTGTTCGTTTTGTCAAGAAAAATGGAGGCTTTTTAATGAAACCGTATGGAAATCCCAAAAAGCTCTTGACTTTTCGTGTACACGGTATATAATATTTGTGTACACGAAAAGTGAGGTGATAAGATGTCGCCCCGTACAGGCAGGCCAAAAGCTGAAAACCCTAAAGATATTCAATTAAAAATCCGAGCGGACGAAAAAAACCATGCAGGATTTGGATTTTTGCTGTGAAAGGTTGAACAAAACGCGCAGTGATATCATCCGACTGGGTATCCAAAAGGTTAAAGCTGAAGCAGAAAAAGAATAAGCCCCCGCCCACCGACTACCAATCACCGGGCGAGAGCTTATAACCCCAGAGGTAACCCATCTGGTAAATCTATTATACCATTTGGTCTCGCCTCTTACAAGAGAATGAGAGCTTTTATCATGAAAGAGTACGGAAATCTTCGCAAAGATGTCAACATGGCCAATTTGGATAACCTGATGTTGGAGCTTCGCTGTGACAGCGATATGCTCAAGGCTGTCCATGTTGCAATGGTGGAAGGCCCGGACCGGGCCGACAACTACACGGATGCCCTGTTTGGCGTCCTGATGTCTCTCTGGAACCTGATCAACAAATTTTCCGATGAAATTTATGAAGAGGTAAAAGACCATGAATGATATGCAGATTTTTACTTACAATTCCAACGAAGTCCGCACCGTGGAGCTGAACGGAGAGCCGTGGTTTGTCCTGAAGGACGTGTGCGAAGTGCTGGGCATCGCTGACCACAAAGTTACTGCCCGGCGGCTTGATGCAGATGAGGTGTGTCAGACACCCCTCACCGACAGCATGGGGCGTCAGCAGGAGACCTCCATCATCAATGAATCCGGCCTGTACAACGTCATCCTGCGCAGCGACAAACCGGAAGCCAAGCCCTTCCGCAAGTGGGTCACGTCCGAGGTGCTGCCCTCCATCCGCAAGCACGGGGCTTACATGACGCCTGAGACCTTGCAAGCCGCCATCCTGAACCCGGACACCATGATCCAGCTGTGCCAACAGCTCAAGGCAGAGCAGGACAAGAACGCAGCCCTGACCGCACAGAACAGCCAGCTCACCGTGGACAAGCAGATCATGCAGCCCAAAGCGGACTACTTTGACGATCTTGTGGACCGAAATCTGCTCACCAACTTCCGGGAGACGGCCAAGGAACTGGGAATCAAGCCCAAGGCTTTTGTGGACTGGCTGCTCTCAAAAAAGTACATCTACCGTGACCAGAAAGGCAAGCTGATGCCGTATGAGGGCAAGAACAATGGGTTGTTTGAGGTCAAGGAGTGCTTCAACGAAAAGACCCAGTGGGGTGGTGTACAGACGCTTATCACCCCCAAAGGCCGGGAGACCTTCCGGCTGCTCTACCTCAAGACAGCATAACCCTTTCCCTTAGCTTTTCTTTAAGCACTGTGCAGACCGCACGGTGCTTTTTTTATGCCCATTTTGCCCGCAGGAGGACAAAACAGGCACCTTTTTGCGGTGGGCAGCGCGTACCCTGCCCGGGGCCACCTGCGGAGAAAACTGCGTCACCAAATCGTAGGACAGAAAGGAGTTTCCACCATGAAACGTGAAGATGTGAAGAACAAGATCCCCGGCATCACCGACGAGCAGCTCAACTGGATCATGCAGGAGAACGGCGCAGACATCAACCGGGAGAAGTCTGCCGCCACGGCCCTGCAGACCCAGCTGGATAACGCAAACGCCCAGCTCAAGACCGCGCAGGACGGCCTGAAAGCCTTTGAAGGCGTGGATGTAGCCGGGCTGCAGGCAAAGGTCACCCAGCTGCAGAACGACATGAAGGCGCAGGCCGAGGGCTTTGCCTTTGACAACGCTCTGGACACTGCCATCCTGGGCAGGAAGGGCCGCAGCGTCAAGGCGGTGCGTGCTTTGCTGGATCTGGACGCCCTGAAGGGCTCTGCCGACCGCAGCACCGACATTGCAAAGGCGCTGGACGATGCCGCAAAGGCGAACCCGTGGGCGTTTGGTGAAGGTCAGGCTGCCGGATATCCCATCCTCAAAGACGGCGGGACCCCGAATCACGTTCCCAGTCAGCCGGACGGCGTCCTGGCTGCATTTACAAAGCTGAATCCGAATCTGAAAGTTTGATCCGTGCGCTCTGCACGGAGAAAGAGAGGCATCTTATGGCACACGCAAATCAGGAGCGATGGGCTTCCCTTGTTGACGCAAAGCTGCGCAACACTCTGGTGACCCGCGATAATCTCATTTTCAACAGCCGCTACGAAGGCGACCCTACTTCCGGCAAGGTAAAGATCCCGGTGCGTGACACTGAGGTTTCCGTCAAGGAGTACAACAAGGCCACCGGCGTGGACGCGGAAGTCGGCACCACCACTTATCTGGACCTGAACATTGACCACGATGAAGCCGTAAACGAGCTGATCGATGGCTACGATGCCGCAAGCGTGCCGGACGACATCGTGGCCGACCGTCTGGACAGCGCTGGCTACTCTCTGGCTCTGTCCGTGGATAAAAAGTCCATCGACGCACTGGAGGGTGCTGTCGGTGCTACCATCAGCGCTACCAAGACTGCCGCAACCGAGACCAATGCCTACAAGCTGGCACTGGAGGCAAAGCGTGTCCTGGGCCGTAAGGGCGTGCCCAACGAGGGACGTTTCCTCATTGCATCCCCCGAATATCTGGAGGTTTTGATGCTGGATGAGCACTTCATCAAGCAGGGCGACCTGTCTCAGGAGTTGGTGCAGCAGGGCGTCATTGGCCGTATCGCCGGTTTCAACGTGTTCGAGTCCAACAATATGGATTACGAATCCACTACTCGTGTGGCCAGCAAGAAAACCACCACGGAATTTATCGCCGGACACCCCAACTGGTGTCACCGCGTCATGGAGTGGCAGACCCCGGTGCACCTGCAGGACCTGTCCGGCTCCGGCAAGTACATCGGTGCATCCGCTGTGCAGGGCCGCAAGGTGTATGGTCTGAAAGTCTCCAAACCTCAGACCCTGTACATCAAGCGCACCGAGGCTGCCATCTGATGAGGTGCCGCCATGCTTTACGCTGAAGTGCAGGACGTGGAAGCAGGTTTTCGCGCCTTGTCCCGAGACGAACAGACACAGTGCGCTGCCCTGCTGGCCGAAGCGGCCGTGATCATCGACAGCTACAACCCGGATGCAGGCAAAGACGCCAAGCGGGTGGTCTCCTGCCGGATGGTGCGCCGTCAGCTGGGCGAGAGCGACAGCGGGGGCGGTGTATCCTTTCCCGTGGGCTCCACGCAGGGCACCGCCACGGCGCTGGGTTACAGCCAGAGCTGGACGATGAGCGGCGGCTCTTCCGGCGAGCTGTATCTTTCTAAGTTGGAAAAGAAGCTGCTGGGCGTCGGCAGCCGCATCGGGGCACACAGCCCTCTGGAGGATTTATGCTGAAAGGAATCAATGTCACTCTCTACACCAAGACCCAGACCGGCGAGGACGACGCCCACAACCCCGTCTATGAGGAAACGCCCGTCACCGTGCACAACGTGCTGGTGGGTGAGCCCTCTGCCGAGGAGATCACCACCGAGCTGCAGCTCACCGGGCGGCGGCTGGCCTATACGCTGGCCATCCCAAAGGGCGATGCCCACAGCTGGGAGGATGCAAAGGTGGAGTTTTTCGGTCAGGCCTTCCGCACCTGCGGCGGCGTTGCGCAGGGCATTGAGAGCATGATTCCGCTGTGTTGGAATAAGAAAGTGCAGGTGGTGCGGTTTGAGTAAGATCCGCATCGAGCTGAACAGCTCCGGCATCCGGGCGCTGCTGCCGATCCCCTGAAAGTGCAGGCGGTGCTGAAAGACCGTGCCGACACCGTGAAGGACCGCTGCGGCGATGGCTACGAATCCTATGTGGCCCCCACCCGCGCGGTGGCTGTGGTGGAAACCGCTTCCCGCAAGGCCTATAACGACAACTCGGCCAACAACACTCTGCTGAAAGCAGTTTCCGGCGGCCGCAGCGGCGCAACAGTGCACGAGCACAAGCGCCGCCTGAAAGATGGGCGTGTCATCACGGTGAGGAGCTACCAGAGAAAGAAATGATCGAAGAACTGATTCAAAATTTTCTGTCCGGGCGGTTGTCGGTGCCTGTCCGCCTGACGGTGCCCACACCGGTCCCGGACAGATTCGTGGTGCTGGAAAAGACCGGCTCCGGCTACGAGGACGGCCTGTATGCCGCCACGCTGGCCGTGCAGTCCTATGGCCCAAACGCCACCGATCATGACGGCACACTGGATGCCTCCCGGCTCAACGAGGAGGTCAAGGCCGCCATGGAAGATGCTGCAGAGCTGCCGGAGGTTTCCAGCTGTGAGCTGAGCACAGACTATCGTTTCCCGGACACCACCCGCAAACGGCCCAGATATCAGGCCGGTTTTTTCTATCACGCATTACTGAACCGAAAGGAGCAAAACAAATGGCAAAAGCAAAAAATGTCACTGCGGCAAAGCCCAAGGTGGGCGGTGCCGTCTGGCGTGCGCCTGCAGGCAGCAAACTGCCCAAGAACGCCGTTGAAGCACTGGATACTGCCTTCAAGTCTCTGGGCTACATCTCCGAGGACGGCCTGACCAACGCCAACTCCCCCTCCAGCGAGGACACCTCTGCATGGGGCGGTGATACCGTACTGAGCACCCAGGGCGAAAAGCCGGACACCTTCAAATTCACCCTGATTGAGGCCATGAACCCGGACGCGCTGGCGGCTGTCTATGGTGACAACAACGTTTCCGGCACGCTGGAGACCGGCATTACTGTCAAGGCAAATTCTGACCCGCAGCCCGCCTGCGTATGGGTCGTGGATATGATGATGAAGGACAACGCCAAAAAGCGCGTCGTGATCCCGGAAGCAGCTGTCACCGAGGTAGGTGACATCACCTACGCGGATAAGTCCCCCGTGGGCTACGAGACCACCATTTCCGCCGTGCCGGACGATGATCACAACACCCACTATGAATATCTGATCTCTGCCACCGGTGCTGCCAGTCAGGCCACCCAGAGCGCCACCGGTGCTGCCAGTCAGGCCACCCAGAGCGCCACGGTCAGTAAGGAGGTAACGGCATGATCACCGCTAAAACCAGTTCCGGCTTTGAGATTGAGCTGGACGAGAACATTTTCCGCAAGGATACTGAGCTGACCGAGGCCATCGTCTTTCTGGATACGGATGAAAGCGGCAAGTGCCTTTTTACTGCCATCAACCACCTGCTGGGCCCGGAGGGCAAGAAGCGCCTGTATGAACACCTGCGCACGCCGGAGGGCACCGTGGCGCTGGACGATCTGGCCAAGGCCTTCGGTGAGCTGGTGTCCTGCATCAAGGACGGAAAAAACTCTGCATCCTCGCCGACCTGATCGCATCGGACGAGGACGCACTGATCTGCGATTTTGCGCAGTATTACCATGTGCTGGACTGGCGGACCCTGCCGCTGCATCTGGTTGCCACCCTTGCCGCAGGTCTGCCGGAGAGCAGCCGCTGTATGCTCAAGCTTTCCGGCCAGATCGTGCGCTTGAAACCCTGCTGCAGGCGGAGACGGTGGACGCACTGCACCTGCTGTACTGGCGTCTGTGCGTTGGCAAGGGTGCAGCACCGCAGCTCATTCTGGACGGTCTGCAGGGCCGGGGAAGGCGGCAACGCTTCGGATGTGCAGAGCTTTGACAGCCCGGAAGAATTTGAAGCGGCGATGCGTGCCGTGGAAGGAGGTTGAACGTGGCAGATCACATTGAAATGGCAAAAGCCTATGTGCAGATCGTACCGTCGGCGCAGGGCATCAAGGGCGCGCTGGAGGATGTGTTCGGCAAAGAGACGGACGGCCTTGGCACAAAGACCGGCCTGAGCATCGGCACGCAGCTGGTGGGCACCATCAAAAAGGTCGATAGCGGCGGCGGGCATCGGCAAGCTCATCAAGGATTCCCTTGATATGGGCGGTGCCCTGCAGCAGAGCATCGGCGGCATCGAAACGCTGTTCAAGGACAGCGCCGATACCGTCAAGCAGTATGCTGCACAGGCATACCAGACTGTGGGCCTTTTCTGCCAACGACTACATGGGCAGCAGACCACCAGCTTTGCGGCCAGCCTTCTTTCCAGCGTGAGCAAGGATACCAATGCCGCCGCCCAGCTTGCCAACATGGCCATGGTGGACATGGCCGACAACGCCAACAAGATGGGCACGGATATGCAGGATATCCAGAATGCCTATCAGGGATTTGCCAAGCAGAACTATACCATGCTGGACAACCTCAAGCTGGGCTATGGCGGCACGCAGGCCGAAATGCAGCGTCTGCTGACCGACGCCGAGAAGATCTCCGGCGTCCATTATGATCTGGGCAACCTGGCCGACATGTACAGCGCCATCCATGTGATCCAGCAGGAGATGGACATTACCGGCACAACGGCGAGAGAAGCCGCAACGACCCTGACCGGCAGCTTTGCGGCCATGAAGGCAGCGGCGCAGAACGTGTTGGGCAATTGGAGCACCGGCGCAGACTTGACGGCACCCCTGCAGGCACTGACGGACACGGCCCGGACCTACCTTGTGGGCAACCTGCTGCCCATGATCGGCAATGTGCTGCAGGGCATCCCGCAGGTCATTTACGGCCTTGTGCCCGAAGTGGTGCAGACCGGCACCGAGCTTCTCGGCTCTCTGGCGCAGGGCTTCACGCAAGGCATCCCGGATTTTCTGGCGAATGCTCTGCCGCAGCTGCTTTCCTTTACAGAAAACCTGCGGGAAAATGCCGGAGAGTTTGTGAACGCCGGTCTGGACATGATCACCCAGCTGGCCAACGGCCTGATCGCGGGTCTGCCGGACCTCATCGCCTATGTGCCGGAGTATCATCATCAATATCTGCGGCATCATCAACGACAACATGCCGAAGCTCCTTGCAGAGGGCGTCTCGCTGGTGGTGCAGCTGGGCGTGGGTATCGTAAAAGCCGTGCCTGACCTGCTGGCCAACTGGAAGAAGATCCTTCAGGCCGTGTTATCGGTCATTTCTGCAGTGAACTGGCTGAACATCGGCAAGAACATTCTCACCGGTGTGGCAAGCGGCGTCAGGAGCATGGGCTCTTCCATGCTGAATGCCTTCAAGGGTGGTTTTTCCAGTGCTTTAGCCTGGATCAAGAGCCTGCCCTCGCAGGCGGTTCAGTGGGGCAAGAATCTGATCCAGAGCTTCATCAACGGCCTGACCGGCAAGGGTAAAGTGGCGGGTATCGCTACCGCAGCCACTGCCGGTTTTACCATCGCCGATGTTGCCAGCCGTGACGAACTGGCCGACTGGACCTCTGCCAACACCGACCTTGCCGACAGCGCCCAGACCGTGGCGGATATCGCTATCCCGGCCTATACCAAGTCTGGCAATGCGGCAGCCGGTGCAGGGAAAGCAGCGGGCACAGCCGCAAAGGCCGCCGCATCGGTGGTCAACTCTTACTCTGACACGGTGACCGAGGTGCTGGGCAAAGTCACCCGCACCACCCAGACCGTGAACGAGGAGCTTTCCAACGGAAAGAAGCAGCAGACCCAGACCATCACCGAGACTTCCCGCCAGATGGTGGGCGGTGTGCTGAAGGACATCAAGACCGTCACCAGCATTGCCGCCGACGGCAAGACGACCGTCAAACAGACCATGGAAACGGTAAGGGATGTGGTGTCTACAGTCACTTCCACCACCGATGCCGTTGTGAATGGCATCCAGACCTCCACCAAAACGGTCACGGAAACACTGGCCGACGGCACCGAACAGCACAAGCAGGTCATTACCGAAACCTTTAACGAGATCGTCAATGGCGCTCTGATGACGGCTGAAAAGGTCACCACCATTGCCGCAGACGGCTCCGAGCAGACCTCGAAGGAGCTCAAGAAGGCCAGTGCAAACAGCTTTTCCGGCCTTGTGAAGGGCTGGCAGGAAGAGGCCAATAACGGTGTGCTGGGCACCTTCGGCACGTTGTACAAAGCCGTGAAGAGTCAGGACTGGCTCAGCGTCGGCGAATGGGTCATTTCCACCCTGTACAACGGTCTTGCGCCTGCCGCCAAGCAGGCCATCGACGATTTCGGCAAGCCCATCATCCAGCAGATCAACGGAGTCCTGTCCCAGATCGTCAGCGACATTTCTGGCTCCATCTGGGATGCCGGAAAGCAGCTGCTGGGCGCGGGTGGCAGTGGTTCCGGCTTTGCAGGCATTGCCGGTGACGTGAGTAAAAACGGGTCGGTGATCGTGGATGTGCTGGGCAGCATCGGCACAGCCATGGGCGGCGTGACGACGCAGGTCGGCAGCAGCATTGCAGGTCTGGCTTCCAGCATGGGCGGCCTTGGCGGCATCGCCACCAGTCTGGGCGGCATCCTCACGCAGGTGGGCGGCATGATCCTCTCGAACCCCGTGCTTGCCGCGATCTCGGCCTTGCCGTGGGTGCAGTGGGCATTGGTTTTTCGCCCTGTTCAGTGCTTTCAATAGAAGAACGACACCGCCGTCAGCCACTACCAGAGCCCCCTTTGACAAGACCGGCGTGTATGACAGTCTGGGTACCTTCTCCACCCGTGCAGCCCTGCAGTACCGCGTTACTGGCCAGCAGTCCATTGTTGACCGGCAGACCAGCATTCTGGAGCGCATCGAGGGGATGCTGGACGAGCATCTGCCCGACATCGGCAAGGGTCAGGTGGTCATGGACTCCGGTGAACTGGTGGGCGTGCTGTCGACCCGCATGGCGACCAACGTAGATGCACGCATTGGCGTGACAGTGGAACGAAAAGCGAGGGGTGTGTAATGGCAAAGCTTCTGGGGGCAAAATCGGCAATTTTCACACCCTGACAGATTGGGGGCTGTACCTCAAGGTAGGCAGCCCTAAAATCGGCGCGGCAGAACCGGAAGAATACCTTGTGCAGGTCACCGGCTCTGATTCGCTGCTGAACCTGACCACATGGGACGACGGCAAGGTGCACTATAAAAGCGCACCATCACCATGGAGCTGCTCTGCAACGCGCCAAAAAGGCAAGTGGCCTTACATCGAAAGCACCATTTGCCAATGCCATTCATGGCAAGTGGCTGCAGTGCCGCTTTGATGAAGACCCGGCGTGGTACTGGGAAGGGCTTTGGAAAGTCACACCATCCCGCGACCGGCTTTCCAGCACCTTTACCATCACCGGCACCTGCAACCCCTTCAAGCGCAGCGTCTACGACGGCACCAACGACTGGCTGTGGGACGATTTCAACTTTGAGCATGATATTGTGCGCAACTACACGGATATCCCGCACTCAAGGCAAACAAGGACGTTCAAGTGTCCATAACCGGTGCGCCCCGTGCGGCCGGTATCTACTTCAAGCGCAGCGAGGATGCTGCTGACATTGCGGTGTCTCTCAACGGCTTTGAGGTGGGCATTCTGGCCAAGTCCACCGACTGGCAGTATATTGAGGGCCTTACCATGCCGGACGGTGTGGTGGGCACCCTTGTTTTTGCTGCATCGGCAGACTGCAGCATCAGCATCAAGTATTTGGGGGCAAGCCTATGAGCTACAAATGTTTATGCTGGTGTGCAGACGGGTGTAGACACATGGAAAACTAAGGTCTGTATCCACGATATCAGCGATATTACCGACACGAAAAGCTCATCAGCCCACGCTGACCGCGAAGTGGTAAGCTGGCTCTTTTGAGTTTACCATGCCGCTGGGCAATGTGGCACACTCTGCGCTGCAAAAGCTGCGCACTACGGTAGAGGTGGAACAGGACGGCGTTTCCATCTGGCAGGGCCGTCCTATGAGCCATGAGCAGGATTTTTTGATGCGTCAGAAAATCTACTGCGAAGGGGAGCTTGCGTATCTGAATGACAGCGGCATTGCGCCGTACGCTGCAAAAAATGTGAGCTTTTCGCAATTCCTGGAATGGATCTGCGATAACCACAACGCGCAGGTTGACGCTTACAAGGCGTTTACTCCCGGAAAAGTCGAGATGGACATTCCCATGATTGTGCCCTATGTAGACGGCATCAAAGTCGTGCAGGTGGGTTACAGTTACGATTCTAATGATGGAGATTACATTTACCATTGGGGAATTGTAGACCCCGTGGATGGAAAAACGCATATTTTCTATGAGGAAACAGAGAGCAGCAAAGCTTCCTGCCTGAGCTGGGAAATCGGTGAAGAGCACATTGCGAACGGTCGCATTATTTCACGGATTGGAAGCAACAATTTCCGAGTGCGTCTGTTTGCAGCCTATGTAAAGGGCCAAACATACGCCGCGGCGGTCGAAGTGAAAAAAGCTGAAATTGTCTGCGGTACTTGCAACAAGAATTTTGGCACGTACTCCATTTATAACATTGAGCGGGCATCTGAATCCAAGACCTTTAAGATCACCGAGAAAAACGGGAAATACAGCCTTGCTATCAACGGCAAGACGGATCCCCACTTTTTGTTTGATGTGAAGGAACCTACATACAGCTTTGGCGATGAAAAAAATCTACGGCGTTACATGGGACATCTTGCAGAATGAGCTGGTGGAAAAGTACGGCGGATATCTGGTGCTGCGCCATGCAGAAGATCATGACGGAAAACCGCGCCGGTATCTGGACTATCTGCAGGCAATCACCGATAAAAACAGCCAGACGGTGGCTTTTGGAACCAACTTGCTGGATTTGACCAACTACGTCAAAGCAGAGGATATCTACACGCGGGTGATCGCGGTAGGTGCCAGAAAGAAATCGTGGCTTGTTTTTTCATGGGGAGAAACCATTACAGAAACTGCAAACGATCTGGCTGCGCAAAAGCTTTTTGGCATCATCACAAAAGTGATCTTTATTGAAGGCATCGAAAGCACGCCGCAGTCTTTGCTGGATGCGGCAGAGGAAGAACTTGCCAAAAATCTGCGCTATCTGAACGGTATGACGGTCAAAGCAGTCGATTTGAAAGACGCTGATATTGATGTCAGCCGTATTGCAATTGGAAAGCAAACGCACATTTTCTCTGCACCGCATGGTGTAGATACCTGGTTGCTGTGCTCCAAGCTTGTTGAGCCGTTGGATTCGCCGGATAAAAAGGAGTTTACATTTGGCACTGAGTTTTCCAGCATCAGTGACCTGCAGGCTTTGAGTGCACGCAAAGCGTCCGATGCTTACGATTTGAGTCGATCTCTCAAAGGGTACATGTCAGGCTAATGGGACAGGAGGTGTTTTGATGGATAAACTTTTGATGAAGCCATTGCGGGAATCCGTAAGGCTGAGCGCGGCGTGGAAGTCCGTGAGGACATCGCACAGGGCATGGAGTACGTCAAGCAGTACGCCGAGGAAGTGACAGGCCAGCAGCAGGCTGCTTTGCAAGCCGCTCAGACCGCCACCGGAGCAGCCAGCACCGCGACGGAAAAGGCCGCAGCAGCTGCAGAGAGCGCAAAGCATGGCCCAGACTGCCGCCACCAGCGCGGCCCAAAGCGCACGGTCAGCGTCCGCAGACGCAAAGAGCGCGGGAAGCTCTGCCGCTTCTGCCAAAGCTGAAGCGGACAGGGCTGCGGCCATCGTGAGCACCGACAAGACGCTGAGCGTTGATGGTGCCCCTGCTGACGCAAAGGCTACTGGTGATATGGTGAAAGGCATCAAGTTCCCTATTGCCACCGCAACCACACTGGGCGGTATTAAATCAGGAAAGGGTTTAAAAATCAGTGCGGATGGCACGGCATCCATTGACGCTTATAATACAACTGAGATAGACTCCATGCTGAATGCATGGCAGGAGCAGGTAGACAACAAGATTTCTTCCGCCAAATCCATTACGGCTTCCGGTGATGGCTATATCCGTTTTGCCGATGGCACACAGATTTGCTGGCTCAAATTCGACGGCTGGTCTAGAAAGGGCTACACTCCCTATTTTCCGTTTCCTGTGCCATTTGCTAACACAAATTATGGTGCCGGTTTTACTCTTGGCGCCAGCATAACTTACAGCACCAACGTAGAATGTTACGTATTCGATCGTACTACTACTGGATTATGTGTATCCAATGCCTATAAAGGAAGTATTGTCGTCATAGGTCGCTGGAAGTAAAGGAGGTGCGGCATGGAAATCAAAATTGGATATGCCCTTGCAAAACCTGTGGAGACACAGGCGCAGTGCGATGCATACACCGCTATGGTGGAAGCAGTAAACGCCCACAATGCCGCCTGCGCTGTGGGCGATACGTTGCGGAGCATCGCGGATAAACCGGGCTGCTACGAGGTAACGGACGGCGGAGTAAAGCCTGACCCTGCGGACCAGCCCGAACCGGAGCCGGCACTTAACGAGAAGCTTGAAGCACTGCAGGAAGATAACAAGATGCTTAAGCAATGTCTGATGGAAATGTCGGAGATTGTGTATGCTTAAACGAATCGCACAAAAATTAGAAAGGATGACACTTATGATGGCTAAACTATGGGCACAGGAAATCATGTTCGCAGAGACCGCGGAGGAAGCAAAGGCGCTGTATGAGCGCTGCCCCCGCCTGCTGAAGGAGAAGGTCAAGGCAATTCTTATCAAGAGCGGCTTTGAGGAGATCACGCAGTAAGGACGCTGAGGACAATGCAGATCAGGAGCTGGAAAAGAACGTGAAAATCGAGGCCTGACCCCGTGAAAGGACGTGATACATATGGCGATCAAACAGTACAGCCTGAAGAAGGACGGCGCAAAGCAGCTCTCTCCCGCGTTCCGCGTGCGGGAGTTCCGCTGCCGCGACGGCACCGACACCATCCTCATTGACGAGGGCCTTGTGGTGCTGCTGCAGTGCATCCGGGAGCACTTCGGCAAGCCTGTGACCATCACCAGCGGCTACCGCACAGCCAGCCACAACACGAGGGTGGGCGGCTCAAGATCCAGCCAGCACCTGCTGGGCCGCGCCGCGGACATTCAGGTGCAGGACACCGACCCGCTGGCTGTGGCCGCCTACGCCGAAAGCCTGATGCCCGGCTGGGGCGGCGTGGGCCGCTACCCGGTCAAGGCAGGCCGGGCCAAGGGCTGGGTGCACGTAGACACCCGCCCGAACAAGAGCCGGTGGACGCTGTGAGGGGGGTGAGACCAGTGGAAAGCATCATCTCAGCCATCCTTGCCGGTGCGGTGACCCTGATCGGCGTGCTGATCGCCAACAGCCGCAGTCAGGCCGTGACCGACACCAAGCTGGAAGAGCTGACCCGCGAGGTGCGGGAGCACAACAAATTTTGCCCGCCGCGTCCCAAATTTTTGGAAGAGCAGATGAAGGTGGTCAACCACCGCATCGCTGATTTAGAAGCAGACGAACACGAAAGAGAAAGGAACTGACTATGAACGCACACACCTACAACGCACCCACCATCTCCGCAGGCACCATTGCCCGCACCGCCTGCCTGCTGCTGGCCCTGACCAATCAGGTGCTGTCTGCACTGGGCAAGCCCGTCCTGCCCATCGAGAGCCAGACCGTGGAGCAGCTGGTCACCGCTGGCATCACTACTGTGGCCGCGCTGGTGAGCTGGTGGAACAACAACAGCTTCACCACTGCAGCCCTTCAGGCAGATGCCGAGTTTGACCGCCTGAAGAAGCAGGTCAAGTAAGCTACACAGCGCTGCGGCGCATCGTCTCCCGCGCGCCTACGCGCAGTGCGTACCATGCGGGAGACATAACACTTAGCCGCTCCGGCGGCAGGCCGAAAGGCTGCATAGCATGACAACAGCCCTGTGGTTCCGTTTCAGGCGGTTCCGCGGGGCTGTTTTTGTTTGGCGTGTTTCGACGCTTTACGACGTATATCGACGCAATTAACAAATTTCAAGTGTTTTTCGGTTAGAGTTGACGCAAAGAAAGGACGTGTCAACTATGATTGTTTCCGAATTGTCCACTCAAGTCAATGATCTGCTGCGCCCGATGGGCATTACACGTAACCTGAGCGCCTACAGTATCCTGTGCCAGTGTCTTGAGCTGGTCTGTGAGCAGGAAGACCGCCTGCAGGCCGTGGAGAAAGATATCTATACTCCTATCGCCGACCGCAGAAGATGTGAGCCAAAAGCGATTCAAAGCGCTGTCCGCCGGGCAGCTAAAGGTGCATGGCTCACAAACCCGGAGTATGTGCAGCAGCTGGCAGGCTATCCGCTGACCGGTGCGCCCAGCGCGGTGCAGTTCATTGAAATGCTGTATAATGCGCTGGTGAGAGCAGTCTGAAAACTTAATAGTGTTACCAAAAGTGTTACCATGATAAGAAAAAACACGCTGGTTCTGTACGAATCAACGTGCTTTTCTTTGTATGCGGGTAGTGGGGGTCGAACCCACACGCCTTGCGGCACAGGAACCTAAATCCTGCGCGTCTGCCAATTCCACCATACCCGCGTATTCTTCTATTCTGCAGCTGCGGCCAAACCGCCTTAATATAGTATCAGTTCCGGCGGCAAAAGTCAATCACTGCATTGATATTTCCGCCCTTCACAGCGCATACTATCGCCGGACGATCGTATCATTTTCCATGGCGGAAAGGGGGCTTTTTTGCCGATGCGCAGATCAAAACTACGCCGCGCTGGCAGCATTGCGGCAACTTATCTTCTGGTGGCCGCGCTGGCGGTGCTGGGCTGGCTGTGGCACAGCCTGCCTGCTGAAACTTTTGCTGGAACCCGGCCAGTAGCCCCTTAACCCTGACCCCCGCTTTTTGCCTATGTGCAGCCGCTGCGCACCGCTGGCTCCCGCAACGCGGCCAGCACGCAGGCTGCGGGCAGCTATCAGGCCACTTTGTCCATTGGCGGGTGGCTGCCCGTCAAGACTGTGCGCGCTCTGGTGGAAACACGTCCGGTGGTAACCGTGTGCGGTACGCCTTTCGGCGTTAAAATGTTCTCCGAGGGTGCGCTCATTGTGGGCTTTTCCGACCTGAACACCCCGGACGGCACCGCGAACCCCGCCAAGAAGGCCGGGCTGCGGCTGGGCGACCGGGTGGTGCGCATGGACGACACCCTGACCGAGACGAACGATGCCGTGCACGATGCTCTGGAAACGGCCGCAGGCGCGCCGGTGCAGGTGGTCTATATCCGCAATGGTGAGCAATTCCAGACCCGGCTGACCCCCGTGTGGGACAGCACCGCCGGGCAGTGGCGCGCCGGGATGTGGGTGCGGGATTCTTCCGCCGGGGTAGGCACCATGACCTTTGTGGACAATGCCGCCGGGGTGTTTGCCGGGCTTGGCCACCCCATCAGCGACAGCGACACCGGTGAGAGCGTGGCCCTGCGCAGCGGCGAGATCGTCCCCTGCCAGATCGTGGGGTGTACCAGCGGCACCGTGGGCAGCCCCGGTGAGCTGAAGGGGCCGCTTTCTGAGCACCCATGCGCTTGGCAGCATCTGCATCAACAGCAAGACCGGGGTCTATGGCAGAACACGGGCTGCATTTTCCGGCCCGGAGCTGGAGATGGCTTTTGCGCAGGAGGTTGTGCCGGGCGATGCCGAGATCTGGACGACCGTGGACGGCGAGGTGCCCAAGGCATACCGCATCCGCATTGAAAAGGTAAACGACGCAGACCCCCACCGCAACATGATCCTGCGCGTGACCGACCGGCAGCTGCTTGCCAAAACCGGCGGCATCGTGCAGGGCATGAGCGGCAGTCCCATCCTGCAGAACGGCAGACTGGTGGGTGCAGTGACCCATGTGCTGGTAAACGACCCCGACGCGGGGCTACGGCATTTTTGCTCAGACCATGCTCAAGCAGGCCCGCGCTGTTGAAAAAAGCAGACGATGCTGCGCAGCCATAAAGCTGATCTGCAAAAAAAGTTTGCGCATTTCGATTTTCTTTGCCAAAATTTACCAATATAAACCGTTGAAAGTTCTGGAAAATTATGGTAAAATCCATGGTGTTAAGGGAACTGCACACATTGGAGGAAACAACCATGGACAAAGTTAGATTTTTGATGTCGGATACTGGTGCCCCGTTCACTGCCGCCTGCCGCGAAGCGCTGGAGCAGAAGGGCGTGGACGTGACCGTTGTGGAAAAGGACGGCAACAAGGTCCTGCAGAAAATGCTCACCGTGCGCCCGCAGGTGGTCCTGCTGGATGCTTTTATGCCCGGTCTGGATG
>ENA-OPYU01000259-OPYU01000259.1-human-gut-metagenome-genome-assembly--contig:-NODE-259-length-21327-cov-4.057972_pt1 | contig 21327 bp, 24 predicted proteins | sample MGYA00242637_ERZ504482 | MGnify/ENA primary metagenome ERZ504482 (study PRJEB26092, sample SAMD00036237) | human gut metagenome | host: Homo sapiens | study: EMG produced TPA metagenomics assembly of... | reverse complement strand
ATTGAAAGAAATAAAAGCGAAGCTACATCCTAACAAAAACTTATATCAAAATGAATATCAAACAATTGAAAATTGCTTTAGGTGCTCTAAAAAGATGTTTCTATGACACTCGACTAGATAATTTAGGATTTTGCGGAAAAAATGTAAAATTAGAATACCCAATATCTTTTCACAACCCACGAAATGATTTTTTAGAAGATAATGTTATCATAAAATCAGATTCTTTAGTTATTAACACACTGGAAAACTATAATGAAGAAAAACTCAGGAGCAGCACAACGATTTACTGTAATAACTGGGAATCACCATCCTGTAAAAAACAAATTATTTTTTGAATCTGTTAAACACCGTTTGGCAGATATAGAAAAAGATGTAATTGTTGAAGAAGATGCTCGAATCGGAGCCAATGTTACAATTTTATGTGGTGTAACAATAGGAAGAGGAAGTATTATAGGTGCTGGTAGTGTTTGAAATTCGCAAAAACACCTCCCCCTATTCTATTGTTATTGGAAATCCAGCAAGAGTTATTAAGTTCGTACTCAGTCCTGAAGACATAGCAGAACACGAGTTAAATCTTTATCCTGAGACAGAACGATTATCGCTAAACATTTTTAAAAGAAACATCAAGAAACATATATAGGTAAAACTTTATAAAATAATGAACTATTTGATAGATAAAATTCTACGCGGCACACATCGACTCTATGTTGACCATTATGGTCAGTATCTAAAACCTCTTGACAGAATATCAGATCCAGATGAAGCATCCGACATTATATATCAACAATTAGAATCAGATGCTCCATGTATGATTGCAAGATATGGAAGTGTGGGAAATTTTATGTGTAAACAACTATTTGGGAATCAAAAAAATACGAACATAATATTTGGAAATACATTACGGACAAATCTCCTCAGTTTTGGTGGAACAATGTTGGAATCCAAAATATGCAAAATAATGCAGGCTTTTTCCCATTAACAGAACAGAATTTAGAGAGATTTGGAGAGCTAATGATTGAAGACTCTAAACAAGTAGACATTCTTGGTTCATGGCGTTTAGAAGAACGTAGACTAGTCGATGCAAATACAGTAAAAGCAGTACAACTTCTACTTTTAGAGCCATTCCATACCAAAACTCCTTGGACACGTGCATTGAAAGAAAAGAAAGTATTAGTTGTACATCCTTTTGCAAAAACAATACAACAACAATATGACTGCAAATTTCAAAAACTACACAGCCCCCTTAAAAGGTCTTGATATTTTTGCCGCCTTTCTTCCCCTGGACCCCCGTCAGGAAGACTGGTATAACAAAGGACTCCTGTACATTCTGGAACAGGCAGAAAACATCCATTATGTTTTCCCTATGCACTTCTGGAAGGATTACTCCGTTATCCAGAAATTTGCCAGTTCGTCGGAAGGCCGCGCATATAACAGGCAGCTTCAGCTTATAGAAAAAGAAGGTCAGACCTTTCTGTGTACAGAAGAATAATGCAGTCGCAATTTTAGGAGGATAAGCCTATGAGATTTCAAATGGTTCACGAAAATTACAATGTAAAAAACCTGGAACGTTCTATGGAGTTCTATAAAAATGCTCTTGGAATCACTGAGAAACGCAGAATCGAAGCCCCGGATGGTTCTTTTATTATTGTCTATCTGGGCAACAAAACAACAGATTTTGAACTGGAACTTACCTGGTTAAGAGACTTTGACAGACCTTACAACCTGGGTGACTGCGAATTTCACCTGGCTTTTTTGCACAGATAACTTTGAGGCAGCTCACAAACTCCATGAAGAAATGGGATGCATCTGTTTTGAAAATAAAGAAATGGGAATTTACTTCATTTCTGACCCAGACGGGTACTGGCTGGAGATTATACCGGATAAAAAATAAACGGCAATGACAAAAAAGAGATAACGGGTGGCGCCAAACTGCCATTCCTTTATCTCTTTTTCGTCGTACGAATCTTTATTCTTCCTGTTCTTCGTAATAAAATAATCAAAATCTGCATACTTTCTTGTTCCCGCCAGATCCTGACAGCAAATACCAATGAAAGCGCCTGTAAACATGCCATGGCCTGTGGTCTCTTCATAATAATCATCTGAGAGAATGGTGGCATCTAAGTCCGGTCCGATCCTTTCAAATTGTTTTCCATCTACGGAATAGGAGAACCAGGCTTTCTCTGTCTGTATATTCAGCCGCAAATAAACCGGCTTTCCCTTTGGAATCGGAACGCCTGCGCCAATAGGATGGGTTCCTGCTCCCGTATCACAGGCAATGATAGAAAGAACCCTTCCAAGCATCTCATCCTGTGTCACATAAAGATAATAATATCCAAGGGTATTGTAATAATAAATCAATCCAGCCATCTGCTGGAAATGTTGCGGATCAAATTCCAGCTTTGTATTCACCTCACAGCAAAAACTCTGCTGCCTGTGCGCCAGAAGAGATTGCTCATATCTGGAGTTTGGAGATTCTGCCCCATAAAGCCGCAAATATCCAGGACGTTCTGTTAAGGAAGCTCTATTCCCCAGAGGTACACGCAGGGTCTGGAGATGAATACTCCACTGCTCCTGGTCAAATTCTTCCTTCAGATCGTGACCTTTCTCACAGATTTTTACATCAGGAATAGAAACCTGCAAAGCCGGTCTGTTGGTATTGTCTGCCATTCTAAGCCAGCCATCTTTCCAAATTACTTCCTGAAGAGCAGTTTCTCTTCCAAGAATACACCGCCGCTTCTCCCCTACCGGTCTTCCGCAAAGATGCGCCAGATACCACTTTCCATTTGTCCCTTTTACAATACTGGCATGCCCAGCCTTTTGCAGTCCCCATGCTGGAAGATGTCTGGTAGTGAGCATATGTCCAGCCGGATCCGGCTCATAAGGCCCCTCTATCTTTTTACTTCTTGCCATCATAACGCCATGCTGATAGCCGGTTCCCCCTTCTGCTGTCATAAGATAATAATAACCATCATGCTGGTACAAATGCGGTCCTTCTGTCAGCCCTGCAGGTGTACCTTTGAAAATATTCATACGCTCTCCCACCAGACATTGCTTCTCCTCTGAATATTCCTGAAGTACAATTCCGGCAAACTTGGTCTGATAAGAGCGGTAATCCATTAACATATTGACCAGATATTTTTTACCGTTTACATCATGAAACAAAGACGGATCAAAACCACTGGAATTGAGATAAATCGGCTCTGACCAGGGTCCGCGGATATCCTTTGCAGTTACCAGATAATTATGAGTGTCCTTAAACATTCCCAGAAAGGACTTCACATCTGTATAAATCAGATAATAAGTGCCTTTGTCATAAGACAGACATGGAGCCCAGACGCCGCAGGAATTATCCTCACCAAGCATGTTTAACTGGCTTACCCTGCTTAGTGGATAGGAAATTAACTCCCAGTTCACTAAATCCCTGGAATGATGAATCTGCACCCCGGGAAACCACTCAAATGTAGATGTGGCTATGTAATAATCTTCACCCACACGAAGAATGGACGGATCCGGGTGAAAACCCGGAAGAATAGGATTTCGAATCTCGCTCATAGAAATACCTCACTCTTTCCGCTGCATGAAAGCAAATGCAGCATACTTTGTTTTGTGGCTAAACTATATAGTTTTATAGTAGACTATTCTTCCGGAAATAGCAATTTAAAAATATGTTTTCTGTGTTTAATATTTTAACCGATAGAGCTTTGCATCATGAGATTTCAAGGTGATTTCTATATTTTCTTCTGCCTCTCCCAAATCTTCTCCACTCCACATATCATATACCTGACATTTATCTTCCATCCCAAGCTGCTTCAAACTCACCCTAAAGGTCTCTTCCCAGTTCGTAATATTGAAAAATGCCGCATAGGTATTTCCCTCTTCATCCTCTGCCTTCCACAGAATAAAATCACCTGTGCGAAGTACCTGATGAGCATTCCTGCTCTTCTTCAAAAGCCCCAGAACTTCATCATTGGTCACCAAGGATTTCGTCCACTCATCCATATCCGTCAGCTCACATCCAAGCATCATAGGCGAACGGAAAATACACCACAGAGTAAACATGGTTCTCTGTTCTTCCTTTGAAAGTCTGGTCTGGCGGTCTGTCAATCCATGCTCACAGCCCCGTATGGAAATATGACCAACAGGCAGCATATCACAGTCAGGGTAACATCCCTGCGATACATAGGGGCTCCAATTATTACAGCGTCTGAACATTTCCATAATATTTTCCCAGCTATCCCACAAATCATTGGTAATACGCCACATATTTGCATGTTCGCAGAGATGTTCTGCCTTTTCTACCATAGCGGGTCCCGGTGACAGGCTAAGGACAATGGGACGCCCACACTTGTCAATGGCATTTCTCAACATTTCGATTTCATCACCGCCATATTCCAGTGTACTCTCATCCCCGGGCCTTCCATATTTTACACAGATATCATCAACCTTAATGAAATCCACTCCCAGGAAGCATACAGCTCTAAAATTGAATCATAATACTCCTGTGCCCCGGGTTTCGTTGTATCCAAGCCATACATATCTGTATTCCAACAGCAAATAGAAGCAGGATGTGCAGCCTCTCTGGCTGTATATTTACTATCTTTAATCTTCACATTCTGAGCCACTGCCTGGCGTGGAATACCACGCATGATATGAATGCCAAATTTCAATCCTTTGCTGTGTGTATAGTCAGCAATTTCCTTAAAACCTTTTCCATTTGCCGCAGAAGGGAAACGGTTTGGTGCAGGTATCAGTCTTCCATATTCATCCATACACAAATCAGCAAACTTATGGTAATGACTGGAATCTGCTGTTGGTTCATACCACTGAATATCACAGACAATATATTCCCATCCATGGTCTTTTAAATGTTCTGCCATGTAGTTTATGTTTTGTCTTAACTCTTGTTCTGTCACAGAAGCTCCATAGCAGTCCCAACTGTTCCACCCCATAGGCGGTGTGGGTGCAAATGCATTTTTGTTCATAATCAACACTCCTTATGCACTTATTATATTTGCTATTTTATCAAACCTTGCGTTATAATGTTTCATATTTCATTTGAAATACCACACATTTATTGCAGGAGATAAAATTATGTTTTACGAAAAAAAATGAAGAATTACTTTTTGCTGTCAAAGAATATAATCCCTTACAATATCCTCTCCATGTACACCAGTATATCGAATATGTCCGTGCTGAAAAAGGATTTCTGGAAATGCAGATTGGAAAGGAAACCTATTTAATCCAGGAGGGAGATGTTGCTGTGATTTTCCCCAATGTGACACATGATTATCACACCTTATCCACCACGGGAAATACTCAGCTTAACATTATCAATGGTTATTTAGACTTGCTGCCCCTTCATAAGAAACTTCTGCTCAGTAAATATCCTTTAACTCCTGTTATCCGGAAGGAAGATTTACATGAAGATGTTCTTTTTGCAGAAAAAAGACTGTTTGAAATCAAGGCAAAAGAAGAAAATCTCCCGCTGATTTCATCTTTTCTTTCTTTAATGTTATGTCAACTATGTGCAAATCTACAGCTTACAGACTATCAAAACCAGCCCCCTCAGGATCTTGTCTGTGAGATTATCGCTTATATTGCCAGTCATTTTCAGGAAGAACTGACACTTACCAGCGTTGCTAATCACTTTGGCATTGGAAAATATCATTTGTCCAGAATTTTTTCTAATGTTCTTGGGATTCACTTTACAGCGTATCTCAATGCACTGCGTATGAACTACGCTAAACATTTACTGCATAATTCAGATATGAATATTACTACCATTGCCATAGAATGTGGGTATCACAACCAGCAGACCTTCAACCGGATTTTTAAAGAACGAAACAAATGTACCCCAAAAGAATATAAAAAATCGAAATTTTTCTGAGAATGTGCCTATAATAATACATTAATTATTGGATATTTGCATTGCAATGCAGTATTGAATCATCTAAAATAAGAATAACGAAACTAAAACCAATATAGTCTTGCATACAAGGAGGTTCCTATGCAGCATTCAAATCCTCTGCTGAACAATACCAGCAGCCACAAATTTATAACCATTGGTGAGGTCATGCTCCGCCTGACTCCTCCAAACTACGATAAAATCCGTGTTGCTACAAATTTTGAGGCAAGTTATGGCGGAAGCGAAGCGAATATTGCTCTTGCCCTGGCGAATCTGGGTGTTGACAGTACATTTTTCACCGTGGTTCCCAATAACAGTCTTGGCAAAAGTGCAGTCCGTATGCTTCGGAGCAATGACGTTCACTGTACCCCTGTGATTCTGACTACACCGGAACAGACGCCGAGCCACCGTCTCGGAACCTATTATCTGGAAGCCGGATACGGAATCCGTGCCAGCAAAGTAACTTATGACCGGAAACATAGCGCTTTTACAGAATTTGATTTCAGCACTGTTGATATTGCAGCTCTTTTAGATGGATTTACCTGGCTTCATTTAAGCGGTATCACTCCAGCCCTGAACCAGAACTGCCGTGATTTCATTATGGCATGTTTGAAGGCAGCAAAGGAAAAAGGACTTACCGTAAGCTTTGACGGAAACTTCCGCAGCAAACTGTGGACCTGGGAAGAAGCCCGTGATTTCTGTACAGAATGCCTTCCCTATGTGGATGTTCTTCTTGGCATCGAACCTTATCATCTCTGGAAAGATGAAGGTAACCACAGCAAAGGAGATATAAAGGATGGAATTCCTTTACAGCCAAGCTATGAACAACAGGATGAAATTTTCCAGGCTTTCGTTGCACGTTATCCAAACTTAAAATGTATTGCCCGCCATGTGCGTTATGCTCACAGTGGAAGTGAAAATAGCTTAAAAGCATTTATGTGGTATGAAGATCATACCTTTGAAAGCAAGTTATTTACTTTTAATATTCTAGATCGTGTAGGTGGTGGAGATGCTTTTGCAAGTGGATTAATTTATGCCATGATGCATGATTACAAACCAATGGATATGGTAAATTTTGCTGTGGCCAGCAGCGTAATCAAACATACCATCCGGGGCGATGGAAATATTACAGATGATGTTTCCACTATCAAGAATCTCATGAATATGAATTACGATATTAAAAGATAAGGCAATAAGAAATCTGTCTGGAATGCAGATTCCAATACTATAAACAAAAAGAAGAGAATCTCTGCACATTTCTTGCGCATGAAGATTCTCCTCTTTATTTTAGAGCTGTTCCAGAACTCCTCTAAGTCTCTGGTAAATCAATTGATGACCTGCTGCATTGGGATGCAGTCCATCCGGACAGTATTTTTCTTTTAATATTTCCACCTGGGGCTGAATCCCGCTTTTTGCATATAAATCTACTAACGGAATGCTGTAGTATTCTGCCACCTCTCGTTCTGCCCTTACAAAATCCAATAATCTGCGTCCCCCGCGCTCCTCAACTTCTCTGTGAAGAGGCGTCATGCCTACCAACACAGCATCTGGATATTTCTGAATCAGACTTCTCATAAGACAATGGCATGCTCCATAAAAACTATAAGGAGAGCGGTCACTCATCTGTCCTATCGGCGCTTCCCCATGTCCAAAATCATTGGTTCCTCCAAAAAATACAACCAAGTCTGCATCTGCATCCATTTCTTCCACTCTGGAAAGAAAATCCAAATCATGTCTTGGATTTTCAGACGGAAGTGTCTGCCTTGCAATTCTGGTACCTCCAATGCCATATCCCCTGGCCTCTGCCAGACCACATTCTCTTTTTAATACATTCCAATAAGTATCTTCCAGGTTTTCTACACCATGTCCTTCGGTAATACTATCGCCCAGAAAATTAGCTTTTAATCCTTCCAGTTTCATTTTTCTCTCCTTAAATTCAAAAGAAAGAACTACCACACAAAGTCCTCTCCTTTATCAGAATCCCCTTTATGTAGTAGCTCCCCATTTATTCTTTAGCCAATTGGTTCAAAATCCGCAACACCATGTTTGCAAAGTGGACAGATGTAATCATCTGGAAGTACATCACCTTCATAGATGTAACCGCAAATCTTACATACAAATCCTTTTTTCACCTTCTGTCTGTGGTTTTGGTTTTACATTGTTATGGTAGTAAGTATAAGTCATAGTTTCCTTATCACTCATAACACGAGCTTCTGTTACAGTACAAATGAACATTCCATGTGTATCCAGGTCTACATACTGCTCTACCTTAAGAGACATAAATGCATTGATATATTTTGGAAGGAACATCAAACCATTGTCAGAACGATAAGCCGGCCAGTTTGCAAACTTGTCCACAGTACGTCCACTCTGGAAACCAAAGTTCTGGAATACCTCGTATGGTGCCTCTACAGAGAGACAGTTGACATTCATAACACCTGTCTTCTTAATTACATGGTGAGAATAATTTGCTTTATTAATATTGACAGCAATACGATTCGGATTATCTGTAAGCTGTGTTACTGTATTTACGATTAATCCATTATCTTTGGTTCCATCATTAGAAGTAACCACATATAAACCATAACCTAATTTTAAATAAAGCTGTTAATCATTTTATTTGCTCTTTCTGGAGACTGAGCAATATATTCTTTACACAATTCTTCAGCCATTTTATCCATCTGTTCTACATTTTCATCGCTAAGAGAAGACATGATTGTTACCTGATTTTCAAGCCATGTAATGTTTTTGCTCTTTGCAAACATGTTCTTCATAACTTTGGCTGCTGTTGGTGACCAAGAACCATTTTCAATCAAACCGATGGTACGGTTCTGGTAATTACGTTCTACTAAGTGATCAATAAAGGTATGCATAAATGGGAAAATCTCTGCATTATAAGTAGTAGTAGCCAGTACCAGTTTTCCATAGCGGAATGCATCTGCCACTGCCTTAGACATATCATCACGAGCCAGATCGTATACAACTACATTCGGACATCCCTTTTCCTGTAATTTATTTGCCAGCAATTCTACTGCTTTCTTTGTATTTCCATAAACAGATGTATAAGCAATCACAACACCTTCATCTTCTACTGCATAAGAAGACCAGATATTGTATTTTTCAAGGTAGTGTCCAAGATTTTCTTTAAGAACCGGTCCATGAAGAGGACAAATAATCTGAATATCCAGTGTTGCAGCTACCTTCAGCAGATTCTGTACCTGTTTGCCGTATTTTCCTACAATACCAATGAAATAACGGCGAGATTCATCATCCCAGTCTTCCTCTACATCCAATGCACCGAATTTTCCAAATCCGTCTGCTGCAAACAGAACTTTGTCTGTACTGTCATAAGTAACCATAACTTCCGGCCAATGTACCATTGGAGCAAACACAAAAGTCAGAACATGTTTTCCAAGGGATAAGGACTGTCCACTCTCTACTTCCAGTTTCTTTCCTTCCAGGTTCATGGAACGGAAGAAGTTTTCCATCATAGCAAATGTTTTTACATTAGCTACCACTGTGGTGTCCGGATAAACCTTCATAAAGTTATGGATATTTGCTGCATGATCTGGTTCCATATGCTGTACAATCAGGTAATCTGGTTTCGCTCCGTCTAAAACTTTTTCAATATTATCCAGCCATTCATGAGTAAACTTTGCGTCTACAGTATCCATAACTGCAATCTTTTCATCTTTAATAACATAAGAATTATATGCCATTCCGTTAGGCACTACATACTGGCCTTCAAAAAGGTCAACCTGGTGGTCATTGACTCCGACATAAAGAATGTCATTTGTAATCTTCATGGTTCTACTCTCCTTTTTCTTTACTGATCCAACGTTTAATATTATACCATATTTGTCCAGTTTTTACAATGGTAATTTTAAATTTTCTACTTATTTACAAATTTACAAACTTAATTTTAGTTACTTTTCCAGATTTCAATAGGCATTTCCAAAAATCCTTTTAAAATTGTTTCAGCATTAGCACGAGCATTTTCTAAAATTCCATTTTCTATAGCATCATCCTGTGCCTGCTGTTTCAAATTATTCAATGCCTCATTATTCTCTTCTAAAGTAATGCGCCGGAAAATACTTTCATCTTCATGATATACCTGAAAGGATTCTGTATCGACTTCACAACTCAATATTTCGGCCTTTGGAAGCTTAACTTCAATAATTTCATTTTTTTCTGACCACTCTACCTGCGTAAAGTCAAATCCCGCTTTTACAATCACATCATAACTGTAAATATATTTGCTCTGTGTAAAAGGAATGGTCATTCCAAATAATTTTCTGGATGCATCTGTCACATTCACCTCCGTACTGTAAGCTACCTGAGTAGCCAATTCCCCAATATCCTCAAATCCTATTTTCGTCGTTTTAGCCTCAGATTCTACATATTTCTTGATTCCTGCTGCCACACCAGCAATTACCAAAAAAATCAGAACCATAGAAATAATAATTCTTACGGCCTTGCTGGCAAAAATAAACTTTTACCCAACTAAATTTTTCTTTGTTGTCTGAAGGCAATTTTTTCCTTTTCACTCATTTTTTCTCCTTTGTGTATTTTTACTATATTATCTATTTTTCATCCAACAATTTCTCTATTTGTTTTTCTCTATCCTCTATCCGCATCCAAACAAGTGCTTCCCTGTAATCCTGTAATTCCTTCCATGTTTCCAATTCTTTCATTTCCGGATGTGAGTAAATACCTGTCAAAAAGCAGATAATTTCCTCTCCACGACCAAACACTTTTGTGATAAATCGGATTGCTCTAAGTACACCAAAAGCAGTCTCTGTCTGTGCCTTCTCCCATATTTCTTTTTTCTTCATTTTTTGTTCATAAAGAACCTTTTGAATTTCCTCCTTGGCTCTTTTTTGATTTCCCTTACAATAGGATAAGGAAATCCGAAAACTGTTAATTCCTTCTTTTTCTTCCTGAATCTGCTGTTCCTGAATCAGGCCATTCTGCTCCTTCACTGACAATGCATGTAAGCTTTTATCTATGTATTCTTCTAAAATATCTATCACACTTTTACCTGCATTTCTATTTACATAACTCAAAAATATTTCTATCATATCCTCCAGTCTTTTCCAGATTGCATGTGCTTTTTCTGCCCTTTTTAGATTATACAATACTCCTGTTAAAAGCCATCCACTCACACTGAATGTTTCATCTTTTTCAGCCTTTTGAAAATGTATCTGTAATTGATATTCTTCTTTCTCTGTCAAGGTTCCATCTAAGATTCTATCTATAGGGCAATGTTTTTTGTATTCCCGTGTCATCATGTAATGAGCATAAAAATCCTCTGCAATTTCATCACACATCAGATATTCCTTAATCATCTCTACTGTCACCAGAATACTTTGATACTCATATTCCTGCAGCACAACTGATAAGTCCTCCCAGCCTCTGGCTGTCACAAATTCCATGGCATCAATGGTCTGATGAATATGATAAAAAGAGTCTGGACGGCAGTTTAAATATGATAAAATACTTCCATGAATACCTGCTGACAATGCATACTTTTTCCATGCATCCAAATCTGGTAAAATATTTATTTTGCGGACTCGATCTAATGTAGCAATATCAAACTCTCTTGCCGACTTATTATAATCTCTTGGATTACCTGCTGTTGCAATAATCCAACCACTTGGAAGCTGATGACTCCCAAAGGCTTTATTCTGTAAAAAATTGAAGCATTACCGGTGCAAGGGTTTTCCGACACACAATTAATCTCATCTAAAAACAAAATACCTTCTCTATATCCAGTACGCTCCATAAGACCATATACCGAAGCAATAATCTCACTCATAGTATATTCCGTCACAGTGTATTCCTGTCCATCAAAATTTCTTGTTTCTACCACTGGAAGTCCAATTGCACTCTGTCTGGTATGATGTGTCATAGTATAGGAAACCAATCCAATCTCACATTCCCTTGCCACCTGTTCCATGATGGCCGTCTTTCCGATTCCTGGTGGTCCCATAAGCAAAATCGGTCTCTGACGCACTCTTGGGATTCTATAACAACCATCCTTATCTTTTGCCAAATATGTCTTTACCGTATTGATAAGCTCTTCCTTTGCCTGTGCAATATTCATACCTAATCTCCTTATTCTCTTTCTTCTTCCAATGCAATCTGCAAATTCAATTCTACAGCCCAGGGCGGTACTTTTCCCTTTTTTAATGCATCATTTAAAAAGACAAAGGCTGTTTCATAATCCGGTGCTTTTCTCGGATAGATACCGTCCCCATCTGTAAAATAAATCAAACCACCTGGTCTTTCTACTTCGCCCTTTTTCCTCATTTGCTCTACCAGTTCAAAAACCGGACGAAAATCTGTACCGCCTAATCCTTGTACTTTTAAGTGTTTTACATATTCCTGCCATTGCTCTTGGCTCTCAATACACACATATTCCTGAATCATGGAATCACATTGAATTAAATGAATCCTCATTTTTCGAAAAAAGTTTTCTTTCTGCTGAGAATGGTATATGTCTCCTCCAAAAAATTCCTGACCACCTCTCCCCGACAGGAACCAGACGTATCAATAGCAATAATTAGTTCCCTCACCTTATGCACTTCTGCATATTCTAAAGGCTCCAGAAAAACCAATTTTTCATAATAATTTCGACTATATGTATAAGGAATATAATCAAAACTTTCCAAATCCAACATCATTTCCTCACCAGGAAATGTAAAGCGCTCTAAAAATTTACGGTAATCATATTTTCTATTTTTTTTCAGAATAACTTCTTCTTTCTGCGACCCTTTGGCACTTCCTCTTTTTCCTATATTTCCTCCAGTCTCCACCTGTATTTTTCTTCTAATTCTACTCCATTTTTCAGCCTTTTCCAACCTGGCTTGACTCTGCTTTTCCTTATATAAAAAATTCTCTTCTCCTTCTTGTTCTATGCAGCTCTTATAAAAATTCCTTTTCCAAAATTCATGCGAATCCCGTTTAAACAATTCTGTCCAATTTTCTATTTCCTGCTCTTTTTTCAAATAATCATACAGCGTTTCTGTTTGAAATGGTTGTACCTTTTTCTTTAGTATACAAAGAATTTCGTTTTTTTGTTTCTCCTTTTCTTCCACTATTTCACCCAGAACATTTTGCTTGATTTTCTCTGGGAAATTCAAAGAAAATAATCCCGGAAAATCCTTCTGCAAAAGAAATTCCACATATAAATCACAGGCCAGATTCCATCTATCCCACTCTCTGTTTTCTGCATGCAATACATGTCCAAAAAGGCAATGCAAAACCATATGAAGATATAGTTTACATAACTCTCTCAATTCATTTTTCCTCTCTGACCACATCCCCAAATTTTTTAGGATAGTACAGATAGGTACCATCACATCCCGGTACAAAATCTTTCCCAGGAGCTGATTTTAATACTGTAAATGCGCTTGCAAAGTACGGATATTTTCTAGCCAGATTCCACCTGACATTTCCCCACACTTTATCCTCTATGATATCTTTATTCCATAAAAACTCTTCTTGCTCTATTTCTTTGATAAAAGCGATGGCAGAACGATATCTTCTTTTTTATATAGTTAAGATAAGTATCTTGTATTACTTTTTCTACTTCTTCCTGATATAGGATATTTTCCAATGCAATCCCCAGCTTTTTTCTTTTCCTGTACAGAAGAGCAAAAAATTTGATACAAAATTTGATTTTCTTCCTGTGTGAAGCAACCTGTTTTTCCTAACATTTTCATCATCCTAAACCTGCTATTCTTCCTTTTTTCATACGCTTTCCTGTATATCAAAGTATATCATATGCCATAGGATAAATAAATCTCCCGTTTATTTATTCAAACCAAAAATAGAGCTATCGTTCTCACGACAGCTCTATCTCTGTTCTTATAACCTTATTTCTCTTTCCCTACATAGTAAACTTGCTAATACTTTCTTCAAACTCCTGGTTTGTTCCATGGCAGTTCACTACCAGAGGACGCTCAAGTCCAAGTGCGAAAACACCCAGTATGGATTTTGCATCTACTACTGCTCTTTGATATGTCAAATCTATATCAAACTCGCATTTTCTGGCTGCTCTTACAAATTCTTTTACATCATCTGGATTTGTAAAACAAATTTTTATTTCCTTCATACTCTTATTTCTCCTTTTTGTCCTGTCTTTATTCTTTCCATATTTTCCTTCTTCAAACAAAAGCAGAACAAAAACAAGTTTTATTCCTGAAACAATGGGGTAGAATAATACCGATCCCCACTATCCGGCAAAAGTACCACAATGGTCTTGCCTTTGTTTTCTTTTTTCTTGGCCGCTTCTATGGCTGCATAGAGAGCTGCCCCTGCTGAAATCCCTACCAGAATCCCCTCTTTATGTGCAAACAGTTTCGCTGTATCAAAGGCTGCTTGTGTTTCTACTGGTATAACTTCATCATAAATGTTTGTATTTAATACAGTTGGGACAAATCCTGCTCCAATTCCCTGGATTCCATGAGGACCTGGGGTTCCTCCTGAAAGTACCGGAGAATCTGAGGGTTCTACGGCAATTACTTTTATATTGGAATTCTTTGATTTTAAATATTCACCGGTTCCTGTAATGGTTCCGCCTGTTCCCACAGATGCCACTAAAAAATCAACCTGGCCATCTGTATCTTCCCAAATTTCCGGCCCTGTTGTGAGAAAATGCGCCTGGGAATTTGCCGGATTGTCAAACTGCCCTGTAAGAAAACTACCTGGGATTTCTTTTGCCAATTCTCCAGCCTTAGCAATAGCTCCTGCCATTCCTTTTGTACCATCTGTCAATACGATTTGGGCACCGTATGCTTTCAGTATGTTTCTTCTTTCCACACTCATAGTTTCCGGCATGGTCAAAATCAGTGAATAACCCTTAGAAGCCGCAAGAGCCGCAAGACCAATGCCTGTATTTCCGGATGTAGGTTCAATAATGGTTGCACCTGGTTTCAAAACGCCTCTTTGTTCAGCATCTGCAATCATATTTTTTGCAGCTCTGTCCTTTACGCTTCCTGTGGGATTCAGATACTCCAATTTTACCAACACCGTTGCCTCTAACTGATACTCCTTTTCCAGACCTGTAACTTCCATAAGAGGAGTATTTCCAATCAATTCAGCTACATTTTTGTATACTTTTTTACTCATGGTTTTATTCTCCTTTCCAGAATCTGTTCTGACTTATGCCTAAGCTGTTTTTCAGCTTCTCCCTATCATAACACAAAAACTGCCATTTGCAACAGAATTTTTCTGTCCCAAACAGCAGTTTTTCTTTTCTATTTCTATATTTCTTGCTTTTAAATCTCGTACCAGATGATTTCATTTGCTTTCATCTGTAAGTCAAAGCTAGAGCCATCTCCTCTGTAAATTGTGGTCTCCTGCGGTTCATAGGTATTATTTACCACACAGTATTTTCCATTTTCCACATAGGCATGAACTTCTACATTATAGTTAGTGCTGTACCATCTCAGCAGATTTTCTTCATCATGTGTACTCCATAAAATAGAACGATACAACAGACGGTTATTAGCAAAGCTATAAGGCAAACCGCTCATATAAACAGCACGACCTTTTCCAAATTCATGGACAGCCAAATTGACTCTGTGGTCTTTCTGAACTAGCACCTGTGTACCTTCCAGCGCATAAATATTCTTCTGGTTTTCTCCAAAATCAATATCTTCTGTCTGGTCTTTTGTAATGAAATGTTCTGCACACTCCCAATTATATTTATCATATCCCAATGTAAATCCAGTCTCTTTTTCTACACCGAATACATTTGCAAGCTGAATATAACGACCATTTTCCTGGTGTCCAGTAGGTTCTCCAATACCGATAATACCGCCGCCTTCGTAGACAAATTTTTTCACTGTTGCAGAAATCACCGGATTACTCCACCAGCTTCCTCCTGTATGAGCAGTATCTCCATCTCCTACATTAATCAATACATCAATATCATCCAGAATTGCCGGATTGTTCAAAATATCCTGGAAATTAATAAATTTCACATCAAATGGCGCACCTGCCAGCGCTTCAATAACTCCTGCATAGAAATAATTTTCTTTGAAATAAATAGCGTGGTGTACCATATGACATCCCCAGGCACGCATTTTTCCCCAGCAGTTTAAAACAGCGACTTTTTTAATGCAGTATGGTACACAGCCTTTCATGTTATCATATAAGGTACGGAATTCCTGGCAAACATCTTGAACATAATCTACGAATTCCGGAAATTCCAACGCAAGTTTCAAATATCCACCGTATCCAATTCTATCAATTGGCTTTCTAAGAATGGCTCTTCTGGCTGTTACCCAGTTTACTTTTGCCTCTTTTACTGGGTCTCCGCCTTCATAGAAAGTATCTGGGAAGAAATATGGCAAAAGTCTTCCCTCTGTATATTTTACACCCTCAATATCGCTAATCAAACGAAGTGTAGAGCCATTTCCTACACTTCCCACCACTGCATCCAGTCCAATAGAAGCAAATTCTTCCATAAAAGGTTCTGTACCAATCCAGTGATCTCCAAGGAACATCATAGCTTCTTTTCCACATTCATGAGTAATGTCCACCATTTCTTTTGCAATCTTCGCAACTTCCCGTCTCTGGAATGCCTGGAAATCCTGGAATTCCTTGGATGGAATGCGATACTGATTATTATAATATCCCTGATCAATAATGTATTCCGGACGGAATTTATATCCTACTTCTTTTTCAAACTGTTCCAGAATATAAGGACTTACAGAAGCAGAATATCCATACCAATCCACATATTTTTCTCTTGCCAATTCATCAAAAATTAAAGTGAACTGATGGAAAAAGGTTGTAAAACGAAGTACATTAACGTATGGATGATCTTCAATAAATTTACGCAGACGTTTCATGGTAAATTCATGAGTTTTCGGCTGACGCACATCAAAAGTAATCTGATGCTCCACATCTTTCCATCCATTGGTTACTGCATTGTACATATGTACCGGATCCCACATAATATAGGCAAGAAAGCTTACTGTATAGTCATGGAAAGGTTCTGTTTCGATTTCCACGTCCCCATCTTCCTCCAGGTATTTCCACTTATCAGTAGGTACTGGCTCTCCTGTAGTTCTGTCTACCACTTCCCACCAGCGTGAAATATCATCTCTGCTGTTTGGTTTCAACATATCTGGATATAGCCCCTTCATTAAATGAACTCTCAAAGTAGCTCCCTGGGCAGTATAGAACGGAGTCATAACATATAACTGCTGAATTTCTTCTGGATTTTCCAGTGCCCATTTGTTGTCCTTACGTGTTGTGTAATAAGTGGAATAAATCTTTGCATCTACATCGCACAATTCCTTTGGAAAATCAGTTCCATCACAATCACGGATAGCATCTGCCCCCCACTTTTCCATAACCTCTAAGGTCTGTGGAATAACATCTAAATCTGTAGGAATGGTTACTCGACCTTTGTTCTGCTCCATAAAAATTTCCTCCTCATATTTTTTAAGAATCTTGTTCTTATTTCTTCTAACTACCTTTACATTACCTGTTTACCTTCTTTTTTTCAACAGTGATATTGCTTATATTTTTAGGAATCTTGCTTTTTATTTTTCTATTGACGAATCTTGAAAAATGTGGATAATAGAACCTATGTGACAAGACACATGATATAACAGTAGTAATGATAAGGAGAATGTCATGAAAGAATTTTTGAGAAAGAAAAACATTATCTTTTCCGCAAAAAGATACGGCATTGACGCCTTAGGCGCTATGGCTCAGGGTCTTTTTGCTTCTCTCTTAATCGGTACCATTATCAGTACACTGGGGGAACAGCTTGGAATTGATATCCTGGTAACCGTTGGTACTTATGCAAAAGGCGCTACTGGCGCAGCTATGGCCATTTCCATTGGCTATGCACTTCAATGCCCGCCTCTTGTGTTGTTTTCTCTTACCGCCGTGGGTATGGCTGCCAATGAGCTTGGTGCTGCCGGAGGACCTTTGGCTGTACTAATTGTCAGCATCTTTGCCGCAGAGTTCGGTAAACTGGTTTCTAAAGAAACTAAAGTCGATATTATTGTGACTCCTTTTGTAACCATTACAGTTGGTGCGCTTCTGTCCCTGTGGTGGGCTCCTGGTATTGGCTATGCAGCCAGCACAGTAGGAAAAGCTATTATGTGGGCAACAGAACTTCAGCCTTTCTTTATGGGAATCCTGGTATCTGTAATTGTTGGTATTGCATTAACATTACCTATCAGCAGTGCCGCTATCTGTGCCGCCCTTTCTCTTACCGGTCTTGCCGGTGGCGCCGCTGTTGCCGGATGCTGTGCCCAGATGGTTGGATTTGCAGTTATGAGTTTTAAAGAGAACAAATGGGGCGGATTATTTGCCCAGGGTATCGGAACCTCTATGCTTCAAATGGGAAATATTGTAAGAAATCCGAAGATATGGCTTCCTCCAACACTGGCATCTGCCATAACCGGTCCTATCGCTACCTGCCTGTTTCATATGGAAATGAATGGCGCAGCCGTAGCATCCGGTATGGGTACCTGTGGATTTGTAGGACAGATTGGAGTGTACACTGGATGGGTAAATGATATTGCCGCAGGAACCAAAGCTGCTATCACTCCTATGGACTGGATTGGAATGGTTCTGATTTGCTTCATCCTACCAGCAGTTCTTTCCTGGCTTATTGCTATTCCTATGAGGAAAAAAGGATGGATTAAAGAAAACGATCTGAAATTAGATTTGTAGAATATTAATATAAAACGGAGGCAGATGTTGCATGTGAAGTAACATCTGCCTCCGTTTTTATATCTTCACCCTCCCCTTATAGTAAAGTGGAGAAATCCCATAATATTTCTTAAACACTTTACTGAAATGATAGGCATCTTCATACCCAACTGCCGCCGCCACCTTCTGCACGGTTTCTTCTGGATTTTGGTCTAACAGCTCTTTTGCTTTTTTCCATACGCAGACTAATAAGATAATTAATTGGTGTATCTCCTGTCTCGCTTTTGAAAATTTTGGAAATATAGAAAGAACTCAGATACATATTAGTTGCAATATGTTCCAGGGAAATTTTTTCCGGATAATGTTCTTCCATATATTTCATAATCTGCTGAACCACATATTTCTTTCCTGTGGATTGAAACACATATCCAGTGCCCGAAATTCCTTTTTTCTCTTCCTGGATTTCCCGAACAATTAGACAAAGAACCTGAATTAAATATGCCTTCAACATAAAATAACGACCTGGGTTTGTGTTTTCCCATTCTTTCGTCATATTCATACATAATTTAAAAAATATCACGCTTCATTTTTTCCGGCATTTGCAGTATTATTTTTTGCTCCTGGAAAAAGAGGCATGTATCCAGGTCTGCAATTCTTAAATTCCACACCAGAGAAAGCCATATAAAACTCTGTGGTCCCTCCTCCTTGTTCCGGAATACTCCTGTGATAGGTTCCAGGATTCAAAATTAACATGGTTCCTTCTTCCACCTTCTGCTCTTTCCCATCTATACAAAATCTGCTCTTTCCTTTCAAAATCACAGCAATTTCAATGAAATCATGGGCATGATAATTTTGCTCTTCTTCGGTTCTCTTTTGGAAAACAGGTAAACAAAAATCTAGGATTCAGGTCTTTACAAGTAAACTCATATTGTTCCGCGCACACAATAAATCTCCCTCCCTCTAAGTCTTTTTTCTACTTTAACTATACAACATAGTCCATCTAAACCACAAGAAATTACATTCTACTTTCTATTTGTTCTCCTATAATAGCAATCAGCAATTAACAATTCAGGGAGGATTTTCTTCTATGACTAAGACATTGACGCAGGGTAATCCTGCAAAACTTAATTTTTTCTTTGCTATGCCACTGATTATTGGAAATATTTTTCAGCAGTTTTATAGCATGGCTGATACTTTAATTGTAGGTCGAACCATTGGTGTAAATGCCCTTGCAGCTGTAGGCTGTACCGGCAGTATTACTTTCTTTATTATTGGTTTCGTTAATGGTCTGACCTCCGGTCTTTCTATTATTACAGCTCAGAAATTCGGCTCTGGCAATGAACATGCTGTACGAAAAAGTTTTGCTGCCGGTATTCTTATTAGTGTTGCAGCAGCAATCATTTTTACTATTTTAGCGGTGTTTCTTGCCCGACCGCTTTTAGAATTACTTCAGACACCTAATGAAATTATAGAAGATGCTTATGCATATTTAGTCATTGTTTTTATGGGAATTCCTGCCACCATTCTTTTTAACCTGCTCTCTAATATTGTGCGGGCTCTTGGTGACAGCAAAACCCCTTTATACTTTTTAATTTTTGCCTGTCTGGTAAATATTGTTCTGGATTTTGTACTGATCCTAACCTTTCACATGGGCGTAGCAGGGGCAGGTCTGGCAACCATACTAGCACAACTTCTGTCTGGAATACTTTGTATTATTTTCAATTGTCAAAAAAAGTATCCTTTACTTTGGGGTCAAAAAAAAAGATGACTTCCGTATTCATCCGGAAATCATCTTTTCTCACCTGGGAGTAGCTCTCCCAATGGCATTTCAAATGTCCATTATTGCCATTGGTTCCCTGATGCTGCAATTTGCACTTAACGGACTGGGTTCTGTTTCTGTAGCAGCCTACACAGCTTCTCAGAAAATTGACAGTATTGCCACATTCCCTATGAATTCCTTTGGTACTGCCATGGCAACTTATGCTGCACAGAACTATGGAGCAGGAAAGTTTAACCGCATTCGCAAAGGTGTATTCCAATGCATTCTCATTTCCGGTAGCTTTAGTATTCTGATGGGATTTGTAAATATCTTTGCCGGAAGCCAGCTTACAAGCTTATTTGTAGGAGCTGGGGAAGCAGAAGTACTGACTCTTTCCCAGACTTATCTTACCATCAACGGCTGCATGTACCCTATACTTGCTCTTTTGTTTATTTACCGTTTTACCTTACAGGGTATTGGAAAAAGTCTATTTCCAACTGTGGCAGGAGTTATGGAATTAATCATGCGTGCCATTGGTGCATTAATCCTTACCGGACTCTTCGGTTTTGCCGGAGCTTGTGCATCCAATCCTCTTGCATGGATTGGTGCATGTATTCCACTGGCTGCTGCTTATTACGCAAGTATGCGAAAACTGCCAAAACAAGATTTTGAAGACAATACCCAATACACCCTGCCGGAACAAAAAAGCAGCATCCTAATGACCATGCGAAGAAGGCGGCGAATGAAAAAATTTAGGATAAAAGCTTCCTGATTTCCAAAGCCTTATCCGGATAATTTGTAATAATGGCTTCTAAGTCCGCCTTTATAAAGGTTTCCATATCTTCTTTTTTTATTCACGGTCCACACACGAATCTTTAAACCGCTTTCCTGATACTCTTTCAGGAAAGCGGGCATCTTCAAATGATACACTGCTGGATGCAATCCACATACTCCTGTTTTCTTGGCATACTTA
>ENA-OPYU01000258-OPYU01000258.1-human-gut-metagenome-genome-assembly--contig:-NODE-258-length-21379-cov-4.785244_pt1 | contig 21379 bp, 21 predicted proteins | sample MGYA00242637_ERZ504482 | MGnify/ENA primary metagenome ERZ504482 (study PRJEB26092, sample SAMD00036237) | human gut metagenome | host: Homo sapiens | study: EMG produced TPA metagenomics assembly of... | reverse complement strand
ATAGGTTTTCGTTTTTAAGGATCTCTCCCAAAGGAGCTTTTATCAAAGTCAGCGGTGTACGTATATCATGTGCCGTGTTGATAAAGAACCGGATTTTTTCTTTTGAATTGTTTCTGTCTTTCCTAAGCCACAAATAACGCAAAACAATTACTCCGACCAGTATAAAAATGATCAGATAAAGAATTCCTGCCCAAAAAGTAGCCCACCAAGGTGGGGTTATGGTAATGAAAAGTGAACGTTCTTCTAACAAATGGTGGTCATCCATCAGGATGGCTCTCACTCTTAATTTATATTTACCGGGACTGATGTTAGTGTAACGTATGCGGTTATCATTCGTGAGTGAAGTCCATTCATCATAAAATCCTTCCAGTTTCCAAGAATAGACTATGTTGGAGGGATTATCATAATTAATGGAAGACACATCCAGTGAAAAAATATTCTGGTCGTAATTCAGTATGATGTGCCGGGTATCATCAATTTCTTCTTTTAAGGGGGAACCTTTTTCACCAGGCATTACTTTCTGGTAGAGCAGTCGGAAATTGTCAAATACCATTTTGGATTTAAATTGATGAGGCAGCGTGACAGTATCTGCCAGTTCAATGGCTCCGTCTCCACATCCGAAGATAAATTTTTTCATCGCGTGTATGTACTCCGGCAGCTTGGTTAAAGCTGGTAGACATCAAGCCTTGTTCTTTTGTCCAGTTAGAGAATATTTTTTCTTTTGTTTTGAAACGGGTCAACCCTTTTTCTGTACTAATGATTAAATCGTCTTCCAGAGCAGGCAGTATGCAATGAATATTATTAGATATCAGAGCTGAATTATTGATATGGTAATTAGTTACTTTTTCTGTATAATTATTGTAAATCCACATACCGGAACCATGTGTACCAATAAAAGTGATGTTCTTTTTACTTTGATAAATAGTATTTATACAGCCTAGCTCGGAGTCTAGATTCACCGCTTTGAGCTCTTGATTGACCTTATTGAACTGATACAATCCATTGATAGTTCCTATCCATAAATTATGGGCGTCCTTATTGGTGATATAGGTGATAGGGAAGTCCATATTGTAACAATGCATTTCCTTTGTATCCAGATCGTAACTTTTCAAGTTGTAATATCCTCCGGCCCAAATCAGATTATCCCAATCCTTATAAATACAACGAATATATTTATCCGGTTTTACGGTGTCATCATTCAATGTTTGGGGAATAAAATATTGTGTGGTCATGTTTTTCTTATCTATTTTGTACATTCCCGACATATATCCACCTACTAAAATAACTCCCGGTCGGGATTCACATATAGAGATAAATACATGATTCTGATTAGGCGTGTCATGCTGATAAGTTGATAATAAATTCGTCCATTGTTTGGTAGAAGGACTGTAGCAACATACGCCATTATTGGTTGCATACCAAATGTCTCCTTCAGAATCTTCCAATATATAATTCACTTGATTATCTATCAGTGAGTTAGGGTTGTCATAAGAGTGCTGTATCCATTGATATCCGGGATATTTCTCGGAATATACAGTGATGCCTATAGGATAGACTGCCATCCATAATTTTTGATCATCATCAATATAGATATCATTAATGATATTACCGTTCATTTTGTTGGAATGGTTGTGGTCGGCATTTAGAAAATTTGTCAATTCGTAAGTGCCCAAGTTTAATTTATATACGCCTGCGCCGTTAGTTGCTATTAACACCTCGTTTTCATTTTCTTTACTTGCTATGATAGAGTTGACATTAATGTCTTGTAGTCCGTTGTGTACATCAATCAGTTGGCGGCTATGGATATTGTATAGATAAATACCATCCAATAAGGTACCTATTACTAACATTTGGGTTTCCGGATGAAAATAGATGTAGTTTACTATATGGAAATTATCCAGTTCCGGATGCTTGATTACTTCTAATCGCCCATGATTCAGTCTTGCACAGTAAATCTTGTGGCTGGAGGCTAGAAAATATTGATTGTTCGTAGATTTCGCAATATATGTGATTTCTTCCTTGATAGGACTTTCCAGTTGAATAAGTTCATGGGTATCTATGTCGAAAAGATATTGTTTGTTTTTGGTGCAAAGCAATATATTATTGTCTTTGGAGTCAAGAAATGAAGCGGTGAGTGGCAGCCCGCTGTTGCTTTTGTCCTTACTGGCAAAATCGCAAACTAGTTCAAATTTGTCTTGTAGAGAATTGTATTTGAATAGATGACCGGTTTTTCCTATCTCCCAAACCACTCCTGCCGTATCTATCTGCAAAGTGTTCAAGTTGGGAAAAAAGTTCAGTAGTTTTCCATTGGCTGTTAAGCTATAGTGTGTGTATTGTTTTCCGTTATACCTGTCTATTCCTTCGTGAGTGAGAAACCACATATAGCCTTTTTTATCTTTTCGTATAGATAGAACTCTACGGCTGCTCAAACCATTCTGAGTATCCAGATACTGGTATAGTTGAGCAACGGCAGGTGTTACCAAAATAACAAAAAGGCATATAAGTAAAAGAATTCTTCTCATATTATTAGGAGGCAAAATCCTTACAAAGTTCGTAATTTCCCTTAACATATCAAAATCTGTTATATACAAAAAAAGCGGTAATCAGTCCGACTCACCGCTTTTTTAGTAAATATAACAAATCGTTTTTATTTTTTGTTCATTTCAACCCATTTTCTAGCATTGACAAATGCTTCCATCCATGGAGTAATCTGATCGTTCTTTATTCTATCAGCCGGATAATAAGCATTTTGCCATGGGAAACAAGAGCGTTCCAAATGAGGCATCATGGCCAAATGGCGGCCGTCAGGACTGGCCAGACCGGCTACGCTGTAATCCGAACCGTTTGGATTGCCAGGATACTCATCGTATGAGTATTTCAATACAACATTGTATTGATCTTCATCATATGGCAATGAGAATTTACCTTCTCCATGGGCTACCCAGATACCAAGCTTACTTCCGCTTAACGAACCGAACATGACGCTTCTATTCATAGGAACGGTAACACCTACAAACTTGGATTCGAATTTATGTGAATCATTGTGCAGCATTTTCGCTTTTTGGGTGAAGTCGGGGTTAATCAGGTTTAATTCTATCATCAGCTGGCAGCCGTTACATACGCCCAATGACAATGTATCTTTGCGTGCATAGAAGTTATCCAATGCAGCTTTGGCTTTGGGATTGAACAAGAAAGCTCCGGCCCATCCTTTAGCAGAGCCTAAAACGTCCGAATTAGAGAACCCACCGCAAAATACGATGAAATTGATGTCCTCCAATGTTTCACGTCCGCTAACCAAATCAGTCATTGTTACATCTTTCACATCAAATCCTGCCAAATAGAGCATATAGGCCATTTCGCGTTCGCCATTGGTTCCTTTTTCACGGATAATAGCCGCTTTGATACCTGTCGGAGTACGACGGTCGGGGTTAAGGCCGAATTGTGAAAGTTTGCCGGTGAATGATTTGTCGAATACAAATTCCAAAGGTTGTTTCTTGTAGTTCTCGAAACGTTTTTTGGCACAGCCGTTCATGCTCTGCTTGCAGTCTAGCAAGTAAGAGGTAGAATACCATACATCGCGCAGATAGTCTATGCCGAACTGGTAAGTTGCATCTCCCTTTTCTACCAGGATATGCCGTTCTTCAGTCGGTTTACCTAATTTTACGTAGCCTATGCCTGCGTCTTCCAAGATCTTTTTTACTTCTTCTTTGTGCTTATTTTTTACCTGGATAACAATACCCGGATTTTCGGCGAACAATATCTTGATGATGTCATCCTCCTTAATCTTGTTCAGGCTGATTTCCATACCACCTTCCATATTCGAGAAGCACATTTCAAGCAGTGTGGTAATAAGACCACCGGCAGAAATATCGTGACCGGCCATAATCAGACCTTTATTTACTAATTCTTGTACTGCCAGGAATGCGTCACGAAAATATTCAGGATTTTGTACAGTCGGTACATCGTCACCTATTTTATTCAATGATTGTGCAAAAGCAGAACCTCCCAGACGTAACTTGTCAAAACTGAAATCAATATGGTAGATAGTGCTCTTTTCATCATTTACCAATACAGGAGAAACCACTTTCTTCACATCCGAGACTTCGCCACCGGCTGAAACGATGACAGTTCCCGGACTAATGATCTTCTCACCGTTAGGATATTTCTGGGTCATAGATAAAGAATCTTTTCCGGTCGGTACATTGATTTGCAATGAGCAGCAGAAATCGGAAAGGGCTTTTACGGCAGTGTACAGGCGGGCGTCTTCACCTTCCTGTGCGCGACATGGCCACATCCAGTTGGCAGATAAGGAAACGCTGTCCAATCCTTCTGCCATCGGGGCCCATACGATATTAGTCAGTGCTTCGGCTACCGACAAAACAGAGCCTGCGGCCGGATTGGCTAAGGCGGCTTGGGGAGCATGGCCTAGAGAAGTTGCTATACCTTTTTCGCCACGATAGTCGAGGGTTACTACACCACAATCGCTCAGAGGCAGCTGGATTTCACCTTGACATTGCTGGCGGGCGATTTTACCGGTTACGGAACGGTCTACTTTATTGGTTAACCAATCTTTGCAAGCAACAGCTTCCAGCTGAAGTACGCGGCGGATATATTCATTTAATTTGGAAGTTTTGTATGAAACATTTTCATAATGGCGTTCTACAGTCTTGTCAACCATGTAGGTCTTCGGAGAAGAACCGAACATTTGATCTACTGCCAGATCGAACGGACGTACCCCATCGGCCTGTTCGAAAGCAAAGCGGGCGTCTCCGGTTGTTTCACCTACAGTATACATCGGCGCACGTTCGCGATCAGCAATTTTTTTGTACATGTTCAATAGCCGATTCGTCAATCAGCAATCCCATACGTTCCTGAGATTCGTTGGCGATAATTTCTTTGGCAGACAAAGTCTGGTCACCGATAGGTAATTTGTCCATATGAATTAATCCACCGTTTTCTTCTACCAATTCGGATAAACAATTCACGTGGCCGGCCGAACCGTGGTCGTGAATGGAAACAATCGGGTTGTTATCTTCTTCACACAATGCGCGGACTACATTATAGGCACGTTTTTGCATTTCCGCATTGGCACGCTGGACAGCGTTTAGTTCGATTCCCGATGAGTACCGGCCTGTTTCAACAGAAGAAACTGAACCTCCACCCAAGCCGATGCGATAGTTATCACCACCCATTACAACGACTTTGTTTCCTTTTTCGGGATGTCCTTTCAGACAGTCGCGCTGAGTACCGTAACCTACCCCTCCTGCCAGCATAATCACTTTGTCGTATGCATACTTCTCGCCATTTTCCTGGTGCTCGAATGTTAGTACAGAACCACAAATCAGCGGTTGACCGAATTTGTTACCGAAATCGGAAGCACCGTTGGAAGCCTTGATTAAGATCTGTTCCGGAGTCTGGTATAACCATTGGCGGACAGGAAGGATATCTTCCCACTCGCGTCCCTCATCAGTACGGGGGTAAGAAGTCATATAAACGGCAGTACCAGCAATGGGCCATGAGCCTTTACCACCGCCCATGCGGTCACGGATCTCACCACCAGTACCGGTGGATGCACCGTTGAATGGTTCTACGGTTGTCGGGAAGTTATGTGTCTCGGCTTTCAGTGAGATAACAGTCTTGATATCTTTGATAATGAAATAATCGGAAGTGGAATGATCGGCCGGAGAGAATTGCTCTACTATCGGTCCTTCGGCAAATGCTACATTATCTTTATAAGCAGAAATAATCTTGTTGGGATTTTCAGCAGTAGTTTTCTTGATCATCTGGAACAAGGAAGACTCCATTTCCTGACCATCAATAATGAATGTTCCGCCGAATATCTTATGGCGGCAATGCTCGGAATTGATTTGCGCGAAGCCGAATACTTCGGAATCGGTTAATTTACGTTCCCCAAATCGTTTTTTCAAACCCTTCAGCAAATAGTCCATCTCCTCACGAGAAAGTGCCAGACCTTCTTTTTCATTGTATTCTTCGAGGTTCTCGATGTGAACAATTGGCTGGGGTTTGATGTTGACTGTGAAAATCTCCTGGTTCAATCCCTTATACATACGTTGCAGCATAGGATCGTACTCGGCGTTTTCGTCTTTTACAGGGAAATATTCCTCAATGCGTAAAACACCTGTAAGACCCATGTTCTGAGTGATTTCTACAGCATTTGTACTCCAGGGAGTGATCATTTCCCGACGCGGTCCGATGAAGCAACCTTTCAGGTTCTCTTCGTTCTCTACAGTGGCTTCACCATAAAGCCAGCTTAATTTCTGAATATCCTCAGAAGGCAGTTCCTGGCTGACTTCTGTTGCTATTACACTTTTAGTGGGTGTTCTGAAAAATAGAATCATAGCACTTTTATAGTTGTTTTGTTAATTGAAAACTAGTTCTAATATCAAGGGTCTATTAATAAGGTGCAAAGTTATATAAAAGAGACGGGGTATGAAAGAATTTTGAGTGTAAATATAGGTACTTTCGTAAAAAAGTAGCATCTTTGCAGCATGAATTGGATAGAACAAGTAACCATACTCGATTTATTGGTGAAAGGGCTTATCGTCGGCGTAGTGGTTTCTGCGCCGCTAGGTCCTGTTGGGGTACTTTGTATACAGCGCACACTGAACAAGGGACGATGGTATGGATTTGTTACTGGTCTGGGAGCTGCCCTTAGTGATATAGGCTATGCCTTGATTACAGGTTATGGCATGAGTTTTATGGATGATTTCTTGGCAAAGAACCAAGTATTGTTACAAATTATCGGCAGTATCATGCTGTTCTTTTTCGGTATTTATACTTTTCGTAGTAATCCTGTCCAGTCTATCCGTCCTGTATCCTCTACCCCGGGCAGTTATCTTCATAATTTTGTTACTGCTTTTTTTGTGACTCTCTCCAATCCCCTCATTATATTCCTGTTTATAGGTTTGTTTGCCCGTTTTTCTTTTGTGATGCCGGGCAGTCCCATAGGCTTTCAACTGGTGGGGTATTTGGCTATTGTATTGGGGGCGCTTCTCTGGTGGTTCGGAATTACGTATTTTGTCAATAAAGTACGCACCCGTTTTAATTTACGCGGCATTTGGATTTTGAACCGTGTGATTGGTATTGTAGTGATGCTGATTTCAGTCGCAGGTTTCATTTATACTATTTTAGGAAAAACGATGTACTGACAAAGAAACATATCTTGATGTATCATACGTTGGTTTTTTGATTTTTAATTATTAATTTAATTTAAAAAGTATGTTCGTTTCCAAGCAGTTGAAAGAAAAGAATATAGCCGAGTATCTTATATATATGTGGCAGATAGAGGATTTAATCCGTGCCAACGGCTGTGATATAGAAAAGATAAAAAGCACCATCATAGCTCCTTATCCGTTAACGGAAGAGCAGAAAGCGGAACTCACTCAATGGTATATGGATTTGATTGAGATGATGCGTCATGAAGGGATTATGGAAAAAGGCCATTTGCAGATTAATAAAAAACATTATAACTTGGCTTACCGACCTTCATTTGCAGTTATTGCGTTCCCCTAAGTTTCCTTATTATAATTCTGCTTATTATAAAGTATTGCCCTATATTGTGGAGTTACGCGCTAAAGGTGCGGATAAAGAGGAGCCTGAGCTGGAAACGTGTTTTGAGGCGCTTTATGGTATCTTATTGTTGAAATTGCAAAAGAAAGAAATCAGTGAGGAAACAAGAAAGGCACAAGAAGCAATCTCGACATTGCTGGCTATGTTGTCAAACTACTATATAGAGGATAAAAAAAGGAGAATTGGAATTCTAATAAATGAAATAGAAATGAAGAATATATTGGTGACTGGTGCCAACGGTCAATTAGGAAATGAAATGCGTGTGCTATCGGCTGAATACAAGGAATATACTTGATTTTTTTACGGATGTAGCCGAATTGGACATTTGTGATGAGCAGGCGGTGATGACTTTCGTGAAAGAGAATAATATTCATGTCATAGTGAACTGTGCGGCCTATACGGCAGTAGATAAGGCAGAGGATGATATAGAGTTATGTACCAAGCTGAACAAGAACGCTGTGAGCTATCTGGCGAAGGCGGCTGAAGCCAACTGGGGTGAGTTTATTCAGATATCAACGGATTATGTGTTCGATGGCACGAAATATCTTCCTTATAATGAGGGAGATGTTCCTTGTCCCAATTCCGTTTACGGCAAGACCAAACTGGCCGGTGAAACGAATGCATTGGAGTATTGCAAAAAAAGCAATGATTATCCGTACCGCATGGCTTTATTCTACTTTTGGGAATAATTTTGTAAAAACGATGATCCGTCTGGGAAAGGAAAAGGAAACTTTGGGTGTGGTCTTTGATCAGATTGGTACACCGACATATGCTCGTGATTTGGCACGTGTCATCTTTACAGCCATTTATAAGGGAGTGGTTCCGGGAGTTTATCATTTCAGTAATGAAGGGGTATGCTCCTGGTATGATTTTGCCAAGGCTATCCATCGTATTGCCGGTATCACGACCTGTAAGGTTAGTCCCTTGCATACAAATGAATATCCGGCAAAGGCTCCCCGTCCCCATTATTCCGTATTGGACAAGACCAAGGTTAAAACTACTTATAACATTGAGATTCCTCATTGGGAAGAGAGTCTGGAAGCATGTATCAAAGAATTAAATGCATAATAAAATATGAATAGTGAAATAGAAAGAAGACGGACGTTTGCGATTATAGCACATCCGGATGCCGGTAAGACCTCTCTAACTGAAAAATTGTTACTTTTTGGCGGACAGATACAGGTGGCCGGAGCCGTAAAGAGCAATAAGATAAAGAAGACCGCCACATCCGACTGGATGGACATTGAAAAGCAGCGTGGTATTTCTGTGACCACTTCTGTGATGGAGTTTGATTACAATGATTATAAAATCAATATTTTGGATACTCCGGGCCATCAGGACTTTGCCGAGGATACTTATCGTACTTTGACAGCCGTAGATAGTGTCATTATTGTGGTGGATGGTGCGAAAGGTGTGGAAACGCAGACACGTAAGTTGATGGAGGTATGCCGTATGCGTAATACTCCGGTAATCATATTTGTCAACAAGATGGACCGTGAGGCGAAAGATCCGTTTGATTTGTTGGACGAACTGGAGGAGGAACTTATTATCAATGTACGTCCTCTGACGTGGCCTATTGAAAGCGGTCCCCGTTTCAAAGGTGTGTATAACCTTTATGAACATAAACTGAATCATTTTTCCAACCTTCCAAACAGGTGGTAACAGAAAAAGTGGAGGTTGATATCAATACGGAAGAACTAGACAACCAGATCGGTGCTCCTTTGGCTGAAAAATTGCGCGGAGAACTGGAACTGGTTGACGGTGTTTATCCTGAATTCAATGTGGAGGAGTACCTGAAAGGCGAGATGGCTCCTGTATTTTTCGGGTCGGCATTGAATAACTTCGGTGTACAGGAACTGCTGGATACATTTGTGGAAATTGCTCCGAGCCCCCGTCCTACCAAGACAGAAGAACGTGAGGTGGAACCCGATGAACCGAAATTTACCGGATTTGTCTTTAAGATCACAGCTAATATTGATCCTAATCATCGTTCATGTATTGCATTTTGTAAAATTTGTTCGGGAAAATTTTCCCGTAATACTCCCTATTATCATGTACGTCATGACAAGACGATGCGTTTCTCTTCTCCCACTCAGTTTATGGCACAGCGTAAAACAACAGTAGACGAGGCTTGGGCGGGAGATATCATTGGTTTGCCGGATAACGGAACGTTCAAGATCGGTGATACATTGACTGAAGGTGAGAAACTTCATTTCCGTGGAATTCCCAGTTTTTCGCCCGAGATGTTTAAATACATTGAGAATGCTGACCCTATGAAACAGAAACAATTGGCTAAAGGTATTGACCAGTTGATGGATGAGGGTGTGGCACAGTTATTTATCAATCAGTTTAATGGACGTAAGATTATCGGTACGGTAGGGCAGTTGCAGTTTGAAGTGATCCAGTATCGTCTGGAAAATGAATATAATGCAAAATGCCGATGGGAGCCTGTCAGCCTATACAAGGCATGTTGGGTGGAAAGTGATGATCCGGAAGAGCTGGAAGCTTTCAAAAAACGTAAATATCAGTATATGGCCAAGGATCGTGAAGGAAGGGATGTATTCTTGGCTGATAGCAATTATGTACTTCAAATTGGCACAAATGGACTTCAAGCATATTAAGTTCCATTTTACCAGTGAGTTTTAAATTTTTTGTTGGAGGTGTGTCAAAAATCCCTAAGGGGATGGACACACCTCCTTCTTATTTTCACGAAATATTCTTTTTTACTTTATTCCTCTGGCTTTATAAATTCGTTCTTTAGCGTTATTAATTTGTTGAAACTTCTCTTCTGCCGCTTTTTTCACATCTTCACCCAATGTAGCAACACGGTCAGGGTGATGTTTTAATGCCAGGCGGCGATAGGCTGTACGTACTTCCTCATTGGTGGCAGACGGGTCAATTTCAAGTACTTTGTAAGCTTCTTCCAATGAGTTTCCGCTAAGGTTTAGCATGGATTCCACTTCTTTGGGTGACAGTTCCATGCATTGTGCCACTTCTTTTAATGCTGCTATTTCCTCAGAGCATACGCTTCCGTCACTTTTGGCTATGTTTACCAGAAAGTCCAACAATTGCAACCGTTGTTCGTAAGGCAGGTTCGCGGCAATCTGTGCACCACATTCATGGATGGTAGTTTTAAATGCCTATCGGATTTTGACGCTCCATCTGTTTGCGCTGTTCAAAAAGATTCAGCAAAATCTGTTCTCCTTGGATGACTGCCTCTTCGCCGAAATTCATTCTTAAGAATTGGCGTACATATTCCATTTCGCTGTGCATGATGCGTCCGTCTGCACGGATGATGTAAGACGCCATAACCAACATGGAAAATAAAAATCTATTCCGCTGGCCTTCATCATAGTTTCCAGCTTCCACCTGTCCTTTTTCGTATGTATTGCCAAAAAGTCCGTTGTTTCCATCCAGCAATGAGCCTAAGGCAAATCCGGCCAAAGCTCCCAGTGGTCCCATAGTCATGAATCCTAGAATACCACCAATCCATTTTCCTGCTCCCATTATTCTTTTAATTTTTTCGTTTTGGATGCAAAAATAAACAATCTTGGATGAAAAAAGTCTCTTTGCCGCATTTTTTACTATCTTTACCAATCAAATTAAAAATACTATGTTTCAGAAACTTGTAGCAATAGAACCTGTCAGTTTGGTTCTGTCAGCAGAAAAAACGTTATATTCTTTTGCAGATGAGGTTGTTATGTACTCTGATATTCCAGCGGGAGATAATGAGATTATTGCTCGGATCGGAGATGCGGATGCTGTATTGTTAAGTTATACATCACAAATAAACCGGTATATTTTAGAGAGATGTCCGAATGTCCGGTATATCGGTATGTGTTGTTCACTATATTCTCCCGAAAGTGCGAATGTGGATATCCGTTATGCTAATGAACGCGGTATTACGGTGACGGGTATTCGTGACTATGGTGACGAAGGGGTAATAGAATATGTAGTCAGCGAACTGGTGCGTTGTCTTCATGGATTTGGTCAGAAGCCGTGGGAAGGGATTCCCGGGAGATTACCGGCTTGAAAGTGGGTATTGTAGGCTTAGGAAAATCTGGTGGTATGATAGCGGATGCAATGAAGTTTTTTCGGTGCGGATATAGCTTATTATGCCCGTAGTGAAAAAAAAGGAAGCCGGTGCGAAGGGTTATCGTTTATGCCTTTGAATGAACTTTGACATGGAGTGAAGTGGTATGCTGTTGCTTGAATAAGAATACGGTTTTGTGCATGAGGAGGAGTTCAAGGCACTTGGAAATAGAAAGATACTATTTAACACAGGATTGTCACCTGCGTGGGACGAATCTTCGTTTACCCGATGGTTGGAGGAAGATAATCTTTGTTTTTGTGATACATTAGGAGCATTGGGGAGTACGGCATTGCTTACCCATCCGCATGTGCGTTGTATGCAAGTATCAACCGGCCGTACTCGTCAGGCGTTTGACCGCCTGAGCGAGAAGGTGCTGGCCAATTTGTCAGAATACAATGGGTGAAGTGATATTGAGCAGGGTGTTTACTACAGACCATCCTGCAATCTCTGATGTAGCACTGTACACTTCTACTACTGCGTGTACTGTTCATTTTTGATTTCCACTTTTTGAGTATCACCTGTAAATCCAGGGGTGGACTGTATGGATACCTGCATATTGTCCGGTCCTACGGAAGCCAATGAGGCTGCGACAGATACATTTACTTTGGTTGGAAAAACATTTATAGCCTCTGTTGCATTGCCGGAAAGACAATGCATCTTTCCTGTTGCAGCTCTTCCTTGTAAACCGATGTGCCTTTCAAAGCATCAGGTCCTTTTTCATTGAAAAAACGAGCTGTAGCGTTTCCCATCAAAGAGGTGGTTCTTAATACATCAAATCCTCCGATGGCTCCGGATACCAAGTAAACCCGTGTATCGTTTGCCTTGGCTGTTTCTTTGACTTTCTCATAAAAAGAGGTGTCTGCCAAAGCTCCTATGGATAGGGTGATAATGGAAGTTCCGTTTTCCAAGGTAGGTAAGGCCAGTTCTTTCATTGCGGCAGGCGAGGCTGATTCCACTAGATAATCAGGTTTTAACTCCAACAGTTCTTTTAAAGTGTGACAGGCTGCACACATTTTTCCGTGTTGCCTCATTTTATTCGCAATGCGTTCGGCCTTTGATGCTGTACGCGAATATACGCCTACTAACTCATAGTCGGGCAACATTCCTTTGACAACTGCGTTTGTTATAATTTCAGCAAGTCGTCCACATCCTACTATAACTAATTTATTCATAGAACAAAGATAGGTATTTTCATCATATAAACCTATTTTGTGAAAAATGGAATTTATTGTGATATGTTTCTTACTCTATAGGTATGTCTGTCCGAGCTGATTTTTTAGTGTGCTTCTTAATCCCCTGTCTGATACATTAAAAAATTATACTTGTAATTTAAAAAATAGTATGAGGAAGATTCGTCCTGATCAAGAATATTTTTTTAAGGAATAATATTTTACGTTTTTATATAACAGACAGCATTATTACCTGACAGAATAAATGAAAAGTGATGGTTCAGAGTCGAATGGAAAAATTTCTTGTAAAACCAATATGATTGCATACTTATTCCTTAATACATGTTTTTTTAGCATATTTTTTCGATGAATATTGCCCATTAAATTTGATAAATTTCGCCTTATGCGAGAATGCGGAAAAGTTTATACTTGTATTGAGAAAAAATGAATGATATACTATTAATAAAATGTTGTATTGTCTATGAGGAAATTATTTATTTTAATTCAATATTAGTATGAAAAAAAGCTTACTTAGATGCTTTAATGAGTATTTTTACACCTATTCCTTTGAATAATGGTTTTATTTTGTGGATAACAACGGGACGATTGATTGGATTCTGTCGAATATATTCCTTTTAGGGTACGTGCTACCTGTAGAGGGGGTGATGATAGGTATCTTTTTCTATCTTTTATTATCTCATGCCATAGAACATAAAACTCAACTGATGTTCCGTGAAAAGTTCAAACTTGTTATTAATTTGTTCCATTATACACATACGCCTTTGGTGGTGTTACGGAATCAATTGGAAGAAATTGTGGTTGGTAATCTTCCTGAATCTGCTGTTACAAAGTTACAGCAGGCTCTGAAAAATGCCAATCAGGTTATTGATTGCAGCCAGAGTGCTATTTCACTTGGTAAAGCGGATTGGAAAACGATTCCTCGTGCTTCTGTGGTAGAGTTTGAGCTTTATGCCTATATCATGTCTGTTGTCGGTCTATGCCATCTTTATGCCGATTCGCGTCATATTCAGTTAAAAGTTACTGCCTGTTCTGATTATATCAGTTGCAGGATCAATGAAACCGTGATGACGGTAGCTCTTCAGCACCTTTTGAACAAAATGATAGATAACACACCTCCTGACGGTTGTATAAATATTATCCTTTCACATTCGGCAAGTTCTTGGGAGTTGCGTATCAGCAATTGTGAAAAGATAAGAAATGGAATTTTAAAGATGATTCCGGCCATGCCTGCCTTCTCTTCCATATATAATTATGGTGACTTATGGACGGTAAAGAAAATAATCCGTTTGCATGGCGGTAAAATAATCGGTTATGGATACGGAAAAGTGGTTACTTACCAGGTTATTATGCCGAAATATTTTCAATCCCAATCCGAGGCAGATACCGGTATGGCGCTATCTGTAAAGAAGCAAAAGGTTTACTTGGAAGAAACCGTATCTACAGCAGAAGGAAAGAGCCGGACTGATAAAAAAGAGAGTAAATCTTGTATTTTGTTGGTTATGGCAGACAAAAAGTATAGTGATTATTTAAGGATGACTCTTTCGGAGTATTTCAGGTGTATTGTTCTGGACGCTCCCGATAGAATAATAAGTGCCTCTGTTCAAAATAACCCTGATGTGATTGTTGTTGACGAAACTGTGAATGGAGTCTATGGAGAGGAACTTTGTTCTAAAGTTAAAGCAGACAAGGCCATAGCGAATATTCCGGTTATTCTTTTAATTAAGTCGGCAGATAATGAAAGCTATTTGTCGCATGTGGGGAGTAAAGCCGACCGGCTGGAATTGCGGAGTGCGAATATTTGGAAATTCCGGACGGACATTACTATGCTTATAGATAATAATTTGGTCAGACAGGAACGGATGAGGCGATTTATAGCCGATACGGTTGCTCCTACACTTCCCGAGAAGATAAGAAAGGACGATGCTTGTCTGAAGTTTATAAATAAAGTCCGGCAGTTGTTGGAACAGAATTTGGCGGAAGAGTCATATACCGTTGATGCGCTTAGTGAAGATATGGGAATGTCCCGCACTGCTTTCTATAATAAGATGAAGAAAATGACAGGACAGGCGCCGGCCGATTATATGTTGACATTCAAAATGGAAAGAGCAAAGAGATTATTGGCCTCTCAAGATTACTCTATCGGAGAAATTGCAACGATGTTGGGCTTTTGTGACAGTCGGTATTTTGCAAAAAGGTTTAAGGAAGCGTGTGGTATATGTCCGTCAAAGTATATCGAAACCATAATAGGCTGATGTGATATGATGCGGATTCTCCATACCTTATTTTATGATAGGCTGTTTTGACATGTTTTCATTGTAGAGGTGGCAAAGTCCCTGAATTTCGATGAAATGGGAAGAAATGAAAATCTACTCGTGAAAAAGAGATGTCTATGACGAATCTAAAATGAAGATTTAAGGTAAATCTAAGGTTGTTTCTTCTTGTTTTTATGAATAGTTTGTTTACTTTGTGCCAGATAAGTAAATATAGAAATCAAATGAAAAACAAACAACTATTATGCGTTTTATTCCCTTTGTTGGTGGCGTGTACCGGGCAACGCCACCAACAGCAGGTATCCAGTGAGTCAATCATAGAAGAAGCGGTGCGGAAGGGAGAAGTTCTGAAAGGGGAGATTGTTCCCATTGATACGGCTCTGTTCCGGTATGCCTATCGTATGCGTGTACAGGGTGACAAGGCGGTGATATTGGATTTGCACAATGCCGATTACTATTATCATGTATTTACTTATCCCGATTTTCAATATCAGTCTTCTTTTGGAAAGCGTGGGGAAGGTCCGGGTGAGTCCATTTATGCGGCGAATATCCGTTTTGCAGGGCAGGACACGGTGTGGGTGCTTGATGACGGCAAGGGCAGGATGTATCAATATAGCGGTATAGCCGGGGGGAAAACTCCCAAACAGGAAAAGGATATTTTGTTGGATAAGCGCTTGTTCCGTTCCCTTGATTTTGATTTGAAGGATGCCTCTACTGTTGTTATCCCCGATTATTCCGGTGAGAACCGTTTTGGTTGGGCTGATATCCATTCCGGTGAATTACTCCGTAAATCAGAACATATCCCCGTATCCGATCAGAAATTATTGAAAGAGAGTGCACCTGCCGTTGCGCAAGGCTGGAATAGTTTTATAGCATTCAGTCCGGATAAAAAGATATTGGTTTCTGTCACTCAGTTTGGGGATAGGCTTGATATTTATGATATGCAGTCACAAAAGCATATAGGAAAATTGGGTGAGGATGGAGAGCCCCAATTTAAAGTGAGTTCTGAAGGCTACGGACTTCCGGCGGGGAGAATCTGTTATTATGATGTGCAGGTGACTGACCAATACATTTATACCATTTATGACGGTCGTAAATTTAAGGATATTATGAAGTTGGCCGATGCCTATCAGCAGGGTGGTAAAATATTACGTATATCCACCCACGAGGGCGATGTGGTGAAAACCTATGTATTGGATCGTCCTATTGCCGGTATTTATGTAGATGAGGCTGCCGGTATGTTATTCGGTTTGGATGTCAATGCTGACGAGCAGATAGTGAAATTTCCCCTTGAATTGGAATAGAGGAAGTTTTGAAAAGAAATCACCGTGTTATCCTATAATGGCGGATAATTTATTGTAGTGTATGGTTGGAAAAACATAAGTTCGTTTTCCGAAAAGAACCGGATCTTTTTGAAAAGAACAGGGCCTTTTTTAAAAAGGGTTTCTAGTGTTTTATGAGCTGGACTGTCTGCTTATACCAATTTAGAATTCATGCGTTTTTTCTTTCAAATCCTTCATCCTTATGTAAGATGTTAGTTCTTAGCTGATTATAATGACGGATTTGTACCCGGAAAGCTTCAGCCAAAAAAAATCCTTCAGGGTGAAGGAATATGGATGATTTTCAAGTTTGCTTTCATAGAGTTTAAAAGTGAGAATTATCTGTCACACTGTCACAGTACTAATTATTTTGCTGAAAAACAGGTTGTTAAGATGTGACAGATAGCGTGACGGAGAGTGTGACAGATAAAAGTCTGTCACAGTGTTATTGTCCTGCACTGCATTGTCCTGTGGCCTATAATGAATGAATCAGAATATAGTAACGAGAATCTCTTTGTTTCCCGTGTATTACAGTGTGTTCCACTGTTTGGTACAATTAATTTTATATGGTGGAACAAATAGTTTTATATGGTGGAATATTTAGTTTTACCTTGATGAAATAAATTATTCCACCTTAATGAAACAACTCGTTCCGCTGTGAGAAATGCTTTGTTCCTGCTGCGGTGGGTTGGTGATTTTAAGTAAGATTGTATACCTTATGTATGCTTATTATTGGAAATAGGAGCTATTCATTCGTTTGAGGAGATAACCAGTCGGTATCCTCCTTTTTCTGTCACTATCTGATATTCGGGAAAGTCCTTGAGTGAGGATTTAAGGGTGGAGATATGACTATATATTTTATTTTCGGGATTGTTATCTTTCGGCCAGAAAGCATTTTTAATATCTTCTTTAGTCAAAAGATGCTTGGGCGTTTTGATAAACAGTTCCAGCAGATTGAAATCTGCCGGTGCTATGTGGCAAAGCCGGTTGCCAATATATAGTTTCTTGCTTTCCAACTTTAAAGTCATTTTCCCCAATTGTATGTAGTCCGGATTGTCAGGAATTTCTTCACATGGTATGCAGTCCGGATTGGCGGGAGTTTCTTTTTTCTGTGGTTTTTTCAGAAATGACAGAGACACCCATATCAAGACAATGAAATAAGCAATGATACTCCATAACACTTTTGGAGTGGTATGTTTTACTATTTCTGTCCAATGAATCATAGCCCATGCCTGTACGCCGGCGGTTCTTTTAGCGTCTATTGCTTGTACAGGGGTGACAAGAGCTTTCTGGAAAGAGATTGAATCATTGTCACTGAATACCTTTTTCTTGTTGTAGCGGTAAATGATTCCCGTCTTAGCGGCGGAAACTCCATTCTTTTCCCATTCTTCTTGGAAGATCTTATTGAAATTGTCTGGATTGACGGGGATAATCCTTGTCATCACATACTGGTTGGCCAGTTGGGTAGCCAGTGACTCATGGGTGCTGTCTTCAAAATAAATGATTTCTAGACTATCACCGTATTCTATTTGGACACCTTTTACCTTTCTGCCTAAAGGGCGATAATGAATAAGAATCTTGTTTAAGCGTTCTTGATAATCAATATTGATTGCTTCACGTAGGCTGTCCTTCATTGTTATCAGAACATTTGTTTTTTCATCTTTAAAAGCAACATAACATAGCAGGATGAATACAATCCATCCCAATGCAATAAAGCTAAACTTGAATAAGTTTGTCGGTATTTTCATGTTTCTTGTTCATGTTAGAGATTGCAAAGATACGCATATTTATAAAAAAGGAACTTATAAGATTGAAAAAAAGAATATGATTTAATTGGATGAACCATTATTGATTTGGAAGATCAGGCATTAAATAATCCTCCGATGAATGGGATTTTTTGAATCTTAAGAAAACTTTAAGGTCACCTTAAGATCAATTTAAGGGTAAAAAAATTTGCGTGCCCGATAGATGTTCTCTACCTTCACACAAAAAATGATAAAACCAATGTAAAAAAGTATTTGTGTTATTTACCGTTGTTATGCTAATGGCGGTAATGGCTTGGGAAAAGCAATCCGGAAAGCCGGTAGAGAGTGAGTTTCTTTTAGATAATGTGGAAGCATTGGCTGCAGGAGAATCCGGGTATGATACATGTCTGGGTAGTGGGAATGTGACTTGCAGTACCGGAGAAAAAGTAGAGTGCGTAATTAGACCTTTTGGCTTGGATTAATCAATGAGATACCTTTGTCTATTACTATGTGTTTTTTGCTCTTTTTCCCTCCTGCAAGGAATCAGAAAAAGATAAAATCGCTCGTTTGGTTGAGGAATGGGAAGGGAAAGAAATTCTCTTTCCTACCCATTCCATCTTTACTATTCAAGGGAAGGATACAGTGGACTTTTCTTTAGCGGATGCGGATTATAAGGTAGTGACTTATATCGATTCTGTAGGCTGTACCAGTTGTAAGTTACAATTGCCTCGCTGGAAGCTGTTTATGCAGGAAGTTGATTCAACGTTGAACCGTCCGGTTCCCTTTGTCTTCTATTTCCACCCGAAAGATATGAAAGAACTACGTTATATCACCCGTCGTGATGCATTTATCTATCCTGTTTGTTTCGATGAAAAGGACGATTTTAACCGATTGAATCACTTTCCGGATGAAATGACTTTCCAGACATTTCTATTGGATAAAGACAACAAGGTGGCGGCTATAGGCAATCCTGTTCACAATCCAAAGGTGAAGGAACTTTATTTGAAAGTATTGACAGGTGGTGAAGTTGTAAAAGCGGAAACACCGATAACGAAAGTCAGTCTGGACGTAACAAGCATAGACTTCGGTTCATTTCCTCAGTCGGAGAAGCAGGAACGCAAGTTCACACTGACCAATACGGGACAGCATGTACTGGTGATATATGATGTCATCACTTCCTGTGGATGTACCAAGGTAAACTATAATAAGGAGGGTGTTCGTCCGGGAGAAAAAGCGGAACTGACCGTGATTTATGAAGCCGAAAAGGCTGAGCATTTCAGTAAGACGGTTACCATTTATTGCAATGCAGATAATTCTCCACTTCGTTTGAAGGTAACGGGGAATGCTGAATAAAGGATGAAGTATGAATCAATGGGAGTAAAAGCGGATGGAAAGAAATTCATTTCTTTGCCGAAGTCGATTCTTTCCACCCTGTGGCTCTCTCCTAAAAGAAAAGGAGGTTAAGTCCGATGTAAAAGTAGTGTAAATAATCAGAATAAGCAAGCGGTATTTTGTTTTTCTGCGGTGGAGTTCTTTCCGAGAATAAGATGAAAATATGAATAATAATAAATTTTTTTTACTAGAAATAAGATGAAGAAGAATATTTTGAAGGCAACTTTGGTTGTTGCGTTTGCTTTGATAGCAGGAATGAATGTGTATAATGCTCAGCAATCGGATATAATGTCTGATTTGGTACTGGCTAATGTAGAAGCGTTGGCTAGAAATGAAATTTCCAATTGTGATAATGGCTGTTGGGATAATGGAAGTGGGGTGTTTGTGTGGAGTTTGGTATCCTGGATGGAAAGAAGCACAATGATTGATTGAGAGCATGTTCAATATTTAGTATGAAATCGTCTTAAACTGATTTCAATAGGTTTTCTGTCTTTATATTATGGATGTTATTATTCATTATATTCGGATTTTAGTTTAAGACGATTTTATTAATGAATTATTATATAGACTTATTGTTGAATTATGAGAAATATATTGTGTGTGACATTAATCGCTTTATTGGGAGGTTGCACTTCTACTTCCGTAACGGAAAAATATCAAGATAAGCGTAATGATATTATTAATGTAAAAGATAAGGTAATAGAGTTCGAGACTGGAAATGTTTTAATAGGTTCTGTTTCGCGTTTGTATATGTCGAATAAGTGTTTGTTAATAGCTGATCATAAGTCTGTTGATAAACAGATACATATATTCAATAAAAATGATTTTAGTTATCTTACCAGCATTGGAAATTTCGGGGAGGGGCCTGAAGAAATAACAGTGATGGGATGCTTAGCCATAGATGAGGCTCATCATCAATTATATGTTTCAGATCATGCCAAACAAAAGATATTTAGTTATGATATGGATAGTGTAATGGTGGATTCTTTGTATAAGCCTCAAGTAAAGACTGCGATGAACGAAACTTTATTTCCTTCTGAATATCAGTATATAAATGATACTTTATCAATTGCTGTATTAATAAAGCCAACCAGTACTTCTACTTTTAATCAGTTTTTAGGTAGATGGAATATGAACACAGGCGAAATGATTCCTATGAAATACACTCATCCGGATATTCAGAAGAAACGAATAACTTTTGCTGCTTCGGAGAAAGCGGGAATATATGTAGAATGTTATACCCGACATGATTTGATGACCATTTGTTCTTTAGATGGAGAATTGCTATATAATATATATGGTCCTGACTGGGATGGTGGAAATGGCAATAAACTTCAATCCTTTGGTACGGTGATGATAGGAAATGACAAAATATTTGTTTCTTATTGTGGAGAAGATTATGCCAGAGATTCTTTTCCGACAAAGATTCTGGTCTTTGATTTGGAAGGGAATTATCTTAAAACCTTAGAGACTGGATATAAAATATCAGACTGTTGCTATGACTCATTCAATAATAGAATTATTTTGTCTTTGAACGATGTTGTTCAATTTGCCTATTTAGATATTGACGGAATAATATGATGTATTTAATGTAAAATTTGGTAATAATGAAAGTAAAAAATGATTTTTGAGTCTTGTGGCTATTATTTTTAGTATATTTATTGGTTATAATATATATAGCGTGGAAAATAGTCAACAGACATTTGATGTTTCTTTTTTGAATATTGAAGCATTGGCGAGTGGCGAAAGTTCCGGTAATTGCCCAGAGTATGGATCTGGT
>ENA-OPYU01000257-OPYU01000257.1-human-gut-metagenome-genome-assembly--contig:-NODE-257-length-21441-cov-3.328516_pt1 | contig 21441 bp, 30 predicted proteins | sample MGYA00242637_ERZ504482 | MGnify/ENA primary metagenome ERZ504482 (study PRJEB26092, sample SAMD00036237) | human gut metagenome | host: Homo sapiens | study: EMG produced TPA metagenomics assembly of... | reverse complement strand
CACTTCCGCATAATTCACTATGTAAATTTTCAGTCTCCGTTACTCTCAAAAAATAACTGCGGAAGATGGGACTTGAACCCACACAAGCGCAATGCTTACAAGATCCTTAGTCTTGCTCGTCTGCCAGTTCCGACACTTCCGCATTCATCTTTGCTCTCTCGCGAAGACAAGATATATAATACATCGAAATTGTTATTGTGTCAACAGTTTTTTTAGAATTTTTTTAATTTTTTCGAACTATTGCATAAACTGTTAATATTTCTTCTGTTTCAGAAGGACTCTCTTAATATACCGGAAAGTTTTTTCCTCTCCTCTTCTGCCAGCATTTTCAACAATTCGTGCAGAAGGCCTGCTGTATCCGGATGGATCATTTTTCCAAGCCGCCCGGCTCCCTTCTCATAATACTCCAATGGATGACTGTCTCTGTATGCGTCCCCCTGATATGTCTTAGATGCCGCAATACGATCCATGAACATCTCCACAACATATTGAAGCGGCATCTTAAGGCCTATGATACCTTCCCCCGGATCTACACTATAATCGATCCAATATTCATAATGATGTTTGTTACGTCCTTTATGATGTAACCATGCCTTAGAATAACCCGTTGCCTCCCGTTCAGCATTATTCGGACTTCTATTTCCCTGGTAATACCTGCATCCAACTAAAAATTCTGTCGGTGAATATTTGGACAGGTCATGAAGAAGTCCCTGTCTGTAAAGTCCTACTTTAAAGCATTCCTTCATAACAAGATATTTATGATGATTGATCGTCTGTAAGTGTTGTAATGTTTTCATTTTCTTCGTTTCAACCTCCACAATCCGTTCTGCTGTAAGCACTGTAACCGACCGCTCTTTTAACTCTAATTTTCTCTGATCTTTCAAAAGCACCGGCACATCTAACATCCCCCGTTCCGTCGTCGCTTTCACATACCAGCCATATCCCTTTGGTAAAGCCGGCAGTGCAAATACATGTTCCAGCCAATGCATATTATATGCAACATAACAGTCCTCGCTTTTTGTCTGTGCTCCACTGTAATATACGCCCAATTGCCTGCTCGACACCTCCCCCGGTATCTGCCACGCCTCTTCCCCGTGATAAGATACATCCGGCACACCGCAACAGCTAAGATCTATCCCCTGCAGTTCTCGCTCCGGTGTGAGAATCGGATGCGATTTACGGAATGCAATCAGATTCTTTTACAAAATCATGCAGTTCTTTCTTCTTTTCCAGTCCCCGCCAATCTGTCCATCCTATCGGATTATCCTGACAGTATACATTATTATTACCTTTCTGAGAATTTCCAAACTCATCTCCTGCAAGCATACACGGAGTTCCCTGTGCCAGAAAGAGCAGGAAAAATGCATTAAATATCTGATGATTCCGCAGTTCCATTACTGCCTTTTTTCCTGCTCGGTCCTTCCGCCCCGCAGTTCCAGCTATAATTATAATCCGGTCCATCCTGATTATGTTCACCATTCTCCTCATTGTGTTTCGCATCGTAAGACACCAGATCATTCAGGGTAAATCCATTCTGATCAGTAATGTAGTTAAAGATTCCCTGCTCTTTTGAATGGTGTTTCAGCCAGTAGATCACGTCATGGATCATCCCTTCGTCACCTTTCAGAAATCTTCGCATGACTGTCTGGAATCCCAACTCGTGTTCCATAATCTTGGTGTTTTTCAAAAACGGATCCGCATGCACACTCTCCATCGAAACCACAAACGGATTCAATATAAATCCATCTATATGGTATTCCATAACATAATACCTCAGACATTCTAACATCATCATCTTATCTGCAGCCGTGCAGAATGGCATCTCCAGAACGACCTCTATTCCGGACCGATGACAAGCCTTCACCATATCTTTCAGTCCTCTAGCTCCGTCTCCATCTGCAGAATATGCGCTTTTGGGTGCAAAATAGCTTCCCGCACCGTATCCCCAGTAATTTCTATATATCTGGCATTCTTCAAATTCATATACCGGCATACAATGGATCTGGTTAATCCCAAGATCTTTCAGATATTCCAGTTTTTCAATTACTCCCTGAAAAGTTCCTTTCGCCTTTACTTTTGATGATGGATGTCTTGTAAATCCGCGTATATGCAGACTGTACGCTATTACCTGATGATATGGTATCTGTAATGTATGATCTCCTTCCCAGTCATAATCACTCATCTGCAGCCGTCCCCGGATCTCATGTTCTGACAGTTCCTTTTTTACACCCCAGCGTTCTTTGCCGGCAATTGCTTTTACGTACGGATCAGTTACAACTTCTTTATTGATCAGATAATTGTATTCATAATCTCCCGGCTGGATATCCTCAAGTGCTATACACCTCACTTCACCGATCATTGGTTTCATATCAAACTGCCTGCACGGTTTCTTTCTCCCTGTGCGGTATAATAACAGTTGGCAGTCCTTATCTGCCGGAACTGCAATGGAAAAATTAACCCTGTCTTTACTTATCTGCACTCCCAATGGTAATGGATATCCTTGAACCTCTCTCATCTCTGTTATGTCCTTCCCGTTTCCCGTCTGCGCCTATTGCCATCCGTCTGCGCCATACATTTCAACATTATCTTTATTAATCATAAATACGTCTATTGCCGTCTCCGCTTCAAAATCTTTTCCGTCAAGAACATTCAATGCAATATCTACTGCTTTTTTCCCGATATTGATCGGAGACTGTGCGACTGTCCCTGCGATCTGACTATCCGCTTTCATTAATTCCTTCTTAATATCAGGCGAACCATCTACACTGTAGACAACAGTCTGATCATTATTCACAAGATTCAGTGCTGTCTTTGCTGCAACAGCCATCTGGTCGTTTCCACACATGATTGCCGTCACATCCGGTTGTTCCTCCAAAATCTTCTTGGCTGCTTCCAGCGCACTGTCAAATGTTCCGTTTGTATCTTCTCTCGCTACAACTTCAAACCCTTTTTCCGCCTTGGCAACTGCCTGCTCAAACCCTGTAATACGGTCATTCACCGAATTCTGTGTCGTAGCCTCCAGGATTGCAACTGTACCGCCATCCGGATACTTTTCAATCAGATCATTGCCACAAAGCTTCCCTGCTTCTGTATTATCAGAGCCCACATATGCATCAATATAATCTGTGTCTTTTACCTGTGAATCAATATTAATAATTTTTACCCCTGCGTCCTGCAATGCCTGAAGCGAAGGTGTAATCTTCTCCCAATCGACCGGGCAAAGGAAAATTGCATTGATCCCCTCATTGATCATCTCCCTGATCTGCTCTGCCTGTGTATCCGCATCAGATGCCGGATCTTTTACCAACATGGTACATTCTTCTTTTTCTACGATCTGTTGTGCAGCTTCTTCCAATGTTATAAAATATGGATTCTGCATATCAATCACAGAGAACCCAAACTTGTACTTTCCTGCGTCTTCTGTCTGATCCGTATCCTCTGAATCATCTGTTGTATTCTCACTGACTGCATTATCCACCGGCTTTCCAGCCTCTTTCTTGCATGCAGATAATGCGAAAATGCATACGAGTAATACTGCAATCACTCCTAACATTCTCTTCTTCATCATGTTGTTATTCCTCCTTATTATTGCGTTACATACAGCTACATTCTACAACATTTTTACCTGTTTGACTACTATCATCTTGCTTTTTATCCGTTTCTTTGTTAAAGTTAAGATAAGTTTTAATGTTAGTAAAGGAGACTATGATATGAGCGACACAAAGGAGACTGAAAGCTACACAACCGTAGAGCTTACACTCGATAACGATGAGATCATTGAATGTGCAATCCTCACAGTATATGAAGCTGCAGGCAAAGAATACATTGCCCTGCTTCCTCTGGATGAGAATCTTGAACCTAATGAAGCCGGTGATGTTTATCTCTATCAATACAATGAAACCGAGGACGGCGAACCAGATCTCGGCAACATCGAAGATGATGATGAATACGAAATTGCCGCTGATGCTTTTGATGAATGGATGGATTCCCAGGAATTTGATGAATCAGACGTCGAAGAGTAATTCAGACACAAAACGGGAAGGAGTCATATCTTTCCCGATTTTTTTTCTTTTACATAACTAATGATCAGTTTTCTCTTCGCCCTGGTCATTGCTACATAAAAAAGCCGTCTCTCTTCTTCGATTTCCTCATCCGTCACCGCTTTCTTATACGGACTGCTGCCCTCATCTGCCTCGATCACAAATACCGTATCAAATTCCAGCCCTTTTGCCGCATGCATTGTCATCAGATTCACACCCTCTGCCGCATTTTTTCACAATCTGCTCCTTTAATATTTCCCCGTATCGTTCTACATGTTCAAACCAGTCACCGATCGTTCTATATCCTTTGGAATTCTGCCATATCTCTTCCAGCACCGCAAAAAGATCTTCCACTGAAATCTTCCGGTATGCCGCATAGTCTTTTAAAAACTCATCATAACCCATATGTTTCCGGATATATTGGATTGCTGCATATGGTGTTTTGTCTTTTATCATCTTCATGTCCCATTCCAGCTGATCCACTCTGTCCGTCATCCAGTTTTTATCCCGGTAATATTCTCTGAGCGAATCATAGGTAACTGTTCCGCCTTTCATACTATCCCTTGAGAAAAACCTGTTTGGCCGGTTTGCGATCTGCAAAAAATATTTCCGGCTATATGCCCCTGTGAAAGGTGAAAATAACTGCTGATATCCTGTGCAATAAAATGTTCGTAAATATTATTCAGATGTTCTTTCATCACGAACGGAATCTGATATTCCATCATAAGTTCCGACATTGCCCTTGCATCTACATTCGTCCGGTACAACACAGCTATATCTGTATAAGCAATACCTTTTTCCTGACATTCCTTTATTTTTCCCATGCACATATTCTGCCTCCTGCACAGGGTCTTTTACTTCCTGAACATGAATTGTTTCATCTGCTTTCTGAAACGCTTCGATCTTTTTTCAAACCGGATTTTATTATTACCGATCACTCTTAAAGCACCATTGACAATATAAGCACTGCTGCGGTAATTAATATCCAAAAGTACCCTCTTGGCCTTTGGATAATCTTTCATAAATTCCATCATGATTCCCGGCTTTGCTCCACGAAATCCATATACCGACTGATCATCATCCCCCAACCACAAACAGATTATTCTGCGGTTCAGCCAGCATACGAACCACATCATACTGTGCCTGATTCACATCCTGGAACTCATCTACCAGAATATACCGGAATTTATCCTGCCATTTTTTGCAGAATATCCGGATAATTAAAAAACAGATCCCTGCACTGGATCAGCATATCCTCAAAATCAATCTTCCGGCATTTTTCTTTTCTCTTCGTAATCTTTGTATAGTGCACGGAATTTTTCTGTTGTATATTTTACCGGTTCATAGGCTTCAATAGCCATACAATTATTCTTTACATTTCCAATTTCTGCGGCCAGTTCCTGCAAATAGTCTTTTTCTTCATCCGTTTCCGGCTCCTGATCCCATCCGACTTTTGGCAGAAGAGTTCTTAACATCCGATATTTTTTCTTCATCCGTAAGGAGATTCGATGGTTCCAGACGGTACGCCCATTTCAGGATTCCGTAATAGATTCCGTGAAACGTTCCGAATGTAACAGCATAAGAAGACGGACCGCAGATCCGTCTGGTTCTTTCTTTCATCTCCTGAGCTGCATACTTAGTAAAGGTAATGACCAGAATTTCTTCTGGCCTTACCTTATACTTCGTGATCAGATATTCTATTCTCTTTGCAATGGTTAGAGTTTTCCCCGATCCGGGGCCGGCGAGAACCATACATGGTCCTTCATTATGGGCGACTGCCTCTGTCTGAGCATGATTTAAACTCATAGAATCCCCTTACTTGCTTAATAATTCAATTCCATCTTTGATTCGTTTTACAGATTCTTCTTTTCCAAGAATCTCCATAATCTCTGTGGCTCCACCCGGTGTACTCTGCTTTCCTGATACAGCGGTACGGATTGGCCACATTACATAACCGACTTTTACACCCTTCTCGTCAACATAACTCTTAAGAAGCGCAAACAGTGCATCATTACTATAGTCTTCCTGTGCTTCCAGAAGCGGAAGAACTTCTCTTAATACTTCCAGTGAATTTTCTTCATTGGTTTTCATCTTCTTATGGCAATACATTGCTGTATCATATTCCGGTACTGCTTCAAAAAAGTCGATCTGCTCTGCAATATCCGGAAAGATCTCAATTCGTGATTTTACCAATGCTGCGATTTTCTTCAGGTCATAATCTTTTGTAATAACTTTGCGGATATACCCTTCCGCTCTTTCATAGAACTTATCAAAATCCATAGCTTTGATATATTCACCGTTCATCCATTTTAATTTGCCAAGATCAAATACAGCCGGTGATTTATTCATGCGGTGGAAGTCAAATTCCTTTACCAGCTCTTCCAGTGAGAATATCTCCTGATTGCCTTCCGGCGACCAACCAAGCAGTGCTACATAATTAACAACTGCCTCTGTCACAAATCCCTGCTCGATCAGATCTTCATAAGAAGAATGTCCACAGCGTTTGCTGAGTTTCTTATGGTTTTCATCTGTGATCAGCGGGCAATGTACATATATCGGCACTTCCCATCCGAATGCTTCATAAATCTTGTTATATTTTGGTGCAGATGACAGATACTCATTACCACGTACAACATGTGTGATTCCCATCAGATGATCATCGACAACATTTGCGAAGTTGTAAGTCGGGTATCCATCTGATTTGATCAAAATCAGGTCATCGAGTTCTTCATTCGGAACTGTGATATCGCCATATATCTCATCGTGGAATGTAGTAGTTCCTTCTGTTGGCATGTTAAAACGGATTACATGCGGATTTTCCTGCTGCAAGGTTCGCTTCAATCTCTTCTTTACTTAAATGCAGACAATGTTTGTCATATACAACAATCTCTGTTCCGCCATCCTCGTCAGACACTTTGCTTTTCAAAGATTCCAGACGTTCTTTGTCACAAAAACAGTAGTAAGCATACCCCCTGTTCGATCAGCTGTTCTGCATATTTCAAATAAAGTCCCTGTGCATTCCGTTCACTCTGCACATACGGTCCTACTCCGCCATCTTTATCCGGACCCTCATCGTGAACCAGCCCGGTCTCTTTCAATGTACGATAAATGATATCCAGTGCACCCTCTACAAAACGTTCCTGGTCTGTATCTTCAATCCGGAGGATAAAATCTCCATCTTCATGTTTTGCGATCAAATAAGTATACAGCGCTGTCCTTAAGTTTCCTACATGCATTCTTCCTGTAGGACTTGGTGCAAATCTTGTTCTTACCTTACTCATAACTGTCATTATCTCCTGTTTCATTATTATTTTGAAATGTATGAAATCTATGTATTGCTACATACATTAGAACACTATCCGTCTCTACATTGTAGCACAAATCCAAGGCGGACAGCAACCTTTTATATCAGATCTTTCATCTGTGTCTTTCACCCGGAAGATTTACCTGGATTCCCTCTTTCCAATTTTTCTGTTGTTTTGCAGTCTTTCTTTCAACCCAGTATTCTTTCTGGAACACTTCTCTCGGAACAGATACAATGCAGACAATTCCAAGCACAATTCCAAAAGCCACTTTTATTGCTCCGATCCCTTTCACAGCAGCCATTGCAAACTGATTTGTCACCAGATAATACGCCGTAAAATAGATGCCCGCTCCCGGCACCAGTGTAATGATACCCGAAATCATAAAGATAGTGATCGGGCACTTCAAGCGGACCGTCAACATTCTCGCAACCAACACAGCACATACCGTTCCTATAAAGGAAGCAACTGCAACCGAACAATATACAGACGCAAACTTGTACATCATCCAGCCAACCGATCCGGTAATCCCGCATCCGATATAGAATCTTCTCGGCACCTGGAACATAACCGCATATGCAATCGTACCGATAAATGAACATGCCAGATTCGCTATGATTTTTATGATCATTATAAAATGCCTCCTAACACATGATGATATACCGACAACGCCGTTCCCACGCCGATTGCAATATAGACAAATACCATAACCGCATCAATCATCTTAACCGTACCCGCAAGATAATCACTGTCTGCCAGATCACGGATTGCATTCACAAATGCAAGTCCGGGCACCAGCGGCATAATCCCGCCGGTCACGATCCCTTCCATCCTAAGGTTTTTCCCAAAAAACGGAATCTGCATTGCCGCCCAAAGCCATTGACGCAATAATGATACCCCCCCACAATGTGAATCAGGATCTTTGAAACACCGTGGTTTTCCGGCGAAAAAGAGACCATGAGAACACAACACAACCGACAAAAAATGCCACAAAAGCTTCCATTGCTGTCCCGCCAAGCAGATACCCCAATCCGCCGGCGCTTAATCCAGCCGCCGCAATCTGATAAGGAATACGCTTGACCGGCATCTTGTCGATCTTCTTTAACTTCTTTATTGCTTCTTCAATTCCGACATGTCCTGCTGCAATTTCCCTGGACAGATCATTTACTTCTGCTACGATCCCCAGATGCGTGGAGGAAAGCGGTACCTGTTTTACTTTTGTGTACAGCTTTTCTTTATCCGTTCCTGCACAGATAAACAATCCATGGCTCAAAGTAAACAGTTCCACATATTTCACCCCGAATCTACGGCAGATTCTCATCATCGTCTCTTCTACACGAAAGATCTCACCTCCGTTTTTCAAAAGCATTCTTCCCGCTTCCATTGCAAGATTAATTACACGTTTTGTGTCGATTTCCGACATCAGTTCCTTTTTCAGATATATCTCATCTTCATCTGTAAATCCACACTTTTCACAGAACTCCATGATGTCCCGGCATCGGTCTTTTTCATATATCCCCAATCATACTGTGAGCAGTAATGTTCACAGATATAATGGATCATATACCGGCCATACCCCTTGCCACGGTCTTTTTCTATGGTTACAATAATTTTTTATCTCACATTTCTTTTCTTCCGAAAATATAACCACACACAATGTACGGAGTTTTCCATGTTCTTCAAGTAAAAAAAGGTTCACCTTTTTCCAATACTTTACGGATTCTGGATTCATCCGGATCTCCCATGCGAAGCAATTCTATATAATCTTCTTTGCCGTCTGTTACCTGTCGAATATTCATGCCTTTTCTTTCTGCTCCTTTTTGCTGTAAAGAACTCCATCTATGCTTTGATATGCCGGATTATCCGGTGCAACCTCTATATACATAAGATTTTCCAATTTTTCCAGGGCTCCGGGTTCAATCCATGTAATATTGGCCGGAATATAAATTTCTTCCACTCCCGTAATTCCAGTGAATGCTTCTGCTCTGATCCCCTTACATCTGTCGTCTGATGGCAATATAATAATCCCATCCTCGACAACCAGAGACGGATTCTCACAACGTTCGATCAAGCCATTTTCTCCTATGATAAATCCACCAAGTTCCAGCATTTCGCCCTGCTGTTCTTCTGTACTGCCCCTGTCCTCTTCACTGCTCTCAGCTGCAGACCCGGCAGCTGTTGTATCTGCCACAACAGGTGCAGCTCCCGCACTCTTTTCTGTTTTCAGGATCTCCGCTCCACCTTCCAAAGCAGATGTGTTCATTTCTTCTGCAGCAGGCAGCTTTGTATTCCGGCTGTCATCTTTTCCCGCATCAGCTGTTGGAATGGTCACATTCATAGCTGTTTCATTCGGTGTCGCAGCCTGAGCACACAAGCTTCCGGCTATATTCTTCGCGTTTGAAATGCACAATGCTTTTATTTCCACATATCCTTTTACAGTTTCCTGTCCGCAGCTTTTCATTGTACTGCCGGCTATCTTATACCCGTTCCGGCTTTGGATAAATCTTTCCCCTGCATATTCCAGCCTTGTCAGACACTGTAGCGCAACTACGATCACAAGTATCATTACAAGGTCTGTGTATCTGCAGCTTCTGACCCGGTATTGCTTTTCTGATGCTTCACCATTCATCATAGTCCTAATCTTTTCCATAGTCTTTTCCATATATCCGCTTTCTTCCCCCTTACACTTCCATATGGATTCATTATAAATCATATATACAAGAAAAGAAAGTGATGTTCCATTGCTCACTGAAACTCCACTTTCTTTTTCCATGTTTTTATTTGTTACAGAATCTTATACATTGATCTCTGCTGTTACTCCAAGAATATCCTTATTTGCTTCCAGCACAGGATTCACGACGTTCTTCAGATATACATCGACCTGAATCGGCGCACGTCCCACATATTTTGCAGGATCCATCGTCTTCTGCAGTTCTTCCAGCGAAAGATTGAATGCAGGATCTGCGGCAATCAGTTCAAGAAGATTGTTGTCTAATCCATTTTTCTTTGACATTGCGTCCGGCTTCCATAGACAATTCACGGATTCTCTCATGAAGTTCCTGTCTGTCCCCACCTGCTTTTACAGCATCCATCATGATATTTTCTGTTGCCATGAACGGAAGTTCTGACATCAGTCTCTTTTCGATAACTTTCGGGTATACTACCAGTCCGTCTACAACATTCAGACACAGATCCAGGATACCATCAATTGCCAGAAATCCTTCAGGGACACTGAGACGTTTGTTCGCAGAATCATCAAGTGTTCTCTCAAACCATTGTGTTGCGGATGTGATTGCCGGGTTCATGGCATCTACCATCACATATCTGGAAAGTGAAGCGATTCTTTCACTTCTCATCGGGTTTCTCTTATATGCCATTGCAGAAGATCCAATCTGAGTCTTCTCAAATGGTTCTTCAATCTCTTTCAGATGCTGAAGGAGACGGATATCATTGGACATCTTATGTGCACTTGCCGCAATACCTGCAAGTACATTTACCACTCTGGTATCTACCTTACGTGAATAGGTCTGACCAGACACCGGATAACATGTCTCAAATCCCATCTTTTTGGCGATCATCGGATCGATCTTATCAATCGTCTCCTGATCTCCGTCAAAGAGTTCCAGGAAGCTTGCCTGTGTTCCGGTCGTTCCTTTTGATCCGAGAAGCTTTAAACTTCCTTTTACATATTCCAGGTCTTCCAGATCCATCATGAATTCCTGCATCCAGAGTGTTGCTCTCTTACCTACTGTTGTAGGCTGTGCAGGCTGAAAATGTGTAAATGCAAGTGTCGGAAGGTTCTTATGTGCATCTGCAAACTTTGCAAGTTCGGCAATCACATTGATCAGTTTCTTTCTGACAATTTCCAATGCTTCCGACATCAGAATAATATCTGTATTATCGCCTACATAGCATGAAGTTGCACCAAGATGAATGATTCCTTTTGCATTCGGACACTGTTTTCCATATGCATACACATGAGACATAACATCATGACGGACAACCTTTTCTCTTTCTTTTGCCACATCATAATTGATATCATCTGCATGTGCTTTTAATTCTTCAATCTGTTCTTCCGTAATATCCAGTCCCAGTTCTTTTTCCGTCTCAGCAAGTGCGATCCAGAGTTTTCTCCATGTACGGAATTTCTTATCCGGTGAGAAAATATACTGCATCTCTTTGCTTGCATATCTTTCTGAAAGTGGACTTGTATATCTGTCGTTACTCATACTAATAATCTCCTTCATCAATTCTTCCACCCGACTATTTTAACCTGTTTTCTATTCAAATGCCAGCGAAACATCTCTTCCAGGTACTTTCATCGGATAATTACCGGTGAAACATGCGTCACAATATGCCAGATCACCGACCATGTTTTTTCAATTTATCAACTTCCATATAACCAAGCGAATCTGCCCCGATCATATCACGGATCTGTTCTGTTGTATGGGAATGTGCAATCAGTTGTTCATTCGAAGGCACATCTGTTCCGAAATAGCATGGATGCAGGAACGGTGGTGAACTGATCCTTACATGGACCTCTTTCGCTCCGGCCTTTTTGAGCATCTTGATAATGTTCGCACAGGTTGTTCCCCTTACAATAGAATCATCTACCATAACAATACGTTTTCCCTTTACAACCTCTTCGATCACGTTCAGCTTGATCTTCACACTGCTTTCCCGCTGACTCTGTTTTGGCTTGATAAATGTTCTTCCGACATAACTGTTCTTGTGGAATGCCATGCCATACGGAATTCCCGACTGTTCCGAATATCCTTTCGCCGCAACCAGCCCGGAATCCGGTACTCCGACAACCAGATCCGCATCAACCGGATAAGATTCTGCCAGAGCTTTCCCTGCAACAATTCTCGCATGATATACATTCACATCATCGATCACGCTGTCCATTCTTGCGAAATATATATATTCAAAAATACATCTTGCCTGCTTTTTGGGATCGATTGCCATAGTTTTATCTGATTTCATTCCATGTTTTGTAAAACTTACAATCTCTCCAGGCTCTACGTCTCTTACAAATTCTCCTCCGACGGCAGCAATCGCACAGCTCTCCGAAGCCAGGAAATAAGTATTATCTCTTTTTCCAATACAAAGAGGTTTCAATCCAAATGGATCTCTGGCACCGATCATCTTTCTCGGCGAACTGACAACCAGTGCATACGCTCCCTGTATCTTCTTCATCGCATTTTTTACCGCATCTTCTGCCTTCTCTACATTCAGACGTTCTCTGGCGATATGATATGCGATCACCTCCGAGTCAATCGTTGTCTGGAAAATAGCGCCTGTGTACTCCAGTTCATGGCGAAGTTCAATGGCATTTGTCAGATTGCCGTTATGTGCAATTGCAAGGATCCCTTTCACATAATTGATAACCAACGGCATCGCATTCTCAGCTCTGGAAGCACCTGCTGTCGAATATCTTACATGTCCGACACCAAGATTTCCCTTCAATTCCTGTAAAGACTCTTCATCGAACACTTCATTTACCAGTCCAAGTCCTTTCTTGGAATGTACTTTTCTTTCTCCATATGTATCCGTTACCGCAATACCACAGCTTTCCTGTCCTCTGTGCTGCAATGCAAAAAGTCCATAATAAACGGATGGTGCAACATCTCCGCCATCCATATCATAGGCTCCAAACACACCGCATTCTTCACCCAGTCCTGTTGTTACTTTTTCAAATTCACTCATAAATGCAGACTCCATTCTTTTCAAATTTTTCATTTGTCAAAACTGTCTTTAAAAAAGCATTTTGCTATATCAGTATAATACAAGGCAAACGGAAAAGCAATATTTCCATCTACCTTGTATTCCTGCTGATACATTATTTATAACGCGTCGTTTAATAAGCATAGCTTATAATCCCGTTCTATTCATTAGTTTTCCCGCGGTTAATCATTGAATTTTCCGAGAAATTCTTTCATTCTTTCATTAGATGAATCGAATACTTCTTCCGGAGTTCCTTCTACTGCGATCACACCTCCATCCATGAAGATTACATGATCCGATACGTTTCTCGCAAAATTCATCTCATGCGTAACAATCACCATCGTCATATGCTCCATCGCAAGTTCCCTGATAACTTTCAGGATCTCTGCAGTCAGTTCCGGATCCAGCGCAGACGTCGGCTCATCAAAAAATCAGAATATCCGGATGCAGTGCAAGTGCTCTCGCGATTGATACACGCTGCTGCTGTCCTCCCGACAACTGACAAGGATATGCATCTTCCTTGTCGGCAAGTCCCATCTTCTTCAAAAGTTCTCTCGCTTCTTTATAGACTTCTTCTTTCTTTCTCTTCTGTACTTTCAACGGTGCATCAGTGATATTCTTCATCACCGAATAATGCGGAAACAAATTAAAATTCTGAAACACCAGTCCAAAGGTTCCGGAATAATGGATTTCCCCTGCATCCGCAGTCTCAAGCCCCGTTGCACATCGAAGAAGGGTTGATTTTCCCGAGCCGGAAGGACCGATGATACCAAGGACTTCTCCCTTTTCCACCTTCAGAGAAATGTCTTTCAGAACTTCGACCCCGTTAAAACATTTTTTTGATATTTTTCATTTCAAGCAGACTCATGATCTATTCCTCCTAGTGGTAATAATTCAACTTTTCTTCAATCTTTTCCATAATCATCGCAACAAGCAAATTAAATACATAATAGAAGATACCTGCTGCAATATACGGAACCATGGAAGTCTGTGCCGCCGCAATCTGTTTTGCCATTGTAAACATCTCCGTTACAGCCAGCACAAATGCCAGTGAAGTGTCCTTTACCAGCGTGATGATCTCATTGGTCACTGCCGGCAGAATATGCTTACATACCTGAGGAAATACGATCCGGCAAAAATGTCTGGCATTTTTGGAATATCCCAGTACCTTTGCCGCTTCATACTGTCCTACCGGAATTGCCTCAATCCCGCCTCTGTATATCTCAGCAAAATATGCCGCATAATTAATTGCAAAACCGATCAGCACCGCAGTCATACGGTATCCTGTGGAAATGCGCATTCCAAACAGATAATATGGTCCGAAATACACTACCATCAACTGAAGCATCAGCGGGGTTCCTCTCATAATCGATATGTATAATTTTGATATCCATCTGACCGGTGCAATCTTCGACATTCTCCCGAATGCAACCACCAGTCCAAGCGGCAGCGAAAAAATGTAATGTCAGAATAAATATCTCTGCCGAGGCCCACATTCCTCCGCCAAGTTCTCTTATCAGTGTTCCTATCTCCATCTATAATGTCCTCCAGTTTTTTCACGCTTCTTCCGAATGAATGGCGAGCCAAAAGGGACCAATCCCCTCCGGGGTTGGGCCCCTTCATTTTACTTGCTGTTCTTTCCTATGCAAAGAGCTCCCGGAACTCCGTAATCTGCATATTTTTCTGCAATTTTATCAACCGTTCCATCTTCGGCCATCTCATCCAGTGTCTTCTGAACTTTACCTTTCAGCTCTGTGTTTCCTTTTTTGAATCCGACTGCATACTGTTCAGATGAAATTTCTTTGTCTAGGATCTTGTAATCATCCGGATTTTTCCTTGAATTCACCTGATAGTTTGCAACTCCGATGTCCATAGCGATTGCATCACATGCACCGGATTCCAAATCCATGAATGCTGTATTGTATTCTGCAACCTGATTAAGATCTGCGAAGGTTGCCGCCAGGTCCTTCTGATCTCCTTCCAGAGCCGCAAGTGCAGAAGAGTCTGTCTGTACTTCTACATGTTTTCCTTTCAGCCCCGAAAAGTCATCAATACCCGAATCACTTCTGACTACCACGACCTGCTTGTTGTCAATATATGGATCTGACCATGTATAATCATCTTCACGGCCATTCATAGTGAATCCATTCCAGATACAGTCAATTGTTTCCGAATTTAGTTCCGCATCCTTAGAATCCCAGTCTATCGGCTGTTTTACCAGTTTCCAATCATTTCTATCACATACTTCCTGTGCAAGATCAAGATCGAATCCTACATATTCTCCGCTATCATCTTTATAACCATACGGAGGGAAAGAAGCATCAAACCCAACGATCAATGTGTCATCATCATTTTCTACTTTTGATTCTTTTGCCGATTTCTTCCCACTGTCAGATGAATCTTTACTTCCACAGCCTGTCAATACCGTTGTAGCTGCCATTGCCGTAACAAGGAGCAGTACTAATCTCTTTTTCATAACATATATCCTCCTGTATTCCTTTTACGTGTGCCAAACAGCCGCTACGCTCTTTTACCAGTTTAGCAGTTGATTACTTTACCACACTAAAATCTTTGGATATATTATCATATTCCACGGTGTTTGTCAATCCTGCGGTACTCCTTTTTCCATTCATTCAGCTTTTCTTCCGGAATATCCGCACCTATCTTTTTCTTTGTTTTTTCCATTTCATCACGCAAAATAGTGTCCAGACTCAGAAGGATTGGATTCCCCGACAGCATTTTTAAGTATTCATCATGCGGAAGAGCTTTATAACAGCTATAAAGATACGCCTTCAATATATCAGGCTGTTCACATATCTTATACGCTTCCTGATAAGCCTTTGCCGCTTCTTTATACAGGAACTGATGACCATATGCGGATCCCATGCTTGCATACACACGACCGTAAAACTTTTTATCTACCGATTCATCCCAGTCTTTGTTAAGGATGGACTGATATACTAAAATCGCTGATTCGTATTCTTTACTGTTTTGAAGCGTATCCGCCTTATATTTTTCTTTTTCTACGTCTCTCTGTGACTGCAGTTGTTCCAGAACACTCTGCATCTTATGAATTTCTGCCGCAGCATAGATATTAGATTCCTTCAGGATCGTAAGTACAAATTCTTCCATCGATCCATTCTCCCGAAGAAGCCTTCTTAATTCCTCTGCCAGCTTCGGCAGTTCCAGTTCATCCCCGACCCACCGGCACAATCGTTCATTGACGATCGTATAATCGATCAGATACAGATTATTACAGATGTAATAACACAATTCTTCTATCGTGTAAATCCGCATATGAACTCTGGATATTTCAAAAGGTCGTTTGGCCCGTTTTTTATGACAAAGAATTAAACTGCCCATTGATACCTCCTAAATGTAATTCCTTTTCTACAAGGAAATCTGATGCCGGATAAAATTTCTCCGAAACCAACATCTTTAAAACGCAGCCTGCAGGTACGCTCATCCATAAACATGACTTCAATCTGAAGACGCAAAGAATAATCTGTTCGTTCCGGCAGTTCTTCCAGTGACACTGTCTCAACTTTAAGATCCTCTCCGTCAAGTGTCTCTATATGGATCTCAATATCCGATGTATCTTCCAAAATCACTTCCCACTGTCCGTCTGCCTCATACCAGTGTGTTCCCCATGCAACAATCGGATACCATCCTTCCTGTCCGCCAATTCTCATACGCAGGCAGATCTGTTCTGTCATCTTTGTTCCATCCAGATAAATCGGACCATCATCATACGGATCTGCATAGCGCATGGATGAATAACATGCACCCTTACTGTATAAGTTATTTCCAAGGAAAGCCCTCCGTCCGTTACACAGTACCTTCAGGGAATTCGGATACCAGTTATTCTCAAATCCCTCTCCTGTCAGATAAACAGACGATACCACTTTTTTTATCAAATACATTCTGGATGAAAGACTTAAAACTCTCATCCGCATCTTTGGCTTTATCTACATTCAACACAGGATAGATTGCTTCCAGTTCTTTCATGTGCGCATTGGCGACTTCTTCTACTGTCACAAACATATCCCTGCTCTTGGTGCTTACTGTATTCAGGCGGCGCAGCATATATGCACGGATTTCCTGCGCATCACAATAAAACAATGCTGATTCATATTGCCACAATTCTTTCGGCTGATAAAACATATACTGACAGAAGCTTTCCTTATAATCCTGTACAAATACACATTCTCCCGGTACACCGATATATTTTCCGATTCCCTTTAACATCTTCGACATATCAACATTCGTATACGGAACGGAAAACGTAATATAATCAATCTGTTCGAATTTCTTCAATGTCATGGAAATGAACTTTGCAAGAAGCCATACGCCATCATGGATTTTCCCGCCTACACGTACTTTTTTTCTTTTTACAGCTTTACGGAACAGATGAGTGACAATATCTCCCTCTCCCGCTTCTCTCAATCGTTTTGCTTCCTGTCCATATACCCATCGTTCTTTATAATAGCCAAGGATCAGAGGAATCTGATAATTATCAACTGCTGCTTTCCATCGTTTCCGGTTCTTCTTTATTTTCATCATAATAACTGATCTGACAATTCTTTTCATTCAGATCATAGCCCAGAACACTTCCTTTTTGCATTATCGTCTCCTCCTTTCATTTTAATATATCTTAAATATCTGATCTGCCATCTGTTCTTCTTCTTCAAACTCAAGCATGGCTTTCGAACGTTCCGCATCCGAATCCATATCTGTCATTGCATTCAGCATCTGATATTTTCCGGCAAATACACGTTCTTTATCTGTTTTCAGCGTCTTCTTGTCTGTTGTGATCATTTCTCCGTTTCCGGATTCCTGGAAATAATAATTCACTGATTCATCATTATAAAGGACAAATTGTTTTACATACAGGTTTTCATAGACCGGCATCATTGCCTCTGCCCGGTATCCCAGTTCTTCCCGGTCTTTTTGTTTCATCTTATAGTACAGTCTTACTTTTCCTCCCGGTTTACAGCGGTACGCTGCCATCACCTTATTATAGAGTTGTACTTCCCGCAGCCATTCCTCTTTATAATTCATGTAATATGGGAAGACTAGTTGTTTTTCGCACATTTCCCGTAGTACCTGATGAAGGACATCTTCCAGTTCACCTGTGTATTCTTTATCTGAATAATATTTCAGAAGTGCAATCTTACATACATCTGGCAGATCTTCTTTCTGATCACATTCATTTGCAATGATTTCAAATACACATTTTTCCAGGCTTCGTCCATATACGATATATTCCCTTGTAACGTAAGCAAGATATGCCTGTTTTAAGCGAAAATATACATTGTCCGACAGATAATAATCTTCAAAAATATGCTCTTCCTCATACAATGTCTCCGAAAAGACCATCTGTGTAATGATCCGTTCACTGACCTTATAAGATGGAACCCCATATTGTTTTAATACTTTCCAGAGCCGCTTCATATCTCCGATTGCGCCACAGTAATACTCCGCAAGATACGTAAGTGTCACCTTGTCATACTGTCCTCTCCGGAACATTTCAAAAGCAAGATAACTTAAGAAGTCATCCTCCGTATAATTTTCTTCCCTGATTCTTCTGCTGCAAACCAGGAAGACATCCTTATCCTCAAATGAATCTATCCCCTTTGCCTGGATCTTTTCATAATCCGGTTTTTCTTTCTCCGGCTCCTGATTCCAGAATCCTGTAGATGCTGCATATTTTCTGCACATATCTACAAAACGCGGCTCATAAAACAGTCTTTTCGTCTCATATGGAATGGAATCCGTATAATGTCTGCCCTCTACAGACTCCCATACAATTCTCGATTCCTTATCATACAGATAAATGATAGCTCCATTCTTCGTATCATACGGGATACGCTGACGTACCGAACCATCTTTTTCAATTACCAGCACACATTTCATCCCGCGTACCTTTGTCCTTACTTCATAAGAATAACAGATGTCACGCATCGCCTCCATACGTTCTGCCGTCATCTCGTCTTCTCTGCAAAATCTTTTGTACAATGTACGCAGTGATTCTGTTATGTGGCGCTTTGCCAACTGTTCCCATGTAAATGCCACCATCTGTTCTCTGTAATTCAGATACAGATCTCCTGCCTGTTCCTCATGGGTCACAAGACTTGCATACAGATACGCAGCCTTCTTATAATCGAGAGCATTTCCATGCATAAAGTATAAAACCAGCGATTTCGGCAACGGTCCGTGCGCACTGTCTTCGTCGATTGTCATCATATAATATTCATAAAGCTGGGCAATCTTAAGATCCGAATCAACTGCCTTCTGATACCATGAAAAATACTTCTTTGCCGTTTTATTTCCTTTGATCAAAAGTGTACAGATCGTATTCAGTATCATCGGCTCTTCATACATCTTATAGATTCTTTCCAGGATTCTGAACAGATTGTCACTGTATTTTTTCTGCTGACTGGCAAAATTTGAAATATAAAGTGCCAGTTCTTTTGTCATCATGCGGTATTTGGTCGCAAAATTTAACACCTGAATCTCAAATGTGCCTAATTTCTTAAGAAGTGTCGGCTTTTCCTGATAGCACAGATATGCTTCCAAATAGAACATTACTGCATGGATTCCATACTCAAACTGCTGTTCCAGAACTTCCAGACGTTTATAAGGATTCTTATATCTGTTGTCAAGATTCAGGATCATATAGAGCAGCCACCAGGAATCCTGATGACGCATATATGTCTTTCCAACCTCATCCAGCACCCGTTCTTCATAGTTCACATCTCCGCGGATCTTTGCAGTCAGATACAGATAATAACAGTTTGTCAGCGGATCTTTTCCGATTGCGAACCGATTATAATTGTAATTCTCAAGAATCCATTTTGCTTCTTCCGTCTTGCCTCCGAGCAGATAAATATTACCAAGCATCAACTGATATACTTCATTCAGAGGATCCAGCTTACGCAGCGCTACCATCTTCTCGACTGCACTATCCACCCAGTGTTCCAGTGTCACTCTTCCTGCCACATATCCTACATATTCTTTGATGATCTGAGCCAGTAAAAGTTCCGGCATCCTGTGATCTTCGTCATACTCCTGATTCTGCAATACCTCAACTTCATAAGTGAGTGTCTCATATGGTGTCACGAACTTCAATGCTCCGTAATTCCGTCCGCCATGAAGTTTCTCTGCTCTTACCACATATTCGATCTCATGTGCATTTCCCACAAAATCTTCTGTGCTGATCTCAGGTCTGGACACCCGGATAAAATCACCGACTGTCTCAATATGGATCGGCATATATCCCCATGTATTTTTCATCAGAGTCAGTGTTCCCTTTGTCGACTCTGTCAGATCTTCGAATAGCATCCCCTCTCCCTGAAGCGTAAGGAAAATGCATTCTTTCTGTTTGATCCCTACCATGAATTCTTCCATGGCCTGTTCTCCGAGAGACCATTTGCGCATATTATCGTACAGATAGAATGTACGCTCATTCTCATATTTTAAAATCTCATAGAATTCTTTGGAACGGAAGAGCCTTCCCGCTTCTGAAAAAATCCTTAATTGCAAGTTTGCGGAAATCATCGGTACTCTGTACTTTTCCATAGGTTGTCATCACATATGGTTTCTCAATGATTGCCGTAAAAGCCAGTTCAAACTCACCACCGGTACATACGACCGTGAATTTTCCTTCCTCTACATGTCCCGGGCGAAGTCCCCGTCCGTCATACGTAAATTCCACTCTTGCCGGATTTCCCTCAAATCCCTGATCTTTAAAATGGACACGGAAAGAAGACGAGTACACCAGTCCTCGTATCCTTCCCTCATTGTTTGCCCTCATTGTAAAACTTCCTCTGTATACTTCCCCTTCACCTATAATGAGTACCAGATTGGTCTCATCGAATATAACATCAGGTCGTATCAACTGAAAGTCGCCTTTTGAAAATTTTTGGATTTTATTTTTTCAAGTCCTACACCTGCTTCTTTCGTTTGCTTTTTTTGCTTAAAAACATACTATAATAAATTATAGCATTGTTTGTCAACGAATGGCAATGCCGGAAAGAGAAAATATCAAAATTGTGTCGATAGATGGAAAATTTGAAAAAAACGCCAGAATTTCACGGAAGCGATCTGGAAAAGATCGTCAGATTATTATCACCTTGAATAGGAAAAATGATTGTTTTGTTCGGTGCCAATGTAAACCCGCTCGGATTATCCGGACAGGTAAAAAAAATGATCTCGCAGAACATCTGGATATCATCAGCAGTTAATCCAGACAGAGATTATACAGATCTGAAAAAAGCAATTGCTGCATATACCAATACCTCGCCGGAACATATTGTTGTCGGAAATGGTTCTACGGAGCTTATCTCACTTCTGATCAGCCAGCGCGCACC
>ENA-OPYU01000256-OPYU01000256.1-human-gut-metagenome-genome-assembly--contig:-NODE-256-length-21528-cov-3.347694_pt1 | contig 21528 bp, 29 predicted proteins | sample MGYA00242637_ERZ504482 | MGnify/ENA primary metagenome ERZ504482 (study PRJEB26092, sample SAMD00036237) | human gut metagenome | host: Homo sapiens | study: EMG produced TPA metagenomics assembly of... | reverse complement strand
ATTGAGGCAAACCTGCTTCCGAAAATCCAGGTAGAAATCGTGGTGAGCAAAGTTCCTGTCCGCAGTGTTATCGAAACGGCTAAGAAAGTGCTTTATACAGGACATATCGGAGACGGTAAGATTTTCGTTTATGATGTGGAAAATGTTGTAAAAAATCAGAACCGGTGAAGAGGGCTTTGATGCTCTGCAGGATGTAGAATAAATTTAAAATAAGGGAACTGTTTACAGCGCGCATGGAACAGTTCCCGAAAAATGGAGGTAAAATGTATGTGTTCGATTATGGGATATTGCGGACCGGTAGTCGATTTAGATAAATTTAAAGAAGGTTTCCAAAGAACCATTTCCAGAGGTCCGGATGACAGCCGGATCGTTGATACGGGAAATGGTCTTCTTGGATTTCACAGACTGGCCATTATGGGATTAACACCGTCCGGAATGCAGCCTTTCCAATTGGATGGAAGTTACGTGGTCTGCAACGGAGAAATTTATGGATTTGAAAAGATCAAAGAAGAATTGTCTGACCGATATAGCTTTGCAAGCGATTCAGACTGTGAGATCCTTCTGCCCTTGTATAAAGAATATGGCACAGATATGTTTGCTATGCTGGATGCAGAATTCGCATGTATTCTCTATGACGGCGATACAGGTGAATATATTGCGGCAAGAGATCCCATTGGAATCCGTCCTCTCTATTACGGATATGATGAAAAAGGTGTGATCCTGTTTGCAAGTGAAGCGAAAAACCTGGTAGGGCTTACTGACAAAATCATGCCTTTTCCTCCGGGATATTATTATAAAAACGGCAGTTTTACCTGCTATTGCGATATAACAAAATCAGAACACATATGCCGGGATGATTTAGAAACCGTATGCCGGAATATCTACGACCTGCTGATCGAAGGAGTAAAGAAACGGCTTGTAGCGGATGCGAAGGTAGGTTTTCTGCTTTCGGGCGGGCTGGATTCCTCGCTCGTCTGTGCGATCGCCGCTAAAGAGAGCCGGAAACCTATCCGTACGTTTGCCATCGGGATGCGTGAAGACGCCATTGATTTAAAGTATGCGAAGCAGACAGCAGAGTACATCGGAAGCGAACATACGGAAATATATATGACGCCGGAGGAAGTGATCGATACGCTGGAAGAGGTGATTCATGTTCTGGGGACTTACGATATTACTACGATACGTGCATCTGTGGGTATGTATCTGGTATGTAGGGCAATTCATGAGCAGACAGATATCCGCGTACTTCTCACCGGTGAAATATCGGATGAATTATTTGGATATAAATATACTGATTTCGCCCCCGGTCCGGAGGCGTTCCAAGAAGAATCCGTGAAAAGAATCCGTGAACTTCATATGTATGATGTACTAAGGGCAGACCGCTGTATCTCTTCCAATTCTCTTGAGGCAAGAGTTCCGTTCGGAGATCTGGATTTTGTGACTTACGTTATGGCAGTCGATCCGGAACTGAAAATGAATCATTACGGAAAAGGGAAATATCTTCTCCGTCATGCATTTCAGGAGGATTCGTACCTTCCGCAAGAAATCCTGTGGAGAGAAAAAGCAGCGTTTTCAGACGCAGTAGGTCATTCCATGGTGGATTATCTGAAAGAATACGCAGAATCCGTTTACACAGATCAGGAGATGGAAACATTATCAGAAAAGTATACCTATGCACGTCCGTTTACGAAAGAATCTTTGTTGTACAGGGGAAATCTTTGAAAAATATTATCCGGGGCAGGCGGAAATGATCGCCGGATTCTGGATGCCGAACAAAGAGTGGGAGGGGTGTGACGTCAATGACCCTTCAGCCAGAGTGCTTTCAAACTATGGAGAAAGCGGAAAATAATAGAAAGAGGAATGACAATTTATGACAAAGTATATTTTTGTGACCGGAGGCGTGGTATCCGGGCTTGGAAAAGGAATTACGGCAGCCTCCCTTGGGCGGCTTTTAAAAGCCAGAGGTTATAAGGTGGCCGCTCAGAAGTTAGATCCTTATATTAATGTAGATCCGGGAACTATGAGCCCGTATCAGCATGGAGAGGTGTTTGTCACGGAAGACGGCGCGGAGACAGATCTGGATCTGGGACATTATGAGAGATTTATTGATGAAAACCTGAATAAATATTCCAATCTGACGACAGGAAAAGTCTATTGGAATGTGTTGAATAAGGAAAGAAGGGGAGAATATCTGGGCTCTACTGTTCAGGTGATCCCGCATATCACCAATGAAATCAAAGAATTTGTCTATCGCGTAGGGAAACAGACGGATGCAGACGTGGTAATTACGGAAATCGGAGGAACAATAGGAGATATTGAATCCCAGCCTTTTTTAGAAGCAGTCCGCCAGATTTCTCTGGAAGTGGGACGGGAAAACAGCCTGTTTATTCATGTGACACTCGTCCCTTATTTAAGCGGCTCGGACGAACACAAATCAAAGCCTACGCAGCACTCTGTACGGGAACTGCAGGGAATGGGAATCCACCCGAATCTCATTGTACTTCGGTGCGATAAACCTTTGGAGGAATCTATTTTTCAGAAGATTTCTCTTTTCTGCAATGTGAAGCCGGACTGCGTGATCGAAAACCGCACGCTGTCAAATTTATATGAAGCGCCCCTTATGTTGGAGCAGTCCGGCTTTTCTTCTGTAGTTTGCAGAGAGCTTCATTTAGAGGCAAAGGAAGCCCGGCTTGAAGACTGGAAAAAAATTGGTGGAACAGATAAAAAATCGTACCCGGGAAGTACATATCGGACTGGTCGGGAAATATGTAAAGCTTCATGACGCCTATCTGTCCGTAGTGGAAGCTTTAAATCATGCAGGCTATGCGCAGAATGCTTATATCCGTATTCATTGGATCGATTCAGAGAATATTACGAAAGAAAAACGTGGCTCAGATTTTTCCGGGGGAATACACGGGATCATCGTTCCCGGCGGTTTTGGAAACAGAGGAATTGAAGGAATGATCACTGCAGCTGAATATGCCAGAAAGAATCGGATTCCTTATTTCGGGATCTGTCTTGGCATGCAGATTGCCGTCATTGAATATGCCAGGAATGAGGCTGGACTTCCGGAAGCACATTCCGGGGAATTTGATGAGCAGTGCAGGGACAAGGTTATTGATTTTATGCCGGGACAAAGTGATGATATTGATAAGGGAGGCACACTCCGACTTGGAAATTACCCTTGTGTGATTCAGCCGGGAACACAAATGGAGCATTGCTATCAGCGCTCGGTCATTCAGAGCGCCATCGTCACCGCTACGAATTAAATAATCAGTACCGCGAACTGCTTACCGATGCAGGTCTGGTGATCAGCGGAACTTCCCCTGATGGCCGTTTGGCAGAAACCATCGAGCTTGCGGATCATCCGTTTTATATCGGAGTGCAGTTTCATCCGGAATTTACAAGCCGCCCCAACCGGCCGCATCCGCTGTTTCAAGGATTTATTTCAGCAGCGTTTCCATGAAAATACGAAACAAGAGGAGTGAACAGATATGGCGATTCATGAAGAAATGCGGCGTGTTCGGAATTTTAAGCAGAAAAAGAGAACGTCTTGGGAAACTGGTTTATTATGGACTCTATGCACTTCAGCACAGAGGGCAGGAAAGCTGCGGCATTGTTGTAAATGACGATGGCGTCTTTTCGTCGTATAAGGATTTGGGGCTTGTAAGCGAAGTATTTTCTGAGGATACTCTGGCACATCTTTCGGAAGGAAATATGGCCGTGGGACATGTGCGGTACGGAACGACAGGAAGAAATAATCGAAAGAATTGTCAGCCTATAGAGGTGAACCATCAGAAAGGGAAAATGGCGCTGGCACATAATGGAAATTTAAGCAATGCGTTAGAGCTTCGTGATAAATTGGAATTATCAGGAGCAATTTTCCATACAACCAGCGATACAGAAACGATTGCGTATATGATTACAAGAGAAAGGCTTACTGCGCCTAGTATCGAGGAGGCGGTAAGCCGCGCCATGACTTCTTTGGAAGGAGCATATTCTCTTATATTAATGTCTTCTGCTAAAATGATCGCAGTGAGAGATCCGTATGGATTCCGTCCCCTTTGTTACGGGAAAATGCCGGACGGCTCCTATGTGATTGCCTCGGAAAGCTGCGCCCTGACATCTGTAGGCGCGGAACTGATCAGGGATCTTCTTCCGGGAGAGATCCTGGTATTTAGCGAAGAAGGCGTCGAGTCGCGCCGGGAACACTGCGGCACGCAGAAACAGAAGACCTGTATATTTGAATATATTTATTTTGCAAGACCGGACTCTGTCATTGATAAGATCTCTGTATCAGCAGCAAGAATTCAGGCTGGGAAACTATTAGCACAGACAAAACCGGTCAAGGCGGATATTGTAATCGGCGTTCCGGACAGCGGTCTGGACGCGGCGCTTGGATTTTCTGAAGTTTCAGGAATTCCTTATGGAATCGGACTTGTCAAGAACAAATACATTGGAAGAACTTTTATATCTCCCGGTCAAAAAGAACGGATCGATCTGGTGCGGATGAAGTTGAGTCCGATCCCATCGGTTATTCAGGGAAAACGAGTAGTTTTAATTGATGATTCCATTGTAAGAGGAACTACAAGCAGACAGCTTGTAAGTCTTTTAAGAGAGGCAGGCGCAAAAAGAGATCCATCTAAGAATCTCTGCACCTCCGTTTCTGCATCCGTGTTATTATGGTACAGACATCGATTCGGAAGAAAATCTTATTGCATCCCACCATGGAGAAAAAGAGGTCGCCACGCTCATCGGGGCGGATTCACTTGGCTATCTTCCGTTGGAATGCCTTCATGAACTGACAGGAACGCATTCATATTGTGACGCTTGTTTTAGCGGGAAATACGCGACTGAAATTCCCACAGATGTCCGAAAGGACCGATTTGAACAAAAATTATCCGAGAGGTGAAACAAATGGAAAAATGGAATAAGAAGCTTCTTCTGGAAGACGGAAGTCAATTTTATGGCTATGGGTTTGGCAGTCAGGAAGAGAAAATAACGGAAATAGTATTTAATACGGCGCCGGTTGGGTATCAGGAGATCCTTTCTGATCCATCCTACACATATCAGACCGTTGTTATGGCATATCCGTTGATCGGAAATTACGGGATTGCAAAAGAAGACTTTGAGACAAAACAACCTTCCATCGGCGGGCTTGCCGTGAGAGATTATAATGATATTCCTTCCAATTTCCGCAGCGCCGCCACGCTGGACGAGGTGATGAAACAGTATCATATTCCCGGTATTTACGGCATTGATACGAGAAAACTGGTAAGAAAGATCCGGGATTTCGGAAGTTGTAAGGCGCTGCTTACAGATGCGCAGACATCGCCGGAAGAAGGATTGGAAAAAACTGGCAGGATTTGAGATTCCGAAAGATGCCGTAGAAAAGGTCAGTTCTAAAGAAATAAGATACTGTGCCGCCAAACAGGAAAATTATCTTGTGGCGGCCATTGATTGCGGAATAAAAGAAAATATTATACGAAGTTTAAATGCAAGAGGCTGCAGCGTCATGGTATATCCATGGAACACTTCTTATGAAGAAATTCAAAAACAAAACCCGGACGGCGTCTTTTTGTCTAATGGACCGGGCAATCCGAAGGATGTAAAGCCGGTTCTGGAACTGGTACGGAAAATAAGAGGAAACTTTCCATTATTTGGAATATGCCTTGGACATCAGATGATCGGGCTTGCCTATGGCGCGGGGACTTATAAGTTGAAATTCGGACACCGGGGAGGAAACCATCCGGTAAAAACTTAAAAACCGGGAAAATAGAAATCACGTCCCAGAATCATTCTTATGCTGTAGATTATGCCAGTCTGAAAAATACCGATCTGGAGATGACCCATATCAATCTGCTGGATCATACAGTAGAAGGAATTGCCTGCAGAAAAGATCATGTTTTCAGCGTCCAGTATCATCCGGAAAGCGCTCCCGGACCTCAGGACAGCGGGTATTTGTTTGATCAATTTATACAGATGATGGAGGAAAACAAACATGGCAAAGCGAACTGATATAAAGAAAATACTGGTTATTGGTTCTGGTCCTATTGTAATCGGACAGGCAGCGGAATTTGATTATGCGGGAACACAGGCATGTCTTGCGCTGAAAGAAGAGGGGTATGAAGTAATCCTGTGCAATTCCAATCCGGCGACTATAATGACAGACCCTGCCATTGCAGATAAAGTTTATATGGAGCCTCTTACATTGGAATATATGGCAAAAAATTCGTCCGCCATGAGCGTCCGGACGCATAGTACCCGGAATCGGAGGGCAGACAGGACTGAATCTTGCAATGCAGCTCGAGAAAAAAGGAGTTTTGAAAGAATGTCAGACAGAACTGCTTGGAACTGGAAGTGAAAGCATCCGGCAGGCAGAAGACAGAGAACTGTTTAAAGAATTGTGCGAAAAATTAGGAGAACCGGTACTGCCGTCCCTTGTCGCCAATACAGCAGAAGAAGCCCTTCAGGCGGCAAAGACCATCGGTTATCCGGTAGTTCTGCGTCCGGCTTTTACTCTGGGCGGAACCGGGGGAGGGTTTGCAGACGATGAACAGGAATTTCTGGGGCTTATTCATAATGCGCTTGCCTTGTCGCCGGTTCATCAGGTATTGGTTGAAAAAAGCATTAAAGGTTTTAAAGAAATTGAATATGAAGTCATTCGTGATTCTAATGATACGGCAATTACGGTGTGCAACATGGAAAATCTGGATCCGGTAGGAATCCATACAGGAGATTCGATCGTAGTCTGCCCATCCCAAACCTTGACGAATAAGGAATACCAGATGCTGCGAGACAGTGCGCTAAGGCTGATCCGGGCTCTTAGGGTGGAAGGGGGATGCAATGTACAGTTCGCACTGGATCCTCATTCTTTCCGGTACTACGTTATCGAAGTGAACCCACGTGTTTCCCGTTCTTCTGCACTGCGTCAAAAGCAAGCGGATATCCCATTGCCAGAGTGTCTGCAAAAATCAGCGTAGGTATGACTCTGGACGAGATCCCCCTTGTAAACACCCCTGCTTCCTTTGAGCCTGCCTTAGATTATGTAGTAACGAAAATGCCTCGTTTTCCGTTTGATAAGTTTGCAGATGCCAATCAAAAGTTAGGCACGCAGATGAAAGCGACCGGAGAGGTGATGAGCATTGGACGAACATTTGAAGAAAGTCTGTTAAAGGCGATCCGTTCCCTGGAAACGGGAGTATTTCATCTATATATGGAGAAATTCGATGAAAAGACAAGGGAAGAGCTTCTTTCCTATATAAAAGCAGGAACGGACGACAGGATCTTTGCCGTTGCACAATTATTAAGACTTGGCTGCAATGTTCAGCAAATTGCTTTTGAAACAAAGATTGACGGCTTTTTCCTGGAAAAATGAAGAAAATCATAGAAATGGAAAATATGTTAAAAGCAAATCCATGGAACAGGGACGTCCTGCATGAGGCAAAAAGAGGAGGATTTTCCGATCGCGCTGTGGCATGGCTCTGGAATACAGACGAAGATACTGTCTTTCGCATTAGAAAGAAAATGCATCATGCTTCCCGGTTTCATAAAATGAATCGACACCTGCGCTTCTGTCAATTTGACAGTTATGTCCCTTACTTTTATTCTACTTACGAAGAAGAAAACGAATCGATAGCAGAGGACAGCAAAAAAAATTCTGGTGCTTGGATCAGGTCCTATCCGAATCGGTCAGGGCGTAGAGTTTGATTATTCGACAGTTCATGCCGTAAAACAATACGCAATGCCGGATATGAGGCCATTGTGATCAACAATAATCCGGAAACAGTTTCTACGGATTATACGACTTCCGATAAGCTGTATTTTGAACCTCTCTGTGTCGAAGACGTGATGAACGTAATTGAACTGGAGCGGCCGGATGGCGTAATCGCCTCGCTGGGAGGGCAGACTGCCGTGAATCTGGCAGAGCCTCTGGAATCCAGAGGCGTAACGATCATCGGAACAGACTGCGAGGCGATCGAAAAGGCAGAGAACAGGGAGTCCTTTGAGAAGCTTTTGGCCGCGCTTTCTATTCCGCAGCCCAAAGGTCAGGCTGTAACGAATATTGAAGATGGTGTAAAGGCGGCAGCTGCAATAGGCTATCCTGTGCTGGTACGTCCGAGCTTTGTATTAGGCGGAAGAGCCATGCAGATCGTGGCAAAAGAAGAACAACTGCGGCAATATCTGAAAACGGCGGTGGAGATCAATGAAGAAAAACCGGTATTAGTGGATCATTATATCAGAGGAAAAGAAGTGGAGATCGACGGAATCTGCGACGGTCAGGATGTATTTGTGCCCGGCATCATGGAACTGGTGGAGAGAACCGGCGTACATTCCGGCGATTCCATCAGTGTGTATCCGAGTTACAGCATTTCAGACCATGTAAAAGAAGTGATTCTGGATTATACAAGAAGATTAGGTCTTGGAATCGGAATCAGAGGATTGTTTAATATTCAGTTTATTGTGGATCAGGAGGAAAACGTGTATATTATAGAAGTAAATCCACGCTCATCCAGAACCGTTCCGTTTTTATCAAAAGCCACAGGTTATTCTCTGGCGGATATTGCGACAAGAGTGATTCTTGGCATCAGCCTGAAAGAGCAGGGCATCGACACATGTTATCCGGAAGAAAAGAGTTTCTGGTATGTAAAAGCGCCCGCGTTTTCTTTTGCTAAGTTAAATGGAATGGATGCGTATCTGTCCCCTGAGATGAAATCAACAGGAGAAGCCATAGGATACGATCGAAAATTTCCTCGAGCCATGTATAAAGCCTTAATCGCTTCCGGTGTGAAAATGCAGAACTACGGAACGGTCATGGTAACTCTGGCTGATGAAGATAAAGAAGAGGCGCTGCCTCTTATTCGACGGTTTTATGAAATGGGATTCAATATAGAGGCAACAGTCGGAACCGGAGAGTTTCTGAAAGCGCATGGGATTCGCACTCGTATCCGCAGAAAGCTTAGTGAAAACAGCACCGAAATTCTGGAAGCGATAAGATCCGGCTATGTAAGCTATGTCATTAACACAAGAGCCATTTTATCCGGCGTTCATTATGAAGACGGACTGGCGATCAGAAGGACAGCCATCGAAAACAACGTAACGATGTTTACCTCTTTGGATACCGTAAAGGTACTTCTGGACGTGCTGGAAGAAATTACCATAGGTGTTTCGCCTCTTTACGCATAAAAACAAAAAAAGGAGAACTGCAGAATGATACCAAATATGAATTATCAAAATTTAAAAGAATCTTATTTGTTTTATAATATCGCCCAGAAAACAAAAGCTTATCTGGAAGCACATCCGGGAGCGCATCTCTATAGAATGGGAATTGGCGACGTTTCTCTGCCGCTTTGCGATGCCGTTATCCAAAAACTTCATGAGGCAGTAGAAGATCAGGCTCATAAAACAACCTTTCATGGATATATGCCGGAATGCGGAGATACGGAACTTCGGACAACCATTGCGGCATACTATCAAAAAGAGGAGTAAAATTAAGCCATGAGGAAGTCTTTGTCTCCAGCGGGGCAAGTGATGAGCTGGGAGATATTTTGGATTTGTTCGAAAAGAAAAGACAGTGCTGATCATGGAACCGGCTTATCCTGCTTATGTGGATGCGAACGTGATTGCCGGAAACACGATTATCCATATTCCGGCGGGAGAAGAGAACGGATTTGTTCCTGTGCCGGATCCGGACATTGCGGCAGACGTGATCTACATCTGCTCTCCGAATAATCCAACCGGCGCTGTATTTGACCGGGAGGCATTACAGGCATGGGTGGATTATGCCAACAAAATGAATGCCATCATCCTGTTTGATGCCGCATATGAGGCATTTATTGAAGAAGATGACATCCCCCACAGTATTTTTGAAATCCCGGAAGCGAGAACCTGTGCCATTGAAATTTGCTCTTTGTCTAAGACCGCGGGCTTTACAGGAACACGCTGCGGATATACAGTCATTCCAAAAGAACTGTTTCGCGGCGGAATGAGTCTGAACCAGATGTGGGTAAGAAACCGGACGACGAAAACAAACGGTGTATCTTATCTTATCCAAAAAGGAGCTTCGGCTGTATTTACGGAAGAAGGACAGCGGCAGATTCGGGAGGGATTCAAATCTATAAAAAGAATGGAAGATGTCTGACGGAAGTACTGGATCGGCTCGGCATCTGGTACTGCGGAGGGAAAAACGCTCCTTATATTTGGATGAAATGCCCGAATGGAATGGGAAGCTGGGAGTTTTTTGATTACCTGCTTAATGAAATCCAGGTAGTGGGAACGCCCGGAGAAGGGTTTGGAGCGTGCGGCGAGGGATATTTCCGTTTCTCTACTTTCGGGTCGCCGGAAGATACGAAAGAGGCGGCTGGAAGGCTGGAACTGCTTCTTCAGAAACTGCTTTGATTTCGGGCCGTCATGAACCTGCCTGTAAGGGAGCGCGGTTTTAATCTTATAAATTTTACTTTGATTTAACAATGAAGCGCTAGTCGATTTTACATGTTTTTTATACAATGATATCACAGCGGTAAAATGTAATGTTGTGAAAATGAAGAAAAGATGATATGCCGTACATCCGGTATTTACAATGAGATGAGGAAATTTTGCCTAAAACGTAGGACGAGCGGACATCGGCTCTCTTTTCGGTCTTCATATCAAAGACTGAAGAGCTTGCGATGGAGCTGAAAAAATGATTATACTATTGCCATAGTTACATATAATATGCAGCAGGCAGTGCGCATGTCTGCCAATACGGCGTTTTTCCTTCTCGGAGAAGTGTGGAATGCAACAATACAGAAAAACTGTTTTCAATACCGTCAGATAAAAGAACGGAAGACTATATCACAGGGAGGTTTGGTTAAGCTATGCGTAACAGATTTGACAGACAGCTTCATTTATTGGACGAGCAGCTTACCCATATGGGCGAGTTGTGCGAGACTGCGATTGCAAAAGCAACGCAGGCATTGAAGGACGGAAGCATTGAACAGGCAAAAGTGATCATTGCCGAGGATGAGGAGATTGATCAGATTGAAAAAAGATATTGAACGTCTCTGTCTGAAACTTCTCCTTCAGCAGCAGCCCGTGGCAAAGGATCTTCGCAGGATTTCTGCGGCTCTGAAAATGATCACAGATATGGAACGTATCGGAGATCAGACATCGGATATTGCAGAGATCATTTTGTCGTCAAAAGGAGTTGCGGCTACAGATGAGATCCATGTAATCGGTACGATGGCATCTGAGGTGAGCAAGATGGTCCGCACCAGCGTCACGGCATATGTTGAGAAAGATTTAGAGCTTGCACGCAGCGTGATGAAGGCGGACGATGAGATCGATCAGTATTTCGAGGAAGTGCGGGATGAGATGATCGAGTTTATAAGAGAAGAAAAAGGCGAGAACGGGAAACGCATTTTTGATCTGATCATGGTGACAAAATATCTGGAACGTATCGGAGATCATGCGACGAATATTGCCGAATGGGTAGAATTTTCCATTACGGGAGTGCATAAGGATCATGCGATCATACATGCGGAATAATGAACAAAACAAGTAAAGGAGAACTGGAAGAATGATATATTGCGTGGAAGATGACGACAATATCAGAGAACTGGTCATATATACATTGGAGACAACGGGGCTTAAAGCCAGAGGGTTTGCGGATGGTTCGGCCTTTACGGAGGCTCTGGCGTTTGAAACGCCGGAGCTTATTTTGCTTGATATCATGCTTCCGGGAGAAGACGGTCTGGAGATATTAAAAAAATTAAAATGTTCGTCCAAGACGAAAAGTATTCCGGTGATTATGGTAACTGCAAAAGGATCGGAATATGATAAAGTGATCGGTCTGGATTCGGGAGCGGACGATTATGTGACAAAACCGTTTGGGATGATGGAGCTTGTTTCCCGCATCAAGGCGGTTCTTCGCAGAAGCAAAGGATCGCAGGAAAGGGAAAATCCGGAAATACAAGGAGTTCATATTGATGTGAAGAAACATGAAGTGACCGTAGATGGACGGACAGTACCTCTTACATTAAAAGAATTTGAACTGCTTGAAAAGCTGATGAGAAACGAAGGAATTGTTTTGACAAGAGATCAGTTGCTTACAGAAATATGGGGATATGATTTTGACGGAGAAACAAGAACTGTTGATGTACATATCAGGACGCTTAGACAAAAGCTGGGTGAAAAGGGAGAAATCATTCAGACAGTACGCGGAGTCGGGTATCGCATAGGAGGAAGCGCATGAGTATAAAGAAAAAATCCAGCAAAGCATGACTGTGATTTTGACGGTAACTCTTGTGCTTGCTTATGTGATCCTTTCGGTTATCCTTTATAATCGGAATATGAATCTGCTTCAGACAGAAGTAAAACAGGAAGCGGCATATATTCGTGAAGCGATCAATTTGTCTGACAGCGATTATATGAAACAGATGGATAATGTTGTGGAAAGCACAAGGGTGACGCAGATCAAAGCAGACGGAACGGTTCTCTATGATTCACGCAGAGATGCAGACATCCTTTAAAAACCACGGAAACCGAAAAGAAGTCAGAGAAGCTCTTTCTAAAGGAGAAGGGGCAGACGTAAGAAAGTCAGAAACGGTAGGGAAGGATATGTATTATTATGCTCTTCTTCTCAACGACGGAACGGTGCTGCGCGTATCCAAGTCGATTGATAATCTGGCAAGTACCGCAGTCAGTCTAATGCCGGTGATGGGAATTCTTGCCGTACTGACAATATTGTTCGCTTTCGCTTTGGCAAGATGGCAGACAAATCGATTGATCAAACCGATCAATGAACTTGATCTGGAACGTCCATTGGACAGTGATATTTATGAGGAATTAAGTCCTTTGCTGGAGGCGATGGACCGGCAGAACAGAGAAAAAGAAGCGGTTGCGAATATGAGGAAAGAGTTTTCCGCAAATGTATCTCACGAACTGAAAACGCCGCTTACGTCGATTTCCGGCTATGCGGAAATCATGAAAAACGGATTGGTCCGTCCGGAAGATATTTCCGGTTTTTCGGAACGCATCTACAAAGAGGCGCGCAGACTGATCACCCTGATCGAAGATATTATTAAATTATCAAAGCTTGATGAAGAATCTGTGGAATTGGAAAAAGAAGATGTGGATCTGTATGAACTGACGAGGGAGATTGTCAGTCGTCTTTCGCCGCAGGCGGCACAGAAAAATTATTCGGATCGAACTTTCGGGAGAATCTGTTCATTATCATGGAATCCGGCAGATATTAGATGAAATGGTTTATAATGTCTGCGAAAATGCAGTAAAATATAACTATGAAAACGGAAAAGTTTCGGTTTGGGCGGGAAATACGTTGAATGGACCGAAAATCAGTGTGTCAGATACAGGTATAGGAATTCCGAAAGAACATCAGGAACGCATATTTGAGCGGTTTTACCGAGTCGATAAAAGTCATTCAAAAGAGCGCGGAGGAACGGGACTCGGACTTTCGATCGTCAAGCACGGAGCGCTTCTGCATGGGGCGAAGGTCAGTGTGGAAAGTGAAGAAGGAAGAGGAACGAAGATCAGTATGCAGTTTCCGCGAATTTGTCAGAAATAAATAGGAACACCGATAAAACATAAAGGGTCTGGTATCAGGCTCTTTTTTGTTCTCTTAAGAAGCTTGAAAATCCATCAGAAAAAGTTTAATTAAAAGTTTGAAAAATTATAAGATTGTGCTATTATACATATAACAAATTCCGAAAGGAGAAAGATATGATCATAGAAGTTGATTTTAACAGTGATGAAGCGATTTATATTCAGCTTTGTAATCAGATCATCATGGGGATCGCTACATCGGTCATTCATGAAGGAGATTCACTTCCGTCGGTGCGGCGTCTTGCGGATACGATCGGCGTCAACATGCACACGGTAAACAAAGCATATAGTGTACTGAAGCGGGAAGGCTATATCAGTCTTGACAAGCGAAGAGGAGCTGTAATTTCTCTTGATATTGATAAGTTAGAGGAACTGCAGGTGATGAAAAGACAGCTTCAGATCGTTCTTGCAAGAGGCTGTTGTAAAAATATTTCGAGGCAGGAAGTGCATGAACTGGTAGATGAGATATTCGATGATTATGAATAATTTGTTTTAGCAGATTTGAAAGCAAAATAACCGACAGGAGGAAACTTATGCATATTTACATATACAAAAAGCAGGCAGGCAAATGCAGTCAGATATGCTGCGAAGAAAGCAAAGGAGATGAAGCATCCTTACATAGGTACGGAACATCTGCTTCTCGGACTGCGGGAGGAGTTTTCGGGGGTTGCGGGACAGGTGCTTGCGCAAAACGGCGTTGAGACAGAAAAGATCATGCAGCTTATGGATGAACTGATCGCTCCCCGGGAGGAGATGCCCGCATCGCAGAAACCGAAAGAAAGTCCAAGGCTTCGCTATATCCTCGCGAACAGTGAGAAGGAAGCGCATCGTCTCCGTACAGCCGAGGTCGGAACGGAGCACTTGCTTTTGTCGATGATACGGGATGTGGACTGCGTCGCCGCAAGAATTTTGATCACGCTGAATATCAGCCTTCAAAAACTTTTAAAAGATATTTTAAATGCATCGGGAGTCGATCCGAAAGATTATCAGGATGAACTTCAGGACGAGTCGAGAGGAAGCGGCTCTGTGATCGAGCAGTATTGTACAGATATGACGGCTCGGGCAGAGGAGGGAAAACAAGATCCCGTTGTAGGCAGGGAAGAGGAGATGTATCGCCTTATGCAGGTGTTAAGCCGCAGGACGAAAAACAATCCCTGTCTGATCGGAGAGCCGGGAGTAGGAAAAACGGCGGTTGTGGAAGGTCTGGCGCAGCGTATCGCGGCAGGCGTTGTTCCGGAAAAAATGAAAGATAAGCGGATTTATACGCTTGATCTTCCGGGAATGATCGCAGGGTCTAAATACCGGGGTGAATTTGAAGAACGTATGAAAGGTCTGATCTCGGAAGTAGAGTCCAACGGAAATATTATTTTGTTTCTTGACGAGATCCACACAATGATCGGAGCGGGAGGAGCAGAAGGGGCGATCGATGCATCCGGCATCTTAAAACCGTCTCTTGCAAGAGGGGAACTTCAGTTGATCGGAGCGACGACGATCACGGAATACCGGAAATATATCGAGAAAGATGCGGCTCTGGAGCGGCGTTTTCAGCCGGTATCGGTAGAAGAACCTTCGAAAGAACAGTGTCTTGAGATATTGAAAGGGTTGAAAGGAAGATACGAATCGCATCATAAGGTGCTGATTAGAGACGAGGCGCTGGAAGCGGCAGTTTCGATGTCCGAGCGGTACATTACGGATCGTAACCTTCCCGATAAAGCAATAGATGTGCTTGACGAGTCATGTTCAAAAGTCAGTCTGAAAGGATATAAAGTACCGGAAAACCTGACGGCTTTGGATCTTCGCCTGAAAGAACTGGAAAAGCAAAAAATGAAGAGAGTATTAAAAAAATCGGTTGTTTTTGAAAGAGGCTTCGCTTTTAACAGAAAGAGCAGGAGGAGGCAGAGAAAAAATCGGAGCAGCTAAAAAAATCGTTTTCAGAAAAAAAGCATCTTCTTCTCAGCCGGAAGTGACAGAAGAAGATATAGCGGAAGTTGTTTCCGCATGGACAAAGATCCCGGTTCAAAAACTTGCGGAAAGCGATACGGATCGTCTTAAGAAACTGGAAAGTGTCCTCCACCAGAGGGTCATCGGTCAGGAGGAAGCTGTGAAAGCAGTTGCCCGTGCGGTAAAGAGGGGGCGTGTAGGATTGAAAGACCCGAAACGCCCGATCGGTTCGTTTCTGTTTTTAGGACCTACAGGCGTCGGAAAAACAGAGTTGTCGAAAGCGCTTGCCGAAGCGATGTTCGGCAATGAAGAATCGATGATCCGTGTTGATATGTCCGAATATATGGAGAAACATTCCGTCTCTAAAATGATCGGATCTCCGCCGGGATATGTCGGACATGAAGAAGGCGGTCAGCTCAGCGATCAGGTGCGTACACATCCTTATTCGGTACTTTTGTTTGATGAGATCGAAAAGGCGCATCCCGATGTGTTTAATATTCTTTTGCAAGTATTGGACGACGGACATATTACGGACTCCAAAGGGCGGAAGATAGATTTTTCCAATACCGTTATCATTATGACATCAAACGCGGGAGCAAAAGCGATCATAGAACCTAAGAAGCTTGGATTTGCGGCAAAAGATGATCCTGCAGGCGATTATAAGCGTATGAAACAAAACGTGATGGATGAAGTAAAACAGATCTTTAGACCGGAGTTTTAAACCGTATTGATGAGATCATCGTATTCCATGCTCTCGAGAAAACGCATATGGAAAAAAGATTGTTACGCTTATGTGCCGGGATTTTACAAAAAGGATCGAAGATCAGATGGATATCCGCCTGACTTTACGGGAGTCGGCAAAAGCGCTTATTGCGGAAAAAGGAACGGTGCAAAATATGGCGCAAGACCTCTTCGCCGCGCTCTGCAGACAGAATTGGAAGACAAACTTGCGGAAGCGATCCTGAACGGAGAAGTGAAGCGGGGAGACTGCATTGAGGCGGGAACTGTGAAAAAAAGAGATTCGCTTCATTCGGAAAGAAGATCGTTTATAGGAGTAGAAAAATCAAATATTTTATATTATAATGGTACAAAGGTCAAAGGAATGCGAAAGACAATGATTTACACAAAACATATCCTGTGATCACATTGTGAAATACTTAGGAGGAAAATGAAGATGGCAGCAGTGAAGGAATTATTGCGCGCGGAGAATGACGGAAGTCTCAGTTTCGGAGACTACACTCTTTCGGAAAAAACGAAGAAAGATAATTATGAATTTGAAGGTGATATTTATAAAGTAAAAACCTTTTCGGAAATTACAAAACTTGAGAGGAACGGAATGTTCGTTTATGAATCTGTTCCGGGAAGCGCAGTGGAAGGTTTTAAAGAGACGGATTCAGAAGTTGCGTTTTCTGTTTCCGCAAAGGGAGACGTTCAGTTTACTTTGGAATTAGAGCCGGAATGTGAGTATGAAGTATTTATTGACGGCGAGTCCGCAGGAAAGATGCGTACGAATTTAAGTGGAAAACTCAGTGTCAGCGTGGAACTTTCAGAAGGACAGGAAGCGACAATGAGAGTTGTAAAATGTTAATATATTAACTGAAAAGTTTACAAATACTTAAATTGATTTCGGGGTGGATGCTATATCCACCCCGTTTGTCTGTAGGCAGATCTTATGCTGAGAGGCGTTTAGAATCTGTCTTTTAAGATGGATGTGTCAGATCTGATTGTTTAATGAGTGTTTGATTTTGAGAAGGAGAATGAATGGCAAAATGGAAAGAAAAGTGTGTTTTTCTGTCAGAATTGCGGACATGAAGAGGCAAAATGGCTCGGTCAGTGTCCGGGATGCGGGGAGTGGAATACATTTGTAGAGGAAAAGATCGGCAGCGGTGTGACGAAAGGCAGTACACAGGGAGCAAAAAGCTGTTCGCGAGCTTGTCAGAGAAGCGAAAGTGATCCCGCTTAACGATGTAACGGCTGAAGATGACGTGCGGTGCGCTACAGGCATCAAAGAATTAGACCGCGTGCTCGGAGGAGGGATCGTTCCGGGATCGCTTGTGCTTGTCGGCGGCGATCCCGGTATCGGAAAGTCTACTTTGCTGCTTCAAGTGTGCAGGATTCTGGCCGATAAAAAGAAAGTTTTATACATTTCGGGAGAAGAATCGCAGACGCAGATCAAACTAAGGGCAAACCGTATGGGAAACTTTGCGGACGGATTGTTTCTTTTATGTGAGAAGAATCTGGAGATCATAAGAGGAATTCTTGAAAAAGAGCGTCCCGAACTTGTTGTCATTGACTCTATTCAGACGATGTACAGCGAAGAAGTTTCATCCGCTCCCGGAAGTGTGTCGCAAGTAAGAGAATCGACGAATGTATTTATGCAGCTTGCAAAAGGATTATGTATTCCGATTTTCATTGTCGGACATGTGACGAAAGAAGGAACGGTAGCAGGTCCGCGTGTCTTGGAACATATGGTTGATACAGTGCTTTATTTTGAAGGAGACAGACACGCTTCTTACAGAATTTTACGCGCTGTGAAGAATCGTTTCGGATCGACGAATGAGATCGGCGTGTTTGAGATGCGGCAGAGCGGACTTGAGGAAGTGGAAAATCCTTCGGAATATATGTTGAGCGGCAGACCGGAACAGTCTGCGGGATCGGTCGTTGCATGTTCTATGGAAGGAACTCGGCCTATTTTGATCGAGATACAGGCGCTTGTATGCAGGAGTAATTTCGGGATGCCGAGGCGTACGGCTGCCGGAACGGATTATAACAGAGTGAATCTTCTTATGGCAGTGTTGGAAAAACGTCTCGGAATGGCGCTGTCTAATTCGGATGCGTATGTCAATATCGCCGGAGGAATCAGAATGAACGAGCCGGCGATCGATCTTGGTATTGTTATGGCGCTTGTTTCAAGTTACAGAAACCGCCCGGTTGATGAAAAGACGATCGTGTTCGGGGAAGTCGGACTAAGCGGAGAAGTCCGCGCGGTCAATATGCCCGAACAAAGAGTCGCAGAGGCGAAAAAGCTGGGATTCGAGACGTGTATTCTTCCGCAGGTGTGCATGAAAATGGTAAAAGATATCAAAGGAATTCGACTCATCGGGGTAAAAAGCGTAAACGAGGCGGTCGGGATGATATAAGCGCCTGTTCATGAGTAAACCGCTGACGTTAGCTGCGATAAGCACGCAGCGCGGTTTTAGGAATGGCGCGGGCTGAACTGTTATGGCCTGAATTTTTTGAATGGGAAAAATATGCGGTTGTAAAAATAGTATAAGTAGAGTATAATAGCAGTAAGTTAAAAGAGAAATAACCTGAGATGTGCGATAACCTTGTTATTTTGAACCTACATTAGTTTAAACGGGATTCCTATATTCTGTAATATGTCAGGCCTCCGACAGCAGTGGACGACAGAAAAGCAGATGCGGTTGCCCACCTAGCCGTGGCTAGGACTCAAAATACAGGGAACGGCATTTTGGGGAGTTACAAAAGATAAAGGCGGCCGTCCTGTACGACCGCTTTTTGCAATGGCGATAAGCCGAAGTTTGGGTTTGTCCCGGAGCTTGGCAGCCGTTTACAATCCCGGTACGAGCCTTTGGTGATTCCGGTGATTCAAATGAAATTAAATGGAATTATGATGTGAATATGAAAAAAAGTGGGAAAAGATAAAAAGTCAGATATTTAAAGTTATTATAACGATAAATTCTCATCACACAGGCGCTTATGCAGCACAGGCGGCTTATTTTTTTGTGCTGTCTTTGATCCCCATATTTTTGCTTCTCTTGACGATGGTTCGCTTTACGCCGATAACGATGAGCGAAGTTATGACAGCGGTTTTGAAAGTATTTCCGGAAAGTGTTGCGCCCATGATACGTTCGATCGTATCTCAAGTATATTTTCAGTCAGGAACGATCGTTCCGGTTACGATTGTTGTAGCGCTTTGGTCAGCGGGGAAAGGCGTTCTGTCTGTCACATCGGGATTAAACAGCATCTGTGAGAATATGGAGACGCGTAATTATTTTTATCTGAGGATAAGAGCATCGTTTTATACAGTTATATTCCTATTGGCTATCGTAAGCTCCCTTGTATTATCTGTATTCGGAAACAGGATCAGCGTGATGATATATGAGCACATTCCGTTTTTAAGCAAAGTTGTCGAATTTATTATTCGGATCAGGACGTTTGTTACATTTGTCGTGTTGACTGTTTTTTGGGATCTTGTGTACCGTTTTCTTCCGAACAGGAGAAATATGGCAAAGACAACTCTTCGCAAACAGCTTCCGGGAGCGGTGTTTACGGCATGCGGATGGCTGCTTTTGTCGTTCTTTTTTTCGGTATACCTTGATGTGTTTAAAGGCTTTACAAGTATGTACGGAAGTTTGACGACGATTATTTTGATCATGCTTTGGCTGTATGGATGTATGTACATTATATTGCTGGGCGGAGAGATCAATGCGCTTCTGGAAAAATTTTTTGCAGAAACGGGCAGGCAATTTGAAAAAGAAGAAAGAGAAAGAAGTATAATCCCTCGGGCAAAAGCATAGTCTTTTGTTACGGGGGTGATTTATTATTGATCTATGTTGTGGAAAAAGGAGATACGTTGTCCGGCATTGCGGTAAAATTTGGCGTGCCCGTTTGGAAGATCGTTTATGATAATCAGCTAAAAGACAAAAATCAGATCGTGCCCGGGCAGGCGCTTCTTTTGTTGGAAGTTGATGAGGGGCAGGCAGAGGAAAGTACACAGCCTGAATTGGCAAAAGGGAAAACGATCGGCGGATATGCTTATCCTTTTATAGATAAAGAAATTTTAGAACAGTCGTTTCCTGCGTTAAAAGAACTTCTTGTATTTTCTTATGGTTTTACATTTGAAGGGAATCTGGTTCCGCCTTTGCAAGACGATCTTTGGATGATAGAGACCGCATGGCGTCACGGAGCAAAACCGATCATGGTTCTTACGCCGTTTTCGGAAGGAGCTTTTAATAATCAGCTTGTAAAAGTGCTTACGGAAAATGTCGAGGTACAGGAAAGGCTTTTGGAACAGTTGACTGCTGAAGTAAGAAGGCGGGGCTTTGCGGGAGTCAATATTGATTTTGAATATGTTTTGCCTGAAAATAAAGTTCAGTATGCTGCGTTTATCGGGAAAATGAGAGAACTTTTAAGACCGGAAGGATATACGGTATCTGTGGCAGTTCCGCCGAAGGTGTCAAACGAACAGAGAGGGCTTCTTGTAGAAGGGGCGGATTACAGACTGATCGGGGAGAACGCGGATTACGTTTTTTTTAATGACTTACGAGTGGGGGTATACGTACGGACCTCCGATGGCTGTCGCACCGCTTGATAAAGTACGTCAAGTTGTCGAGTATGCTCTTAGCCAGATCCCGGCGGAAAAATTGATTTTGGGGATACCAAACTATGGATATGACTGGCAGCTTCCTTATGAGAGAGGAGTTACAAGGGCTCAGACGATCGGAAATGTGCAGGCAGTGGATCTTGCTGTTGAAAACGGCGCGTTGATCCGGTATGCGCAGACTGCCCAAAGTCCGTGGTTTACATATAAGAAAAGCGGCATGGATCATGTTGTCTGGTTTGAAGACGTCAGAAGTATTCAGGCAAAATGGAAACTCGTTCAAGAGTTAGATCTGGCAGGAGCCTGGTATTGGAATTTGATGAGGAAATTTCGGGGCAACTGGCTGATGTTAGAGTCCCCGGATGCAGGAAGAAACACTTGACATGAAGCAGGGGGAAAGGAGTATGATATCAAGAGAAGATAATGAGATAAATGAAAAGGAGACGATGTGATATGAACGGAAATTTTGTTTACTGCAATCCTACGAAGCTTTATTTCGGAGAAGATTCCCTTGATTTTTTGAATGAGGAGCTTCCTAAATACGGGAAAAATGTTGTACTTGTTTACGGTGCGGGTTCTATTAAAGAAAACGGAATCTATGATAAAGTAATAAATATATTAAAAAAGAAATGAAAAAAATT
>ENA-OPYU01000255-OPYU01000255.1-human-gut-metagenome-genome-assembly--contig:-NODE-255-length-21589-cov-2.805237_pt1 | contig 21589 bp, 30 predicted proteins | sample MGYA00242637_ERZ504482 | MGnify/ENA primary metagenome ERZ504482 (study PRJEB26092, sample SAMD00036237) | human gut metagenome | host: Homo sapiens | study: EMG produced TPA metagenomics assembly of... | reverse complement strand
AAAGGAGCGTGTTTGAAATGGCAAGATTTACACTACCAAGAGATGTTTTATCACGGAAAAGGATGTTTATCCGAATTAAAGAATCTGAAAGGTAAAAAAGCTGTCCTCGTAGTCGGCGGCGGATCTATGAAGCGTCAGGGATTCCTGGACAAAGCAGTGAACTACCTGAAAGAAGGCGGAATGGAAGTCAAACTGATCGAAGGTGTAGAACCGGATCCGTCTGTAGAGACTGTTATGAAGGGCGCAAAAGTAATGCAGGAATTCGAGCCTGACTGGATCGTAGCAATGGGTGGCGGATCTCCGATCGATGCGGCTAAAGCTATGTGGGTATTCTATGAGTATCCGGATGAAACATTCGAGAATATCATCACACCATTCAGTTTCCCTGAGCTTCGTCAGAAAGCGAAATTTGCAGCCATCCCATCTACATCAGGAACTGCAACAGAAGTAACAGCATTCTCCGTAATCACAGATTACAATACAGGAATCAAATATCCTCTGGCAGACTTTAACATCACACCAGACGTTGCAATCGTTGATCCTGAACTGGTAGAAGGACTTCCTCAGAAACAGGTTGCTTACACAGGAATGGATGCACTGACACATGCGATCGAAGCTTACGTATCAACACTCAACTGTCCATTTACAGATCCACTTGCACTGCAGGCAATCGAAATGGTTCTGGATTATCTGCCGGCATCTTATAACCTGAATATGGAAGCAAGAGAGCAGATGCATTATGCACAGTGCCTGGCTGGTATGGCATTCTCGAATGCATTACTTGGAATCGTACATTCTATGGCTCATAAGACAGGAGCAGCATTCTCAACCGGACATATTCCTCACGGATGTGCCAATGCGATCTATCTGCCATATGTAATCAAATACAATGCAAAAGATAAAGTGGCTGCATCACGTTATGCAGAGATTGCACGCAGAATGGGACTTCCTGGAACATCAGAAAAAGCTCTGATCAACAGCTTGTGTGCAAAGATTGATGAGTTCAATGCAAAGATGAATATTCCTAAGACTCTGAAAGAATTCGGAATCAATGAAGAGGAATTCAAAGAAAAACTTGATAAGATTGCAGAACTTGCAGTTGGTGATGCCTGTACAGGATCTAATCCAAGAGCAATTGATCCTGCAACAATGGCTAAATTATTTACATGTACATATTATGGAACAGAAGTTGATTTTTAAATAACAAAAATCAGATAACGGCGGCTGTCACATAGGTTTATGTGGCAGCCATTTTGCGTACTTTGGTATAAAAATTAAAATCTATTCCATATACAACAGAGCGAATCTTGAACAATTTTATCGACATTTTTTGAAAAATATGGTTTTACTTGCGAAATAGAACAAGCCGTATTATGATAATAGTAATATTGGGAATTAGGAGGAAATAAGATGTACAAAATTTTAAAAGCAGAACAATTAACTGCTAACATCTTTCTGATGGATGTAGAAGCTCCTCGTGTAGCAAGACATTGTGAACCGGGACAGTTTGTCATTGTAAAGATGGATGCAAAAAAGGGGGAAAGAATCCCTCTCACAATCTGTGATTATGACAGAGAAGCCGGAACGATCACAATCGTATTCCAGCCGGTCGGAGCATCCACAACCAAGATGAAAGAATTAAAAGCAGGAGATTATTTCCGCGATTTCACAGGTCCGTTGGGAAATGCTTCAGAACTCGTAGAGGAAGATATCGAAGAACTGAAGAAGAAAAAGATCCTGTTTGTCGGAGGCGGTGTCGGAGCAGCACCTGTATATCCACAGGTGAAATGGCTCCATGAACACGGTGTTGATGCTGATGTTATCATCGGTTCCAAGACAAAGGACATGCTGATTCTGGAAAAAAGAGATGGAAGCAGTATCTGGAAATTATTATCCATGTACAGATGATGGTTCTTACGGTCATGCCGGAATGGTAACAACAATGGTAGAAGAACTGGTGGAAAAAGGAAACAAATATGACGTATGTATCGCAATCGGACCAATGATCATGATGAAATTCGTATGTCTCCTTACAAAGAAACTGGAAATCCCTACTGTTGTAAGTATGAATCCGATCATGGTAGATGGAACGGGTATGTGCGGAGCCTGTCGTCTGCATGTAGGAGATGAGATCAAGTTCGCATGCGTAGATGGTCCAGAATTTGACGGACACCTTGTCAACTTCGATGAGGCTATGAAGAGACAGCAGATGTACAAGACCCAGGAAGGCCGTGCAATGCTGAAATTACAGGAAGGTGACACACATCATGGCGGATGTGGTCAGTGCGGAGGTGACGAGTAATGGCAGATGTATTAAAGAAAGTTCCTGTAAGAGAACAGGAGCCAAAGGTTCGTGCTACGAATTTTGAAGAAGTATGTTACGGATATAATAAAGAAGAAGCAATGGAAGAAGCAACCAGATGTCTGAACTGTAAGAATGCAAGATGTATCCAGGGATGTCCTGTATCTATTAATATTCCTGCATTTATCGCAGAGATCAAAGAAGGCAATATCGAAGAGGCTTACAAAGTGATCGGTCAATCTTCTGCACTTCCTGCTATCTGCGGACGTGTATGTCCACAAGAGTCACAGTGCGAGAGCAAGTGTGTCCGTGGTATCAAAGGTGATGCAGTATCTATCGGTAAACTGGAAAGATTTGTCGCAGATTATGCACTGGAAAATGATATCAAACCGGAAAAACCGGAAAAGACAAACGGACATAAAGTAGCAGTCATCGGTTCCGGTCCGTCAGGACTTACCTGTGCCGGCGACCTTGCAAAACTCGGATACGAAGTAACTGTATTCGAAGCACTGCATGAACTTGGCGGTGTTCTGGTATATGGTATTCCTGAATTCCGTCTTCCAAAGCAGAAAGTTGTTAAGAAAGAAATCGAAAAAGTCAAAGAGCTTGGCGTTAAATTCGAGACAAACGTTGTTATCGGTAAATCTACAACCATCGACCAGTTGATGGAAGAGGAAGATTTTGAAGCTGTATTCATCGGTTCCGGAGCAGGTCTTCCGATGTTCATGGGAATCCCTGGCGAGACAGCCAACGGAGTATTCTCAGCAAATGAATACCTGACAAGAAGTAACCTGATGAAAGCATTCGATGATTCTTACGACACACCAATCGCAGCAGGCAAGAAAGTAGCCGTTGTCGGTGGTGGTAACGTAGCTATGGATGCTGCCAGAACAGCACTTCGCCTTGGCGCAGAAGTACATATCGTATACCGTCGAAGCGAAGCAGAACTCCCTGCACGAGTAGAAGAAGTGCATCATGCAAAAGAAGAAGGTGTTCAGTTTGATCTTCTTACCAATCCAAAAGAAATCCTTGTCGATGAAAACGGATGGGTAAAAGGTATGAAAGTGATCAAGATGGAGCTTGGTGAGCCGGATGCTTCCGGAAGAAGACGTCCGATCGAAATTCCTGGATCTGAATATGAGATTGAATTAGACACTGTTATCATGTCCCTTGGAACCTCTCCAAACCCATTGATTTCTTCTACAACAAAGGGTCTTGAGACGAACAAGAGAAAATGTATACGTAGCAGAAGAAGAGAACGGACAGACTTCAAAAGCTGCCGTATTCGCAGGCGGCGATGCCGTAACAGGTGCTGCAACTGTAATTCTTGCTATGGGTGCAGGTAAAGCAGGTGCAAAAGGTATCCACGAATATCTGTCTAAGAAGAATGCTTAATTATCCACAGGATAAAAGATTCTATAAGTATTCAGATATGAATATATGATAAAAGAGATATGCATAAGAAAAATCTTGTGTGTATCTCTTTTTGATGCTGTATCCGGACTTGAACAAAAGCAACTGTATGTGGTATGATTGTAAGACACATTTAAGTACTGAAAATAATTATAAAATCAGTCCTGCTGACAAGTAAGGATAAAACAAAAAGACAGGTTGGAGATTATGACAGAATTAGATTTAAAGACGGAAAGATATTTTTAAATAAAGTAACGGAGAAGATCCGTACACGGCTGACAGAAGTAGATGCATCCATTGAAGCCGGACAGAAAGACATTCAGAGTATGAACGAATACTACTGGGAGAATTACACTGAGATGGACGAATATGGTTATGAGAAATTACGATAACCAACAGGCACTTTTTACATCAGGTAAATGATAATCAGGAAAAGCAGAAGATGAGACATCGTCTCCGTAAGATGTTGGAAGCCCCGATTTTTTGGACGTGTAGATTTTATCTATGATGGGGAAGAAGAGCCGGAGAATTTTTTATATCGGTATCGGCAATTTTGCAGAGCGTACAGGTATGCTGCCTTTGATCTATGACTGGAGAGCACCTGTCAGCGGATTGTTTTACGATTATGATAAAGGACCGGGTTCTTATAAAGCTCCCGCCGGACTTATCGAAGGCGAAATTGCCGCCAAATGGCAGTATAAAGTGAAAAAATGGAAAAATGGTCTATGCATTTGAAAGCGATACCAAGATTGATGACGATATTTTAAAACAGGAACTGGGAACCAACAGTGATGTGCAGCTGAAAAATATCGTACGTACGATCCAGAAAGAACAGAATGCCATCATTCGTAATACACAGGATCGGATCCTTGCAATTCAGGGGGCAGCCGGAAGCGGCAAGACTTCCGTTGCATTACACAGGATTGCATACCTGTTGTATCACGACAGAGAACAATTTTAAAATCCTCTAATATACTGATCCTTTCTCCCAACAGTGATTTTTTTCGGACTATATTTCTCATATTCTTCCGGAACTGGGCGAGGAAAATATTCAGGAGATGAGTTTTGATCTGTTTGCATACCGCGAATTGAAGGAAATCGTTCCGGACTGCGAAGACCGTTATGACCAGCTGGAGAGGAACATGAAGCTTCAGGATCTGTACCTGACAGAACGCTTTGAAGAAAAACAGTCGGAAGGCTTTGTCGGAATGATGGAAGGATTTCTCGCAAGCCTGGAAGATGAACTGATGGATTTTCGAACGATTGAATATAAAGGAATTCAAAAGACGGAAGAAGAGCTTATTAATCTGTTTTATTTCAAGTTCCAGAATGCCCCGTTGCTTAGCCGTATGGATGCGATCCGGGATTATTGTGTGGATGAATATGAGACATTACTTGGACGTGACCTTAGCGAAGAGGAACTTCTGATCGTACAGAATAAGTTTGACAAGATGTATGTGACAAAAGATATCTATAAGATATATGGATGGCTTCTGGAAGAATGCGGGTATCCGGCACTTCCGGATGTCGAATACGAAAAGCGCAAGCTGGAATACGAAGATGTATTTCCGGTGTATATCTGAAGTACCGTCTGACCGGAAAAGCTGTGCATAACCACATCAAGCATCTGGTCATTGATGAAATGCAGGATTATTCTTATCTGCAGTATGTGATCCTGAATCAGATCTTCAAATGCCGGATGACAATCCTCGGCGATAAGGCCCAGACACTGGATGAACAGATGCGAGATGTATTACAGTTCCTTCCGGGGGTGTTCGATCAGAAGATCCATAAGATTGTAATGAATAAAAGTTACAGAAATACGATGGAGATTGCCAGATACGCTGAAAAACTAACCGGTGTAAAAGACGTGGAACTTTTAAAGCGTCATGGAAAAGAAGTCATTGAAGAGAATTTCCAAAATGAAGATGCTGTGCTGGATGAGATCTTTTTAAAAGCAAAACTTGGAGAAGACGAGTATGAGACTGCTGCCATTATTACCATGACGGAAGCAGAAGCGTTCACATTGTATCAGATGTTAAAAGCCCGCGGCGAAGAAGTGCACTATATTGACCGCAACAGTTCTGCATTCAAAAAAGGGCTTACCGTCACAACCTTTTATCTTGCGAAAGGACTGGAATTCGATCAGGTATTCGGAGTCTTCAGGGATATTGAAAATCCGATGCAGAACCAGGCAAAATATATCTGTGCAACGAGAGCATTGCATGAATTATATATGTATCAGATAACAGAATAGTATATAGAAAGAACAATAGAATGAAGATAACATTAATCACAGTAGGAAAAATAAAAGAAAAATACTTAAAAGACGCGATTGCAGAATACAGCAAACGTTTGAGCCGTTACTGCAAACTGGAGATCATCGAAGTAGCAGATGAAAAGACACCGGATAACGCAAGTGAGACTGTAGAAGACGGCATCCGTGATAAAGAAGGTGAACGGATTCTGAAATATGTCAGAGACGATGCCTATGTTGTTACGCTGGAAATTGAGGGAAAGCTTCTGACCTCCGAAGAACTGGCGAAAAAGATTGAGAACCTTGGAATTCAGGGGACGAGCCATATCATATTTATCATCGGTGGTTCGATCGGACTTGGAAAAGAAGTGCTGAAGCGTTCAGACTATGCACTGAGTTTTTCAAAGATGACATTTCCACATCAGCTGATGCGGGTAATTCTGCTGGAACAGATTTACAGAAGCTACCGTATTATCAGCCATGAGCCATATCATAAGTAAACTGCCGAAATAGAAGAAAAAATCTTGTATCAAAATCCATCATCCTTTATACTAATATGGATGAAAATGTCAGGAGAGGGTATGATATAACTATGAAACACTTAAATTTCAAAAATCTGTGCATGATCTTACTTGGGAATACGATCTATGCACTTGCAATCGTCATGTTTATTCTGCCAAATAATATGATCACAGGCGGGACAACAGGGCTTGGTATTGCGATTCATCATTATTTCGGACTTCCAATCCATAGTTTTGTATTGCTATTCAATACACTGATGTTCCTGCTTGGAGCGGCTGTCCTTGGAATGAAATTTGCACTTACGACATTGGTCAGTACCTTTTATTATCCGGTTATTCTGGGAGTGCTGGAGCAAATGCCTGCACTTCAGAATGTAACAGACGATAAGATGTTATCTACTATATGCGGCGGTCTGATGATCGGGATGGGGATCGGCGTCGTGATCCGGTGCGGAGCCTCTACCGGAGGAATGGATATTCCGCCGCTGGTTCTGAACAAGAAGTTTGGTCTTCCGGTATCTGTGATGTTGTACGTATTTGATTTTGTTATCTTAATCGCACAGATGCTCTTCACCAATAAAGAAGAGATTGTATATGGTATCTTGTTGGTACTGATTTACACAGTCATTTTAGACAAGGTGCTTCTGATGGGATCTACTCGTACAAAAGTAGAGATCATGACAGAAAAATATGAAGAGCTGAACCGTCTGATCCAGGAGCAGCTTGACCGTGGAACAACACTTGTCTACACACAAACCGGATATCTTAAAAATGATCAGCCGATGATCCTTACCGTTGTATCCAACCGCGAACTGATGCGGCTGAACCAGCTGGTACAGGAGACTGATCCACATGCATTTATGATTATCGGAAATGTAAATGAAGTACGGGGAAGAGGATTTTCACAGCAGAAAGTCTATAAAAAAGAACAGGAAGAAAGATAAGAAAAAAAGCTGGTATTTTTAGCCAGCATTTTTTTCTTACGTTCTTTACAGATCCATCTGGAATCCTGATATATAAAATGCCAGTATTCAAAGATCTTTTCGGATGTATTACTATCTTTTCCCCGGACAACAACCCAGATATCTTTTGGATCGGATTCCTGTTCTGTATATTCTTCATCCGCAAAATCCGGAGCTTTTACAGGAGAAACTGTTGTAAACTTAATGTGTTCCGATTTGATATTTTTCTCTATCTCTTCCTGAATGCTCAGATAGCCATCGGTAATCCCGATCTGCCGGTACTGTTCGGCAAGACGGATTCTTTTGTTTCTCCCCGCAAGGATAAGATACGTAACAATGGATGTAATGATCGATGCAACAATAACAAGTGCCAATATGATCAAAACAAGAAATGATGTATGCATAGATAAAACCTCCTTAAAATATATGGATTTCAAAACCATACTATCTGACCTTGATGCAATGATGCAGGCTGATTTTACATAGATTTAACGTAAATCTAATAATCGTTTGGAAATACTATGATACATTAGAAACATTGAAAATGCAATACAAAGAAAGGTGAAAAAGTTATGAGTAAGATATATATGAACCGGGAACTTTCCTGGTTAAAGTTTAACGAACGTGTTCTTGAGGAGGCAGAGAACCAGGAAGTTCCGTTGTGCGAAAGACTGACATTCGCATCGATTTATCAGAGCAATCTGGATGAATTCTTCATGGTGCGTGTGGGCTCTTTATATGATCAGACACTTCTCGATAAGAAGATCTGCGAAAACAAGACAGGAATGACATCGCAGGAACAGATTGATGCAATTTTAAAGCAGACTAAATTGATCAACAAGAGAAAAGAAGCCGTATACGAAGAATTGATGGCACGTGTGGCAGAGCAGGGAATCCGTATTTTGCGTTTTAATGAACTGGATGAAGACGGTGCCCGTTATCTGGAAGGTTATTTTAAGTCAGAGATCGCACCGCTTATTTCGCCTACTGTTATCGGAAGGAGACAGCCATTTCCGTTTTTGAAAAACAAAGAGATCTATGCGGTAGCGGTACTCGGTGCAAAAGGGAAAAAAGACCGTCTCGGAATCATTCCATGCACAAGCAATATTTTCGGACGTCTGATCGCAGTACCGGGTATGCCTGGCACATATATGCTTGCTGAAGAACTGATCCTTCATTTTGCACCGGTTGTATTCAAAGGGTATAAGATCAAATCCAAATCTTTGCTGCGCATCACAAGAAATGCTGACATTGATGCGGATGCTTTATACGATGAAGATCTGGACTACCGCGAATTCATGGCAGGTCTGATCAAACAGCGTAAGAAACTGGCTCCAATCCGTCTGGAACTTTCCAGAGATATGGACAAAAAAGGAATTGCCGTATTGTGTGAGTATCTGGAACTGGATGAAAATCATGTATTCATGTCTTCAACACCATTGGATCTTTCGATTCGTATTCCAGATCCAGGATCTACTGAGCAAAAAATCCGGAATTATAATTTTCCAAAAAGGACACCTCAGAAATCTGATCAGTTTCAGGATGGAAAGAGCATTATAGCACAGATCAAAGAAGAAGATAAACTGTTATCTTATCCTTATGAATCCATCCGTCCGCTTTTTGCATTTGCTGACAGAAGCTGCCGAAGACCCGGATGTTATCTCGATCAAAATGACCTTATATCGTGTTGCAAAGCAGAGTAAAGTTGTAGAGGCATTGATAGAGGCCGCAGAAAATGGAAAAGAGGTCGTTGTATTAGTTGAACTTCGTGCCCGCTTTGATGAAGAAAATAATATTGAATGGTCCAGACGTCTGGAAGATGCCGGATGTCAGGTAATCTATGGATTAGACGGATATAAAGTGCATTCAAAACTCTGCCTGATCACTAGAAAAAAGTGCAGGACAGGTAGAATATATCACCCAGATTGGTACCGGTAATTATAATGAAAAAACTTCCCGATTATATACGGATCTCTCTTTGATGACATCCAATGTAGAGATCGGGCTGGAAGCTTCCAATGTATTTCAGGCACTGTCGAAGGGAGAAGTTGTTGAACATACTAGGCATCTTCTTGTAGCACCGAAGTGTCTGCAGAATAAAGTGCTGGGTATGCTGGACGAAGAGATCGCACATGCAAGAAACGGAGAAGAAGCTTATGCAGGATTCAAACTGAATTCCCTTACGGACAAAAAGATCATCGACAAACTGATCGAGGTCTTCTGAGGCCGGAGTCAAGATCGATATGATCATCCGCGGTATCTGCTGCCTGATCCCCGGAGTGGAAGGAAAGACAGAAAACATCCGTATCATCAGCATTGTCGGAAGATTCCTGGAACATTCCAGAATCTATATCTTCGGAAGCAAAGAAAGAAGGAAATATTACATTGCATCTGCAGATTTCATGACCAGAAATACTGTACGACGTGTAGAGGTTGCTGCACCGGTATATAATGACAAACTGAAAACGAAATTACAGGAAATGTTCGACGTTATGCTTTCTGATAATCAGAAAGCAAGAAAACTGGAAGCAGATGGAAATTATCACCGTGTGAGTAATGATCTTACACCGGTAAATGCACAGGAATATTTTTACGCTGAGGCATACCACGAGATTCCTTAAATCCGGGCAGGTATATATCTGAGGCGGAATGCATAAAGTGATATAAATCACAAAAGGTGGTATGGATATGAATCGTCAGGAATGGAAAGAAAAAAGCGGCGGAAATGTCGGGAGTCCCAAAAAGATGTAAGCAATGGGGCTCCCGATTCTTACGATTACCGGTAACGGATGAAACTATGTGTGGAAAATTACAGAGGAATAACGGAATATACAGATCAGATTATCCGGCTGCAGACCAGATGCGGACAGATTAAAATCGGCGGCAGGAAACTGGAAGTCATCTATTACACCAATGATGAGATGATGATTCACGGTCACATCAGGACGATCGAATACCGAAACATAGGAGGGAGCGCCGTGTTTGAACAGTTCATCTGGTATCTGAAAGGCTATGTCCGGATACGTGTGTCAGGATATTCACCCGAACGTTTTCTGAACGCCTGCCGTTATAAAAACATCTATATATGGGATCTGAAACGTGTCTGTGGAGCATATGAAATGAATCTATCGGTCAGTGGGTTCCGCAGACTGAAGGAAATTATAAGGAAGACCGGCACAAAGGTTTGTATCATCCGCCGCAGCGGTCTTCCTTTTCTTTTCACCGCTACCGGAAACGTCATATACTGTTTTCCGGATTTATTCTCTGTATTTGTCTTATCCTTTTTATGACACGTTATATCTGGGGAATTGATATCCGCGGGAACCTGTCGTATACGGATGATACTTTGAAGAAATTTCTGGCATCCGAACAGATTAAAAATGGTATGAAAAAGACAAATGTAGACTGTCAGAAGATTGTCCGGGATCTAAGGCGCACATATGACGGGATCATATGGGTATCTGCTTCCATAGATGGCTGCAGGCTGGTCATTCAGATAAAAGAAAACGAAGACGGCCTTGCGGATAACAGCATTATATCCCGGATAAACGACCAGTCTACAGATATCATTGCCGACACTGACTGTACCATCACAAGTATTACTACCAGAACCGGCATCGCACAGGTTAAAAAAGGTGTACAGGTCAAAAAAGGTGATCTTACTGGTATCGGGACAGATCCCCATCTGCAATGATGCAAAAGAAATCACAGGGTACTCACCCTGTAGATCGGATGCTGACATATCCGGCGAAACCTGTATTCCGTATCAAAAGACGCTCTCAAAAAACTATTTCGAAAAAGAATATTACAAATCAAGATATCATTTTATCCAGAAAAAAGAATATGCAGTCCGGGCAGGAAGATATATGATCCGAATCGGTTCTGTAAAAACACATATCCTTATTTTGAAAAGCACGTCTTCCAGTGGCAGTTCAGGCCGTTGAATATATTCCCTCTTACCTTCGAAGAAATCACAGTAACTCCTTACCGGAAAAGACAAAAGAATTATACAAAAACGCAAATCCGGAAGACATTATCCGGAGATTTTCAGAATTACTGTAAAGAAATGAAGAAAAAAGGGGTAGAAATTATCCAGAATGATGTTAAAATATACACAGGGTCTGAGACGTACTCTGCAAAAGGAACACTGAAGGTCAGATGCTCCGTTGGAAAGCAGGTTCCGTCCACACCGCTTCCGCCGGACTATATTGCGGAAGACGACACAAAGAATGGAGACTAATGCATGGGATTAATGGAGACAGTCATCGATATACCTGCAGAACACGAAGCCAATGTGTTCGGACAGTTCGATGCATATGCAAAAAAAATAGAACGCGCTCTTCATGTAACACTGATCGCAAGAGGTGAAAGCGTCAAGATCATGGGAGATGCTTTGAAAGTAGAAAAAGCCAAAAAAAGTGCTGGATCAGCTTGTAGAACTTTCAAAGAGAGGCAACACGATCCAGGAACAGAATGTAGATTACACGCTGGCACTGGTTATGGAAGACAGCGAAGAAAACGTACTGGAGATCGATAAAGATATTATCTGCCATACCTTACAGGGAAAACCGATCAAGCCGAAGACACTCGGTCAGAAAAAATACGTCGATGCAATCCGTAAACAGATGATCGTATTCGGACTCGGACCAGCCGGTACCGGTAAGACTTACCTTGCGATGGCAATGGCGATCACTGCATTCAAGAACAATGAAGTAGGACGTATCATACTGACACGTCCGGCAATCGAAGCAGGAGAGAAGCTTGGATTTCTTCCAGGCGACCTTCAGAGTAAGATCGATCCTTATTTGCGTCCCCTCTATGATGCACTGTATCAGATCATGGGTGCAGAAAGCTTTATAAAGAATTCGGAAAAAGGTCTGATCGAGGTTGCTCCGCTTGCTTACATGCGTGGCCGTACATTAGATAATGCCTTTATTATTCTGGATGAAGCACAGAACACAACACCGGCACAGATGAAGATGTTTCTTACCCGAATCGGTTTCGGCTCAAAAGTCGTGATCACTGGTGACGCAACACAAAAAGACCTTCCGTCCGGACAGGTGTCCGGTCTTGATGTGGCGGCAAAAGTTATAAAAGATATCGAAGATATCAGTATCTGTCACCTTACCAGCAAGGACGTTGTACGTCATCCACTGGTACAAAAAATCGTAAAAGCATACGAAGATTACGAAAGCAGACAAAATCGTCGCGGTAATGACGCAAAATACAAAGGAAAAGATAAGAGGCGAAAATCATGACATTATACTTTGAAGAAGAAGGCGAAATAAAGCTTCCTCTGGAATGCGAAACACTTGCAAAGAAAGTAGTAGAAGAAGCATTGGATTATGTAAATTGTCCGTACGAAGCACAGGTGAATCTGCTACTGACAGAAAATGAACAGATTCATGAAATGAACAGAGAATTCAGAGGCATTGACCGTGCGACCGATGTACTGTCTTTTCCGATGATCGACTATCCGGAACCCGGAACATTTGATTTTCTGGAAGAGGAAGAAGATTGCTTTGATCCGGAAAGCGGAGAACTGACGCTTGGGGATATCGTGATATCAAAAGAAAAAGTTCTTTCGCAGGCAGAAGAGTACGGGCATAGTCCAAAGAGAGAATATGCTTTTCTTATTGCCCATTCTGTGTTACACTTAACAGGTTATGACCATATGGAAGAGGAAGAACGTCAGGTAATGGAACAGAAACAGCGTGAGATCATGGAACGCCTGGACATTCTGAGATAATCATTGATCTTAATAAATTTTTACAAAACGATGGAGTTAAAAGCTGTATGTCGGAACAACATGAAAAAAATGAAAAAAATTTCCTGATACAGGGATCGATTCTTGCAATTGCCGGAGTTATCACAAAGCTGATCGGAGCCTTTTACCGGATTCCGCTTTTGAATATTATCGGAACAGAAGGAAACGGATATTATTCGGTTGCATTTTCAATTTATTCAGTTGCATTGATGCTGACTTCGTACAGTCTGCCGTTAGCTGTGTCAAAGCTTGTATCGGCAAGAGTGGCTGTCGGCGAATATAAAATGCAAACAAAATCTTCCGGGGTGCTATGACCTTTGCACTTCTTGCCGGTGGAATTGTCTCTCTTCTGGTATTTTTCGGAGCAGATTTTATTGCAACAACCATTATGCATCTTGACATGAGTGCCTATGCGCTCCGTGTTCTCGCACCGTGTATCCTGATCGTAGCACTTCTCGGGGTGTTACGCGGATTTTTCCAGGGAATGGGATCTATGATCCCGACAGCAATCTCACAGGTGATCGAGCAGATTGTAAATGCTGTTATATCGATCGCAGGTGCATATTTATTATTCAATGCAGGAAGAGCTGTCGGAAAGACCAGAGGCGACAAATCTTTCGGTCCTGCCTATGCGGCAGCAGGCGGAACACTCGGAACAGTCCTTGGTGCATTGAGCGCCTTGATATTTGTCGGATTCAGTTTTTCTCGCATACCACAAAGTATTCAAAAAGAAAATGAAACGCGATCATTCAAGGAAAAGAGAAAGTTACAGAACCGTATACAAAGTGTTGTTTGTGACCATCGTACCTGTCATTTTAAGTGCAACGGTATATAATATCAGTGATTTTGTAGATACTGCACTTTTTAACAATGTCATGGCTGCCCAGGGATTCAGTAAAAAAGAATACGCAAGTCTTCTTGGAATCTTTCAGGGACAGTACAGTACAATGATCAATGTGCCGCTCTCTATCTCAAGTGCACTTGCCGCCTCACTGGTGCCGAGTCTGGTTGCCACTGTACAGACCGGTAACCGTAAGCAGGTACATAACAAGATTAATACCGTAAGCCGTTTCAACATGTTGATCGCAATCCCATGTGCAGTTGGATTTATCACACTTGCAAAACCGATCCTGAATTTATTATATTTTACACAGGATAATACTACAGCAGCACGGATGCTTCAGATCGGGGGCGCTTTCAGTTGTCATTTTTCTGTCTGTCAACAGTGACCAACTCTGTATTACAGGGACTGGATGATATGATGACACCGGTCAAAAAAATGCGGGCAATTTCACTGGTGATCCATATCGTGACATTATTCCTGATGCTGGTAGTACTAAAATGGAACATTTATGCGGTTGTATTAAGTAAGATCATATTCTCCGGAGCAATCTGCATACTGAACGCGAAAGCACTTCGTGACAGAATCGGTTATGTTCAGGAGAAAAGAAACATTCTTAATCCCGACACTTGCTTCCCTGATCATGGGTGTGATCGCAATTGTGATTCATCTGATCTTCGAATTATTCGCCGGTCCGTATATCGCAACAATCATTGCACTTCTGGCAGCAGTTGCAGCATATGGAGTATCTATCGTTGCACTTGGCGGGATTACGGAAGAAGAATTACTTGGCATGCCAAAAGGAGCAGCCCTTGTGACAATATGCCGGAGACTACATTTGATAAGAGGGGAATACAAGTAGTATGAGACCAGTAAAGAAAATTGCTCTGCTACACGATATCTGCGGTGTCGGCAAGGCAGCCATGATGAATATGACACCGATCTTAAGCATGATGGGAATCGAGGTATGTCCGGTACCGACAGTACTGTTATCAACACATACCGGTGGCTATGGCACTCCGGCGGTCTGCCATGTACCCGGAGACTATATACGTGCATGTGCAGATCATTACAAGAAAGAACATATTACATTTGATGCTATTTTTGTCGGATACCTTGGAAAAGCTGATGTAATTGATGCCGTCATCTATTTCATTAGTCAATTTCCGGACACAAAGGTTATTTTAGATCCTATCATGGGTGATCACGGAGTTTATTATACAAATTTTGACGAATCTTATGGTGCTGCAATGCGGAAAATCCTTCCGTATGCAGACATAATTCTGCCAAATCTGACAGAAATGTATCTGCTCGCCGGAAAAGAATATCAGCTCACAGGCAATCACAGAAATGTACTGCATTTGTGTGAAATCCTCCGTGAATTGGGAGCAAAAACATGATCATTACCAGCGTTCCAAAAGACGACTGTAAAAAGGGTATCGTGTTATACGAAGACAATGCATTTCTTTATATCGGAAATGGTGAAAACCTGAAAGAATTCCATGGAGCCGGAGACGCATTTGACGGAATGTTCCTGGCAAAGCTTCTGCAGGGAAATTCCCTTTTGGAAAGTGTACAGGCTTCGCATGCGTTTGTTTGTGCCTGTATCAGAGAAAGCGAAAAGTATGACTATCCGGAACGGGAAGGCCTTTTAATTGAAAGAACATTGAAGAAAATTGTATAAATAGGGTGAGTTGAGCGAATACTGTACTCAAAAAAGGAGTACTTCATTATGAAAAAACAAGTATGGTATTGGCCTTTTTACTGTTTCTGATCCTCATCGTATTCGGAATCACCTGTGCTTATCAGCTTAGCTTAAACAGGGGAAAACGTGAAATTCAGGCAGAGAAAACAGCAGAAAAGCAAAAAACACAAGATCTTTCTATTGCCGCAGATGGACAGGCTTTAAAAGAAGACTGTTACTATCTGAAATCTCTGAATGGCTATGTAGTCGTATATCTGAATGATCAAAAAAACGGTATATGAATACACAGATATTCCACTGGATGGTCTTCCTGAGACACTGCAGCAGGAGATCCATAATGGAAAATACGTTGAGACATCAGCAGCCCTATACGGATTTCTCGAGAATTATTCGAGTTAAATCTGAGTATATTAAGGAAGGACAAAAGATAATGGATGATAAGAAAGTAGCAAGAATCAATGAATTATATCACAAGTCTAAAGCCGAAGGTCTGACACCGGAGGAATTAAAAGAACAGCAGATATTGAGAAAAGAATACATTGATTCTTTCAAAAGAAATCTGCGCGGACAGCTAAACAACATTTCTATAAAGGAAAAAGACGGAAGTATTACGAATTTGGGTGAGAAATTTGGAAACAAAAAAGGAAATTAGACATAAGATCATTCGTCTCAGAAAAGAGATGGATCCGCTTGTGTGGCAACAGGCCACCAATACTATCACGGAAACAGTGATTAATCATCCACTGTTTTTAGAAGCGACTGACATCTACTGTTATGCGAATTACAATGGCGAAACCGGAACCTTGGCAATCATGGAGGAAGCCTGGAAACTGGGTAAAGTGTATGGTTTCCAAGAGTCGAGGGCAGCGAGATGAATTTTTTATCTGGTAGAACAAAAAGAGGATCTGCAGCCTGGTGCATATGGAATTCTGGAACCGACAGGTGAATACAAAGCCGACGGATATGACGGACTTCTGATCATGCCGGGTGTCGCTTTTGACGAAGAATGTCACCGAATCGGATATGGCGGCGGTTTTTATGACAAATATCTGGAAAAACATCCGGATCTGCATACGATTGCAGTTGCTTTTGAATTGCAGATGTACAGAGAACTGCCTTTTGAGGAACATGATATAAAACCGGAAAAAGTTATTACAGAAAAGCATATCTATCCATTGGAATCAGGTGAATGTTTTTTGTAATTTCTGATTAAGATATGAAAAAAAGTATAATACTTAAAGGAGTGAGCCAGAATGGCAAACGGATTACCTAGAGATCCCATGCTGTTACTCAGTGTGGTCAATACAAAACTAAGAGACTATTATCACAGCCTGGATGCTTTATGTGACGATATGAATGTCAATAAAGAAGAAATTATAAGTGCTTTGAAGTTGATTGATTATGCATATGATTCAGACATACAGCAATTTGTCTAGATTGCCATACATTCTGCAAAAAGCTGTTGTCTTCACTTTCTGTGAATGACTAATAATGAATAATACAAAGGAGCAAAGAGAATGCTTAATACTATGAATTACGATATAGATATTACAAAAGAACCGCCTGCGGATGATACTGCCCGTCAGTATTATTTTATCGAAAAAGCAAAAGCTTATGTACAGCGCGAATCCGAAGAACTGGGACGTCCGCTGACATTCTGTGTCACAACATTCGGTTGTCAGATGAACGCCCGTGATTCCGAAAAACTCTGTGGAATCCTGGAAAAGATCGGTTATGTAGAAGCGCCTGAAGATGAGGCTGACTTTATCATTTTCAACACCTGTACGGTAAGAGAGAACGCCACATGCGTGTCTACGGACGTCTCGGACAGTTAAAACCAAGAAAGAAGAAAAATCCGCATATGATGATCGGTCTCTGCGGCTGTATGATGCAGGAACCGGAGGTTGTAGAAAAGCTGAAAAACAAGTTACCGCTATGTGGATATTATCTTCGGAACACATAATATTTTCAAATTTGCCGAACTGATCGTGACACGGTTTGAATCACAACGTATGGTGATCGATATCTGGAAAGATACCGACAAGATTGTTGAAAACCTTCCGAATGACCGCAAATATTCCTTTAAATCCGGAGTAAATATCATGTTCGGATGCAATAATTTCTGCAGTTACTGTATCGTCCCATATGTACGTGGAAGAGAAAGAAGCCGTGACCCGGAGGCAATCATATCGGAAATCCGCCAGCTGGTTGCAGATGGTGTGGTTGAAGTCATGCTGCTTGGTCAGAACGTCAATTCATACGGAAAGAATCTGGAAAATCCGATTACGTTTGCCCAGCTTTTGGAAAAGATCGAGCAGATCGAAGGATTGGAGCGTATCCGTTTTATGACGTCTCATCCAAAGGATTTATCTGATGAACTCATTGAAGTTATGGGAAGATCCAAAAAGATCTGCAAACACCTGCATCTGCCGGTACAGTCCGGAAGCAGCAGGATCTTAAAGAAGATGAATCGTCATTATACAAAAGAGCAGTATCTGGAACTGGTAGAAAAAATCCGCAAGAATGTTCCGGATGTGTCTCTTACAACTGATATCATCGTTGGTTTCCCGGGAGAGACAGAAGAAGACTTCGAAGAAACTATGGATATTGTAAGAAAAGTGCGTTATGACAGCGTATTCACTTTCATCTATTCAAAACGTACTGGAACACCTGCCGCCGTGATGGAAGACCAGGTACCGGAAGATGTGGTCAAAACCGTTTTGACCGACTGCTGAAAGAAGTACATACGATTGCGGCAGAAGTATGCGCTGTACATGAAGGAACCATTCAGACCGCTCTGATCGAATCGGTAAGTGAACACGACCCATCCATGGTAACAGGACGTTTAAGTAATAATCTGCTGGTACACATCAAAGGTGATAAGGGAATGATCGGACGGCTTGCCGATGTCAGACTGACGGAATGCAAAGGTTTCTATTATCTGGGAGAACTGGCAGAATAAATGTATTATAATTAACCATGAAAACGCTCAAACTATGTAATATCAACAAGATAGTGAGGGCGATTTTTTGTATGGAAAAAAATCAGTGAGTATTTATTTTTGTGGGGATCGGTGGCTGGATCTATTATACGCTGGAAATTCTTTTCCGTGGTTTTCCCACTGGTCCATGTTCGTGCTGGGCGGGATCTGTATGATGTTTTTCTCCTATCAGGGACAGCAGGTACACTGGCAGGATGATTTTCTGCTGCAGGTATTCCGCTGCAGCATCTTTGTAACAGCAGCAGAATTCATTACAGGTATTATCGTAAATAAATGGTTTGCACTTCATGTATGGGATTACAGCTGTATGCCATTTCAGTTGTTTGGTCAGATATGTCTGCCGTACACCATGCTATTTACATGTCTCTGTGCAGCAGGGATCTATCTGAGTGCCAATATTCTTTATCTTCTGTATGATGAAGAAAAGCCTCAGTTTTTTGAAAAAATCTATCCTTTTAAATTCAAAATATAAATGCTATAATGAAATGTAAAATTTAAATGATCAGAGGAGTAAAAAAAGTGGCAGAATTAACACCAATGATGCAGCAATATATGCAGACGAAAAAAGAATATCCGGACTGCATCCTCTTTTATAGATTGGGAGACTTTTATGAAATGTTCTTTGACGATGCGTTGACTGCATCCAAAGAACTGGAGATTACATTAACCGGAAAGAACTGCGGACTGAAAGAACGCGCACCAATGTGCGGTGTCCCGTATCACGCAGTGGACGGATATCTGAACAGACTGGTATCCAAAGGTTATAAAGTGGCCATCTGTGAACAGTTGGAAGATCCGGCTGCTGCAAAAGGAATTGTAAAAAGGGATGTTGTAAGAATCGTAACTCCCGGAACCAACCTGGACACGCAGGCACTGGATGAAACAAAGAATAATTATATCATGTGTATCGCTTACGCATCGGATCATTACGGCGTATCTGTCGCCGATGTATCAACCGGCGAGTACATGGTAACCGAGATTGAAAATTCTGAGAAATTGTTTGACGAGATCTATAAGTTCATGCCGTCAGAGCTGATCTGTAATGAAGCCTTTTATATGAGCGGTATGGATTTTGAATTGTTAAAAGAAAAGCTTGGAATTACCGTATATTCTCTGGATTCATGGTATTTCGACGATGCAGTCTGTGAACGTGTTTTGAAAGAACATTTCCATGCCGGTACGATTGAAGGACTGGGACTTACCGATTATGACTGCGGTGTAATTGCAGCCGGTGCACTCATGCAGTATTTGGTGGAGACACAAAAACGAGATTTATCACACATTTCCCACCTGACAATCTATGCTTCCGGAAAATATATGCTTTTGGACAGCTCAACCAGACGAAATCTGGAGCTGTGTGAAACACTGCGTGACAAACAGAAAAGAGGTTCCCTTCTGTGGGTGCTGGATAAGACGAAGACTGCCATGGGTGCAAGAACCCTGCGCAAATATATTGAACAGCCGTTGATTGACAAGAGCGCTATTGAAAAACGACTGGATGCTGTAGATGAATTAGTGAAAAATGCAATTTCCAGAGAGGAAATCCGTGAATACCTTTCACCGGTCTATGATCTGGAACGGCTTGTGTGCAGGATCACATATCAGTCTGCGAATCCAAGAGATCTGATCGCATTCCAAAGTTCTCTTGCAATGCTTCCGCATATAAAATATATCTTGAATGATATGCAGACACCTCTTTTAAAGGAATTGAATGAAGAACTGGATACGCTCGGAGATCTGTGCAAGCTGGTCAGTGATTCCATCAAAGAAGATCCGCCGATCGCCATGAAAGAAGGCGGCATTATCAAAGACGGTTACAATGCAGAAGTGGACAAACTCCGCAACGCCAAATCTGACGGGAAAGACTGGCTGGCAAAGCTGGAAACAGAAGAACGTGAAAAGACCGGTATCAAGAACCTGCGTATTAAATATAACAAAGTATTCGGCTATTATCTGGAAGTTACCAATTCATTCAAAAATCTGGTGCCGGATTATTACACAAGAAAACAGACGCTTGCCAATGCAGAGCGCTATATCATACCGGAATTAAAAGAGCTGGAAGATACGATTCTTGGTGCAGAAGATAAGTTGTATGCTCTTGAATACCAGCTTTATTCCGAGGTCAGAGATACTATCGGAAAAGAAGTTGTCCGCATCCAGAAGACGGCTAAAGCCATTGCAAAATTAGACGCATTTGCCTCTCTTGCACTGGTTGCAGAACAAAATAATTATGTCAGACCAAAGATGAATGACAAAGGACTCATTGATATCAAAGACGGCCGTCATCCGGTAGTCGAAAAGATGATCTCCAATGACATGTTCATCTGTAACGATACATATCTGAATGACAAAAAGGAACGGATTTCCATTATTACGGGTCCGAATATGGCCGGTAAATCAACATACATGAGACAGACAGCCCTGATTGTCCTGATGGCACAGATCGGTTCGTTTGTCCCTGCTTCTTCGGCAAATATCGGTGTGGTTGACCGTATCTTTACCCGTGTAGGTGCTTCAGATGACCTTGCAAGCGGACAGAGTACCTTCATGGTGGAGATGACAGAAGTGGCCAATATTCTCCGAAATGCAACGAATAAGAGCCTTCTGATCCTTGATGAGATCGGGCGCCGGTTAGCCAAGTACCTTTGAACGGTTTGAGTATTGCCTGGGCAGTGATTGAATATATCAGTAACAGCAAAATTGTTAGGAGCAAAAAATCTTTATTTGCAAACACATTATCATGAGCTGACTGAACTGGAAGGAAAAATTTGAAAATGTTAACAATTACTGTATTGCCGTAAAGGAAAAAGGGCAGAACGA
>ENA-OPYU01000254-OPYU01000254.1-human-gut-metagenome-genome-assembly--contig:-NODE-254-length-21594-cov-3.508781_pt1 | contig 21594 bp, 28 predicted proteins | sample MGYA00242637_ERZ504482 | MGnify/ENA primary metagenome ERZ504482 (study PRJEB26092, sample SAMD00036237) | human gut metagenome | host: Homo sapiens | study: EMG produced TPA metagenomics assembly of... | reverse complement strand
GAAGCGAAATCGTAGACGTACTGTTAGAAATAGGAATACCAGCCAATGTAAAGGGCTTTACTTATATTCATGATGCCATGGATTTATTCGATACAGATGCCTACTACAGCTCTGGCAAAATCTGTTCTTTATATGCTGCCATTGCTAAAAAACGTAACACAAAACCTTCCAGTGTGGACCGGGCTATCCGTCATGCTTTTGAAACCGCTATTTCCAAGGGAAACCGGGAAAGCGTAGAATATTATCTGGATGTAGTCAACACCCAAAATTCTAATCTTTTAAGAACCCTCTTTCTGAGAATGAAGCAGGGCGAAAATCACAAAACATTTTCGGCAATTCCAGAAGCCAAATGTGACTTTGAACACTGTATTTATAGAGAACAGCTATATCAGGAGGCTCTTGAGAAAGTTTCTGCTGAAATGAGCGCTCACTTCCTGCAATTTATAAAAGATAGCCAAGCTGTCTCAGGAGAAAGATGGTAACAAACAGCGTAACTACTGATGCAGCGGAGCTAAACACCACAAGTTGTCCCGCAAGCTGTTCGTCTGCCCCTGCCTGCTGAGCCATAATATAACTGGACACTGCTACCGGTGTCTGATAAGCCAGCAAAGCCGACAAAAGTTCTGCATTACGATACCCCATACTGATAATAATGGGAATCATTACCGCAGGCAGCGCAATCATTTTTACAAAAATGACCCAGCCCGCTGTTTTTAAGTTCCCTTTTACCTTTGAAAAATCAAAATCCCCGCCAAGTATCAGAAAGGCAATAGGCGTTGCCAGTTTTGCCAAATCGCTAACCGTTGTTTCCACCGCCTGTGGAAGCCGGATACCGGCACAGGAGAAAAGAATCCCAAGAACAGACGCAAGAATCAATGGATTCTTCACAATATTCCCAATGACTTTTTTCCAGTCATGCTCCCGTTTTTCTCCAAACACAGACAGCGCGATGACTGCCAGCAGGTTGTACATTGGTACTAAAATAGCGCTTAAAATCGCGGCTGTTACGGTATTTTCCGACCCATACATACTCTCTACAACAGCAACGCCAAAAAATCACATAATTACTGCGGAAAATCCCCTGGATAACAACTCCCTGCTGATTTTCCTGCTTTACAACCCTTGGGACAATAAAGCACAAAAGCAAAAACAGCACAAGGAGACTGCCTGCAGCAAACAGGCAGAGTTCTCCTTTCATCTGGGTCTTAATATCACTTTGATAAATGTTTTTAAACAGCATACAGGGCAAAAACACCTTAAACACTAAAGCATTTGCCTTGCTGCACAGTTCTTTATCCGCCAGTTTTGTCCCATGTACCAGCACATAGCCAATGATCATGAGAAAAAATAATGGGGCGATTACATTAAAGGATAGTATAAGATTTTCCATTTGTTTTATTCTTCTCCTGTTTTAATTTGACGAACCACATCCATAATCGTTCCATCTCTACTTTCGATAATTCCTACAATCCTATCCTCAAATTCCACTGGTTCTGGTATACCTGCAATCTTATAAGCTACATCTCGAAGCTCCTCAATTGTGGTAAATGGTAGTTCAACTTGTTCCATACAAGCCTGCAAATCCTTCCTGCGTGGATTAATAGCAATTCCATAATCCGTAATTACTACATCTATGGATTCTCCTGGTGTTGTTACAGTGGTTACTTCTGTCCGGATAGCCGGAATACGCCCTTGCAACAAGGGGGTAATTACGATTGTACATTTTGCCCCTGCAGCGGTATCCGGATGCCCTCCCTGGGCTCCTGTAATAATCCCATCTGATCCAACCACCACATTGCAATTAAAGTTTACATCCACTTCCAAAGCTGCCAATATTACAAAATCCAATTTATTTACTACTGCACCTTTATTAAACGGATTAGCATATTCTCCTGCACTAATGGTAAAATGGCGTTCATCCTTTACAGACTCCACAGCGTCTAAATCAAAATCCTGTGTGTCTAATAAAACATCCACTTGATTGTTTAACAAAAGATCACACATTGGCTTTGTAAGTCCTCCCACGCCAAATCTCATTCTTATTCCTTTTTCTTTCATGATTTTTGACAATGAAATTGTAGATGCAATGGAGGCGCCTCCTACGCCTGTTTGATAAGAAAATCCATTTTTTAAAATATGGTGTATGAACAACAAATTCTGTACAGTAATCTGCCATCATAAGCTTTCTCATATCCTTTGTGGGTTTCGCTGCTCCAGTAGCAAATTTTTTCTGGGTTTCCAATAGCCTCCGCTACTACTACATAATCTACCTTTGTCATAGATATATGTGCCGGGAAGTTAGGAAAAGGCACCAGACAATCTGTAATAGCCACTACTTTATCTGCATAGTCCGCGTCTACCATAGCATAAGACAGCACTCCACAGTCTGATTTTCCTCCAATCCCTCTACAGTTTCCATAATCATCACAAGTAGGCGCACCAATAAACGCAATATCAATATGTGTTTCCCCCGTCTCGATAGCTCTTACCCTTCCGCCATGGGAACGCATAATTGCTAATCCTTGTAACTTTCCTTTGGAAATAGCCCGTCCGATTTCTCCACGGACTCCTGAGGATTGAATGTTGGTTATGGTTCCATCTTCAATATATTTTACCAAACCATCCTGTGCCTTGCCAAGAGAACTTGCACAGATTGTAATATTTTTTATTCCCATACTATGGATTTCTTCCATCACCATATTCACTACATAATCGCCATCTCTAAAATGGTGATGAAAACTTATTGTCATACCATCTTTAATTCCACACTTTTTTATTGCTTCGCGCAGATTCTTCACCAATTTACTGCCACCTGAATGACTTACACTCTGAATTTTTGCACCTGCTTTTTGAAATTCATAACCATCAAAATACTGATTTCCATGAAAAACCTCTTTTCCCGTAAGCTGTAAAATATCTTCTGGTATTTCTCTTCCCACTGCATTTTGCACGTTACAACTCCCCCTTATATACGCCAGAGGCTTTAGCCAATGCAATCGTACGTTTTGCTCCATCATAGAAAGCAATATCTATCATTTTCCCATCTACAACAAAAACACCGATTCCCCTGGATTTTTTATCCTCAATTTCTCTTACCACCTTTTCTGCAAAAAGAATATCTTTTTGTGAAGGTGTAAAAATTTCATGAACCATAGAAATCTGTCTGGGATTAATAATGGACTTTCCATCAAATCCCATAAGGTGGATATTCATCACATCCTGTCGAAATCCTTCCATGTTCTCCAGATCAGTATAAACTGTGTCAAAACATTGTACTTTTGCTGCTCTTGCGGCTATCACTAGATTTTGTCTGGCTCCCATCAATTCGATTCCTGTGCCTGTAATGTGAGTCTGCAAATCTTTCGTATAATCACCACCAGAAAGGGCCACGCCAAATAAACGCTCTGATGCCTCACATATTTCCAGTGCCCGCATCACTCCTTTGGCAGACTCAATAGCTGCCATAAGCAGCACGTTTCCCTCTGGTCTTCCAAACTCTTCTTCTGCTTTCTTAACTTCTCTCTCTACAATATGAATATCCTGTGCACACTCTGTCTTTGGAATGCGAATCCCATCACATCCTCCTGCTACTGCACAGCGAATATCCTCTTTCCAATAAGGCGTATCTAATCCGTTAATCCTGACAATGCGTTCACAACCTCTGTAATCAATGGTTCTTAATGCGTGAAACAATGAAAATCTGGCAACATCTTTTGACTTTCCGCTACTGCATCTTCCAAATCTAATATAAGAGAGTCTGGTCTGTAAATATATGGATCTTTTAAAAGTCCTGGCTTCTGAACATTTAAAAACATCATAGTTCTGCGAAGTCTCATCTTATCTGCTTGAATCACTGAATTGCACCTCCCCATGGAAGCTGCTCTGTTTTTCCTACAGAACGGTACACAGCTCCTTCTACTCTGGCACGAATCGTACAATCCAAGGCCCCTCTATCAACAATCCCAATTTTTATATCTTTTACGTCTAACTTTTCTAATGTTTCCATAATTGTATTGCGGATTTGTTTGCCATATTGGTGAAAGACAGAACTTTTAATTTGAAGCTCAATCTTCCCTCCGCCTGGTTCTACTGTCACCTGACAGTCACTAGATTCTAAAGTTCCTGCTACTGCTGGTTTTAATATCTTCATACATTACCTTCTTATCTTTTTTAATCCTTTATAATAGGCAAAAAATTATTTTTGTGTGAAGCGCTCGTTTCACTTTTTCAAAGTCTCCGTATTCTGGGCATTGGACAGCTACAACCAGATTCTGTTCTGGCAAAACGGTTGTAATCTGTCCATAAGCTCCATCTGCACGGTACGCCTTTGGATAAGGAGACATCCAAAATTGATATCCATATCCGCACTTCCAGATATCCTGTTCACCTTCTGTATCAATTTGCTTTTTTGTTGCCTCTTGTATCCAGTTGTGCGATATTAACTGTTCCCCTTTCCAGATTCCATCTGCTAAATATAGCTGACCTAATTTCATCATATCTGTAAGGGTCATATGCATACCACCGCCGCCTATCGGGTGCCCTTGAGGGTCATTTTCCCATTGCGGCCATCCCTGGTTTAATTTACGAAAAAAGTCTCTCATACAGATACACTCCCAATCTCATTCCCACAGCTTTTTCAATCATCCTGCCAGCAAGAATACTATCTGCTGTAGAATACAAGAATCTGCTTCCAGGCTCACAAACAATAGGACGTGACATCATATATTCCATATAATCTGGCATTCCTATGCCTTCTCTTCTATCTTTTCCCATTAAATAAGGCTTATGAAAACCACTTGACATAGTGAGAAGATTTCTCAAAGTTATCTCAGACAAACGAGAATCTGCCTGTTTGGGTAAATACTCCGGAAAAAAATCTGCCAACCGATTATCTAAAGAAAGCTTACCTTCTTCAATAGCAATACCAGCTGCTGTTGCCATATAACATTTTTGTGTGGGAATATATATTTCTCGGTAAATCAGGTGTAAAATGATGTTCCATTAGCACCTGCACCTCATCTGCTATGGCAATACCTTCGATATACAGTTTTTCCTTTTCACTATACTCAATAAACTCATTAAAAATTTTCTCCAGCCTCATATGCCTATACCTCCTATGGACACAACATCCATTTTAATATTCTTTGAATATATTCATCAAAGAATATCATATCATGTTTTCCTGGCCCCTGTTCAAAAACCATAGGAATTTCCAATTTCTCTGCAAATTCTTTTAAATCTACAGAATCCTGGTATCTACGGTCCTCTGTTCCGCAGCAGGTATAGAGTCTTGGTATTTCTTTTCCTTCTTCTTTCAATTGTTTCAATAAAGTAAAAACATCATGAACCTCTGGTACAATCTGTGGTGGATCTCCATAAAGACCCTCACATAATGTAGATACTGTGGATACCTTTCCCTGATATCTGTATTCTGCATGATAAGACCCTGCTACTCCGCCAATAGCACAAAATTTTTCCGGACAGGAAAGCCCAAATTTATAAGCACCATAGCCTCCCATAGACATTCCTGCCACAAATCGTTCTTCTCTTTTTTGAGAAGCAGGAAATGTTAATTCAATAAAATGCATCAATTCCTTTGAAAGATATGTAAAATAATCCAAACCATATTTCATGTCTGTATATGCACTATTATAAATACTTGGCATAACCACCATAATCTGATACTCGTCTGCATATCTTTCGATATTTGAAGTTCGCAGATAGCTCATATAATCCCCTGTAAACCCATGAAGTAAATATAACGTTTTATATTTCACTGGTTCCTGTTTGTTTTCCAGAAACAATCTGCTCCTCTCATTATCAGGAAGCAAAACAGAAACATCTACAGACATACATAAAATATTTGACCGGAAATTACAATGTACAAAAGCTGCCATCTCTATTCCTCCTAATCTCTTACCCTTTTACAGCTCCCACAACAACACCTTTGATAAAATATTTCTGTAGCATAGGATAAATAATCAGAATCGGCAAAATTCCAATAAACGCCAACGCCATACGAATAGAATTTCCCGGAAGTGATACTGCTTGTCCTTCTGCTGCCATTTCCGCTGCACCAGTTCGCAAATATTCTATATTTTTCATAATACGCATAAGCAAATTCTGGATTCCAAAATACTTAGGATCTTGGACATAGTACAACGCATTTGTCCAGCTATTCCAATAAGAAAGCCCTGTAAACAATGCAATTGTAGCAATAACTGGCTTGGACAATGGAAAAACAACTTTAGCAAAAATACCAATTTCTGAGGCTCCGTCTAATTGTGCTGCTTCATATAACGCCTCAGGCAAACTATTACTGTAATAATTCCGCACCAGAAATACATTAAATGCAGTCATTAACAAATTAGGGAAGATTAATGCCGCATAGGTATCTTTAATGTGAAAAATCGTAGTCCACATAATATACTGTGGCACTAACCCTCCATTAAACAACATGGTAAAATACACAAAGAATGACAATGCATTTTTAAACGGAAAAGTGCGACGTGCCATAGGATATGCTATGGAGGTTGTAAGAATCACACTTAAAGTTGTCCCAATAACAGTCGTTCCAATAGTTACCAGATAAGCCCTTACAATGGTAGGTGCCTGCTTTACCATATAAGTATAGGCTTCCAGGCTAAATTTATTAGGCAAAATCTGATATCCTCTGGTAATCAATTCATTTTCATCTGTAAATGATGCCACTACAAGAAGCAGCATAGGAAATAACGCCACTAAACTAATTGTCAGAAGAATTATGGTGGCAATGGTTCGGAATCCTTTTTTCATCACTGATAGATATATTCATAATGCAACCTCCTAAAACAATGCATTTTCTGGATCTTTCTTCCGCACAATATAATTTGCAATCATAACAAGAGCAAAACCTACAAGCGATTGATACACTCCTGCCGCTGATGACATGGCTATGTTTCCCTGTTCCATAAGTCCTCTATATACATACGTATCAATGGTTTGAGTTGTGGAAATCAGAGTTCCCGCATTCATAGGCACTTGGTAGAACAATCCGAAATCAGAATAAAAAATTACGACCAATAGACATAAGTGTCATAATAATAACGGTAGGTTTTAACATTGGTAATGTAATAGATGTAATTTGTTTCATTTTACTCGCCCCATCAATTTTAGCAGCTTCATAAATTTCTTTATCAATTCCTGCAATTCCTGCCATATAAACAATAGCGTTATATCCTGCATTTTTCCATAAGTATACAAGTAACAGAATTAGCGGCCACATATTTTTAGCGGTATACCAGTCAATTCCTTCTTTTCCAAGTCCATTCAAAACTGTATTGTTAATAAACCCATTATTAGTTCCCAAAAGTGCATATACTAAATACGCCGTTACCACCCAGGAAAGCAAATGCGGAACACAAACCGATTGAAAAAATTTTCCTCTGATTCGTTCTCCTAATTCATGAAGCAAAATCGCAAATGCTATGGAAATAATTGTCCCAATAACAATAAATGCCAAGGTTGTATAATAAAGTATTTCGGGTAATAAACCCACGCATCATCTGTAATAAATAAAAATTTCAAAATTATCTAAACCACACCAAGGGCTGCCCCAAATTCCTTTCGCATAACTAAAATTCTTAAACGCTATAAAAATCCCCATAATCGGTATATAATTATTGATAACCAAATACGTTATTCCTGGAAGGGCAATGAGAAAAGGGATAGCGTATTTTTATTTAATTTTTTCTTTCTACTTTTTGTCATGTCTGTCTCCTTTTCTTTTAAGATTGTCAAAGGCTGCGGCATTCAAAATGCGGCAGCCTTTGTCTTTATTATTGTTCAGACAGCCATTTGTCCAATTGTTCCTGTTTGCTTTCTATAAGTTTATTCATACCAGCAGCTTCTAAACGCTTTGTCATTTCATCCAGAGTTTCTTCCACATCCACTGCTCCTACCCAGAGAGCCTTCTTATATTCCTCAACAATATTCAGACACGCTGTATACTCAGCTTGTTCTGCGCTGTAATCATAAAGAAATCCATAATACTTGGAATGTTCTCCTGTATAGTTTTGTTCCATATTTTTTTCATTTTTCTTCTCCTGTCAAACCACCTACAACAGGATAAGTAAGCCATTTATTTCCCCAGAAATAATAATTCATATTATTAGTATATGCTACACTATTCAAATCTGTGTATCCTTCAGGGGCTACTGCACAACCGTCTTCATTCAGCACATAGTCAACTCCTTCTTCACCATAAACTAAGAGATTATCAACATATTCATCCGTATACAGTAAATTTAAAAACTTACACGCTGCAGACGGTGCTTCGCTTCCAGAATTCACCATCCATGCATTATTATTACCTGCCCAAATCATGGAATCGCTAATCTGTACATTATCAAAAGGATGTCCATAATTTGTAGTATATTGTTCTGCAATCTTAGGATTTCCTAAACCACAGAAAGTTCCAAAACAATTCCCTGACATAAGGAGCTCTGCAGTCGTCGCTGTTGTGGTTGCTGCATCACTGGCATAATACCCTGCTTCATACCAGCTTCTAGTAAGGTCGCAGAGTTCATGGAACTCTGGTGTCTCATAAATGCTAACCACTGTTGAATCATCCTGATATGCCACACCGGACACTGTGTTAGCGATATTATCGCCCAATGGGTCAAAACATGCGATTTTGCCCAAATAAGTTTCAAATAATGCATTTGCTCTATTCGGATCAATAATAACCATATCTGGATATGCTTCTTTTACTTTTTCAAAAACTGCTGTTAAATCTTCAGGTTTTGTCACAGCACTCATATCAATATCAAGTTCTTCCACAATATCCTCTCTGTAAGTAAAACCTCCTGGTACATAATTGGAACCCATATTAAGAACACCATAGGTTTTCCCTTCTACGGTTGTAGGTTTTAAAAATCCGTCATATATAGTCTCACAGGTTTCTTTCAACTCATTATCCAGATATTCCGTAATATCCAAGGCCGTTCCATCTTGAATATATTTCAAATGAGATGTATTATATGCCTGGAAAACATCTAATTTTTCACCTGATGCTAACATTAAATTCACTTGATTTACATAATCAGCATTTGGAAAAAATAGCTAAATCTACCTTCGTATTGATTTTTTCAACCGTATAGTCATTAATCAAATCCTCAATTCTCTGTAACTCTTTTGCTTCAGGGATATTATTCTGTGTCATATAGGCAAAGACAATTTCGTCAACCCCTTCTTCTGTTTCCTTCTTTTCTGAACTTTTGCCGGTCTTTTCCTCAGTGCCACATCCTGCTAACATCGTTCCTGCCATGGTAACTGCCAGAAATGCCGCCAACAATTTTTTTCATCATACGCCTTCCTCCTTTTTTATTACTTCTCTTTGTTTGATACAATAACTATAGCATTCAAAAAAATGAAAATTCTTATACAAAAAGTATAAAAACTTTCATTTTTAAGATATTAATTATTCACTTATCACAATATAAAAAATTTTATCCATAAATTTTTTTATATTCTGCCGGAGAACATCCTGTATATTTTTTAAATACAGAAGAAAAATAAGGCATATTTTCAAACCCTACCATTAAAGCTATATCAATCACTTTATTATCCGTTCCTTTTAGCAATCTCTTAGCTTCTTCAATCCTAAGTTGATTTACATAATCATTAATACTGCTTCCTGTTTGTTTTTTAAATGTTTTTCCCACATATTCCGGTGAAAAATGTACCATTTCTGCCAAAGTATTTCGGGTTATATTTTCTTCATAATGCTGGCGAATATAGTCCACCAATATTTCCACCATATTATCACTTTTTTCTCTGCTTTTAATACTGTCAAAAATTTTATTTACCACATATGCATTCCAGCGAATCATAGATAATTCTGAAGTAAGGGATTCCTTTTGAATATCCACATAATTGCTGTCTTCAAATAAAATCTCCAAATCCATACCTTGCTTATGAAGATATACTCCAATTATCTGTAAAAAGTCCATCTGAAAATATTGAATATTAGCGAGACTTGTATCTCTTCGTTTTACTTCTGCTACCATTTTCTGAAGGTATTCTAAAAGTTTTACACGCTCTCCTTTCTCTAAACAAGAAAAAATAAATTTCGCATCCAATACATTCTCCAGTGTATGCTGTTCTCCTGTAATTTCCGCAAAAATCAGCAATTTCCCTTCATCATGCATATGTTTTCTATCATAGGCTAGAATTCCCCTGCAAATATTTCCCAATTCTACTATAGTCCCCTCATCTGAAATATATCCAACATAAATAGGATTCGCATAAAACTGGTTCAGCAAAGAACAGACTTCTTCTCCCCTTCTTTTTACCTCATTTCCTTCCATATCGGATACGGCGCAGATATAATACTCTCCATTATCTTCCCAATGAATTACATTTTCCATCTTTAAATTTCTGGTAAATGTTTCTGCTAAAATATTATCTAAGATAAACTGATTCAAAGACGTATTTTGTATCTCTGCAAATACTGCTTCTTTGCGCACACGAATTAAAACAAGGGTATACCTCTTTTCTTTTTCCAATCCAAGACCGTACCGCTCAATTTCCATTTGGATTTCCTTTTCCTCATTTCCCAAGTCCCCCCGCAAAACAGATCTCCAAAAATCTGCTTCTACTTTCCTCTTTCCATGACTCCAATATTCTTCTGCCAAACTCATCTGCCTTTTCTTACATATTTTTTCTGTTACAACATAGAGTGCATGATTGATTGTAGGCATATCTAAAGGTTTCAACAAATAATTTGCCGCTCCGTTTTTCACCGCCCCAAATGCATATTCAAATTTTTCATGACTAGTAAGAAACAAAAATTCTATCTCTTTATTCCTTTTGCGAATCCATTCCAATAATTCAAGTCCACTTTCTTTTGGCATCTCAATATCACAGAGAACAATGTCTATCTTCTGATGTTCCAGACATTCTCTTGCCATAGCTGCATTATACGCCACAAAAATCTGTCGGATAGGAATTTTCTTTCTGTCAATTTGTTCTTTCAAAACTTCTGTAGTCACAACCTCATCATCTACAATCAGTAAATTCATACATCTCTTCTCCTAGCTCTTATGAAAATCACGTTCTACTTTTTCTGGTATCCAAACTGTCACCTTTGCCCCTTCGGGCTCTTCATTTTCCAACCAAATAAGAGAATTTTGTCCATACAGAATAGATAGAATTTCTTTTGTGTGCATTAAACCAATTCCTCCACTACTATTTCCATCTTCTCCTGTACCATTAATTCTGCGTAATGTTTCCTCCTCGAAACATTTTCCTGTATTCTGTACTTCGATTTTTAGCATGCTTTCCTGATTATGTTCTTCCAAAGAACACACAATAAAAAATCGTAGTAAAAGAATTAATATCAATTACATGCTTAAAGATATTTTCCACAAAGGTATGCAGCAACATCTGCGGTATCGGATATTCCTCAAGCTGCTCAGGCATCTCATAATATGCATAAAAACTATTGGCATAAAGAAGCTTTTGCATATCCAGATATTTCTCCACATGTGCAATTTCCTCTTTCAGCGGGACTGTGCGTAGCCCTGCTCTAAACATATAACGTATATTCTCTGAAAACACCTGAATAAAATCATGAATTTCTTCATTCTTGTTTTGATATGCCATACTGTTAATCGTAGATAAAGCATTCAGAAAAAAGTGGGGTTTAAGCTGCATATGCATATATTTTAATTCTGAATCCTTTACTTGAATCATTTTTTCATAGTGTTGCACCTTTAAATCCATAATCGTGTTCAACATCATAGCATATGTCTCTTTCAATTCCAACATTTCCTGATTCCAACATTCATAGCTAGGCCTCACCATAAGATTTCCCTGCTGAAGTTTTTTCTGAGGTATCTGACAAAACCTTAACTGGACCAATCACTTCTTTATTCATAAAAAAGCGAAGAAATAGCAGCAATACCACCACTAAAATTAAAAAAACCAGAATGATAAAAAAACTACGGTGTCTGGGCTCCCAGCCCCACATGCTGGATACTTCCCATGACCAAATATTCTCCGTCCAAAATTTTCTGCTCTCGTAACACAGAATTTCCATTTTCCTCTATTTCTGTCCGTATTGCCAGGTAGGATTTGATGAACAAATAATTTCTTTTCATTATTGGTTACAAAAAATTCAATCCCTGTATCAGTATCCTGTCCATAAGATAAAATTTGCTGTACTTTTTCTTGGGAAACGATTGCCCCGATTAAGATTTCTCCGTAATTATAGTATTTAAGCAAATAACCCTTTTTATTAATCTCTGCCGCTGTCCATCCAGAACTAATAATTTCCCCCCTGTCAATCTGCTTAAAAAAATGATTCAATATCATCCAAATCTGAATATGCAATATTTTTATTTCTTGCCATAAGAAACGTATTATATGCTGTATCTGAAATCACATATCCGTCTACATCCTGAGTTGTAACTCGCTTTTCATCTAAAAGAGAAGTCAAATTATAACTAGCCCTCCAACGCCGCAAGTCAGAACGGTTTTTTAACATTTGCAATGTAACTTGATTTGAAAGAATGTCCTGCAAATCACTCTCTATCTATTTAACGCTTTATTTAAATTTGTACGGTAAGTTTTTTAAAATATAATCTACAGACTCCTCCTCTTGTTGCCGAAGCATCATAGTACCAAAGATCCAAATTTCCCATACAACCACACTTTGTATAACTAATAAACATAAAAGCATAAGTGATAACATCTTATTTAAGTGCATCGTTCTGATAACTTTTTTCATATGAGAAGCCGCCCCTCTCTTCTAGTGAAAAAAGTCCTCAAACAGTTCTATCTTACAGATTCTCTTCACACTTCCTATCATTTTCACATTCCAGTTCTCATCAATCTGGGTCCACAGCTTTCCTCCCGGCATATGCACCATCACGTCTGAGTCAATCAATCCCTGGCGAAAAGCCGCCCCGGCTGCTGCACAACTACAGGTTGCCGAAGAAAGAGTATATCCCACACCCCGCTCAAAGATTTCAATCTGAATATTATTTTTGTCCAGCACCTTCACAATGATGGTATTGGTTCTGTCCGGAAAATAATCTGCACCCTCTGAATATTTTCCGATTCCGCATACTTTAGCCCTGGAAATGTCCTCTGTTATAATAACACAGTGGGGATTTCCCGTGGACACACAGGTACAGTCATATTCCTCACCGCCAAAATTAAAATACTCATGGATAGCTTCTCTGTCCGGTCCTGAAAGCCCCAATTTTTTACTGCTAAAGGAAAGCTGTCCCATAGTCATTTGAATCCTGGTTCCTTCCCGGTTCAAAAACCTGATTTCCACCTCACCGCTTTTGGTAAAAAGAGAAAAACTCTCCCGCTTCACCTCTCCTGTGCTCTTTAAATAATGAGCAAAAATACGGATGGCATTTCCTCCCTGCTCTGCCTCCGAACCATCCGCATTGTAAACCTTTACGTGCATCTGGCCGCCCTGCATGTAAGGGCCTGCTACAATACCATCTGCTCCAATTCCAAATTTCCGCGCACAGATTCTTATAATCTTCTCCGGCTCTAATTCTTCTTCATTCTTTCTGCAGTCATATACCAGATAGTCATTTCCCAGACTGTGATATTTATAAAATTCCATACTTGTTTTCCTTCCCCTGATGTTTTCTATTATTTATGTATGAATGGATACTTTATTTTGTGCATAAACTGTATGTTTGCCTTTGCTATATATCTGTAATTATATCTATAATTCCCCAAAACCTCAACACTAACCTGATTTTTCCCTCTGTGCAGAACCAGTATTCTGTGTTAGAATAAATCCATAGTTGTCAAAAACCGGGACTTTCCCGGTACTTCACACAGGAAGAGAGGTTTGTATCATGTATAATTTTCTCAATGATTACAGTGAAGGCGCACACCCGAATATTCTTCGTGCCCTTGAAACCATTAATTATCATCAGAACAATTCTTATGGATTGGATGAACATTCTCAGGCAGCCCGGGATTTGATACAAGAGGTGCTGGAAGATTATAGTGTGGATATCCACTTTATTGCCGGGGGAACTTTAACAAATCTTACCTTTCTCTCCCATGTTTTAAGACCTTATGAAGCTGTTATCAGTGCTGAAACAGGACACATTAACACCCATGAAACCGGCTCTATTGAAGCTACCGGCCATAAAGTTTTTCCGGTTATCACCCGGGATGGCAAGTTGTCTCCTGATTTAATCCGCCCGGTTTTAGATTTGCATGAAAATGAACATTGGGTAGAACCAAGACTTGTTTATATTTCCAATCCAACAGAAATCGGAACGGTTTATACAAAAGAAGAATTAGAAGAGCTGTATGCTTTTTGCAAACGCCATGACCTGTACCTCTATATGGATGGCGCGCGGCTTGCTGCTGCTTTAGCTGCCGGGGATATCACCCATCTGACTTTCCCTGATTTGCCAAAGCTCTGTGATGCCTTTTATATCGGCGGAACCAAAAACCGGCGCCATGTTTGGCGAAGCCCTGGTTCTGGTCAATGATACCTTTAAAAGACCACTTCCGTTTCAACATGAAGCAAAGAGGCGCTATTTTAGCCAAGGGATGGATGCTTGGCATACAATTTGAAGAATTATTTAAAAATAATCTGTATCTGGAATTAGGCGGCAGAAGCATCCGACTGATGCAGCCTTTAAAAGAGGTATTTCAGAAAATGAACATCCCCTTGCTGTGCGATGCTCCTACCAATCAGATTTTCCCTATCTTTCCTAATGAATTAGCCAGGGAAGTAAATGAAATCTGCCAGACAACATTTCAATGCAATCCGGACAAAGACCACACCTGCCTGCGCTTCTGTACCTCCTGGGCCACCAGCGAAGAAGCTGTAAAAGACTTTTCAAAAGACTTCCAGGCATTGGCAATTAAATATCAGTAAAACAATATAAGAGTATTGATGCCATTCCAACTATATCGGAAAGCTATCAATACTCTTAATATTTTTACTTTTTCTGAAACAAAGCAGGCCCCAGGGATGCACATACCACAATGACAGCTCCAATCACCTGGAAAACAGACATAGATTCATGAAAAATCAAAATTCCCACTACAGCTCCCACTACAACTTCAAGCGAAGATAAAATACTACAGGTCGTGGTGTTAATATAGGCTGTTGCCTTTACAACAGAAACATTGGCAACCATAGTACATAAAAGCCCAAGGCAGAGAACACTGACAATCACAGAAACCGCCTCTGCACCTTGCAGACTTGTTCCAATGGTTTTAAAATCTGTTAAAAAGGCAAGTCCTACTGCTGCTCCCAGAAATCCATAGACCAGCATGGTGTCACGCTCATATTTTTTCACAAAATATCTGGGAATCATAATCTGCAGGGCAACACCAAATCCATTGACAATTCCCGCCAGAATCCCGATGATATCCATACTGCCGCCGGCGCTTCCAAATACATCAGCCACCATGGCTGCTCCCAGAATGCAAATAAGAATCACCAGCACGGTCTGTTTCTCTAATTTTTCTTTAAATACAAGAACTCCCAAAACAGCCACCCAGACAGGGCTCATAAACATCAGTACTGTAGCAACTGCTACAGGAATTCGTTCTACTGCAATTCCATAGCAGACAAATCCCATAGCATATGCCAAAATACCATACAAGAAACAAATACACAGGCCTTTTAAATTAATTTTCAACACTCTGGGCTGTGTAATTGCTTTAAAGAGAAAAATCCAATTCCCGCCAGCAGGCATCGCAAAAAGGCAATATCATAGCTGCTATACCCCGAAGCCGAAAGTCCCCGGACAAAAATCCCCATGACGCCCCACAAGGAGGCGCCCAGGATAACAAGCATCATTCCTTTCATAGAATTATGTACAAATGAATGGTTTGTATTTTGAGTACCCATTTTTTAGCTCCTTCATTTATAAATTCTCTTTCAAAAACCGCTTCACGTTTTTCCAGCAGATTTTCTCTATCAAATCATACGGCATCTTTGCCTGTTCCATTGCCTCTGCCAAATCCGGCATTCCTGCACCATTTCCCATCTGCGGCATCTCACCGATTCCGTCAAAATCCGATCCAAGCCCCAGGCATTCCTCACCACCTATGTTCACAATATACTTCATCTGCCGAATCAATTCTTCCATAGCAGCTCCCTGTTCTCCCGGATTCCATACTTCCCGTACAAAAGACACGCAGAAATTCAGTCCCATGATACCGCCTTTTTCTGCCAGGACGCGAATCATATCATCCGTCAGATTCCTGGCTGCATCCGGTGCTGCACCTCTTGCATTGGAATGAGTAGCCAGAAAGGGACGTTTTGCATACCTGGCTACATCCCAGAAGCCTCCGTCTGAAAGGTGGGAAACATCTGGAATCATGTGCAGACTTTCCATTTGTTCCAGAAATTCCAGCCCCCTTTGTTTCAACCCTCTGGGATTCCCTGTACTCCATGGACGTTCCTTCGTTGGGTCTCCAAAATCATTGGGATAACCCAGGCTGTTTTCATAATTCCAGGTAAAGGTAGCAATTCTGGCTCCCTGGTCATAAAACCACTTCAAATCCTCCGGGCTTTTCTCAAAAATAGAGCCTTCTTCCAGAGAAAGCAGCGCAGACAGCTTTCCCCTTCTCTCATTTTCTTCAATATCCCAAAGGTAAAAACCTGAGAAATTACATCCTGGTTCTTTTTCAGCTCCTCTTTAAAAAGCTGTACCATACTTTTAGCTTCCAGACAGCAGTCTTCCGCTTCCCCTTTGTCCACAAAAAGAGCAAAGGTCTGCAGCCCATATCCCCCTCTTTGCAATTTTTCCAAATCCAGGTGCAGGCTGTTTTTACTCAGCTCTGCCTGTTTCCCCTGTTTTCTAAGCTCATAAATAACGCTGATAGTATCACAGTGCAAATCATAAAATTTCATGAGAATATCCCCCTGTTTATCCATATAGTAAAATCTTACTGTATTATAACACATAAAGGCTGCCGCATGAAGTTTATCTCAACATTTACTTCACACAGCAGCCTGACTCTGCTTATCTTGATTTTCTTAATTTCCTAGAACTGGAATACTGCCACTCCATAAGCCGGAAGTGGGTATGCAAAAGAGAATGGGCGTCCATCACATTCATTTTTTTGCAGCTTTATATACCAGTTGCTCTTTATGTACATCTCCGCCAAACTCCGGCTCTTTACTGTTCAGAATTAATTTGTATTGTTTTTTCTTAGGTACTCCTACTCTGTAATCATCCCTTGCCACGGGAGTATAGTTAATCACAAACAGCAGGTTATTTCTGCCGGTTGGAGACCATCTTACAAAGCTGTAAATGCTTCTGGCAGCATCATCTGCATTAATCCATTCCAGACCCTGGGGATTCTGGTCATTGGCATACAGTGCCGGATATTTCTTATACATCTTCAGAAGTTCTTTTACATAATTCTGAAGATTCCGGTGGCATTCCTCTCCAAGCAGGAACCAATCCAGTTCCCTTGCCTCACTCCATTCCTGATACTGGCCGAAGTCCTGTCCCATAAACAACAATTTCTTTCCGGGATGTCCTATCATGTAAGAATATCCCGCCTTTAAATTTTCAAATTTATCCTGTCCAAGCCCAGGCATCTTATTAATCATAGAGCATTTCAGATGCACCACCTCATCATGAGACAGCACCAGCACATAGTTCTCACTGTAAGCATAGGTAGTGGAAAAGGTCATTTTATAGTGATTATACTGTCTGAAATAAGGATCCAGCTTCATATATTCCAGAAAATCATGCATCCATCCCATGTTCCATTTGAGACTAAAGCCTAATCCTCCATCTTCCGGTTTTCCGGTTACTTTAGGCCATGCTGTAGATTCTTCTGCAATCATAACCGTACCTTTATATTTTCCCAGAACCACAGAATTTAAGTGTTTGAAAAATTCAATAGCTTCCAGATTTTTGTTTTCTCCGTATTTGTTTGGCACCCACTGCCCTGCTTCTCTTCCATAATCCAGATACAGCATGGACGCAACTGCATCCACACGAAGACCATCTATATGGAATTCTTCAATCCAGAACAACGCATTGGCAATGAGGAAATTTTTTTACTTCATTTTTGCCATAGTCAAATACCTTGGTTCCCCAGTCAGGATGCTCACCTTTTCTGGGGTCTGCGTATTCATAAGTAGGCGTTCCGTCAAAGTCAGCCAGACCATGGGCATCCTTTGGAAAATGTGCCGGTACCCAGTCCAGTATGACACCGATTTTATTTTTGTGCATATAATTCACAAAATACCGAAAATCCTCCGACGTTCCATAGCGGGAGGTCGGCGCATAATAACCGCTTACCTGATATCCCCAGGAACCGTCAAAGGGATGCTCTGCAATCCCCATAAGTTCTACATGAGTATAGCCCATCTCTTTCACATATCCTGCCAGAGCATGAGCCAGTTCCCTGTAATTGTAGAATCCCGGGTCATCCTCTCCATGGGAAGGATGTCTCTTCCAGGAGCCTGGATGCACCTCATAAATAGACATGGCATCCTTTCCAGGATCAAACTCCAGACGTTTTTTCAGCCAGGCTGCATCCCCCCACTTAAATGGCTTCGCCAGATCCGTAACTCTGGACGCATTCCCCGGGCGCATTTCCGCATAATTTCCGTATGGGTCTGCCTTATACAGCAGACGGTCATCATAAGTGGTAATACAGTATTTGTACAAGTCCCCATTCTTTACCCCTGGGATAAACAACTGATAAATTCCCATATCATTGTCGCATTTCATTTCATCAGCCTCTGGATTCCAGCCATTAAAATCACCTACAACAGACACGCGCTTTGCTCTTGGCGCCCATACAGCAAAAAACACACCTTCTTTTTTTCTCTGAGTGCCCGGATGTGCCCCAAACAGCTTATAAATTTCATAATGTGTTCCCTGGCCAAATAAATAGCGATCCAGCTCTGTTACCTTCATATTCGTTCCCATAAGACATTCCCCTTTTTTCTAACTTTTTACTTTGAAACCAAAACAGCGCTGCCTGCTGCCTGTAATGTTATCTGGATTCTTCCATTCTCGGTCGTATATTCTTCCTTTGTCTTCAAGTTTACATAATTCATATCCTGTCGCGGTACCGGAATGCTCACAGAAACCTCCTGCTCATCATTATTCACAGCTATGACAAGACATTCTTCCTCTGTAAATCGGGCAAAAGCATACTGTCTGTTGGTCAGCAGCAATTCCCGGTATCTTCCATAAGCCAGACATTCTTTGTATTCCCTGTGCATGTTTCCAAGCCAGGTTACCCATTTTAGAATTCTACAATCCTGCTGCTCTTTTAAGACTTCTTCAAGGTTTACAGCAGGTCTTAAAGGGTCATCATTTCCTCCCTGCTTCTGCCCCTCTATTCCCCATTCCGAACCATAATAAAGAGACGGAATACCAGGAAGTGTATATAACAAAGTATAAATCGGGTAGATATGCTCCTTGTTCCTAATCTTGCTGATAATCCGGTCCACATCATGATTGTCTACAAAGGAATAAAGCTTCATTCCCCTATAAATCCCACCATTCTCATCAAATTCCCTGCGAATGGTATGAGCAATTTCAAAATAATTGTGGTCATTGTGGCCTGAATACAGCCCCTTGTGCAGTTCATAATTGGTAACACTGTGAAGCATCCTCTGTCCATCCTGGATATAACGGCTGTAGTCACCATGAATGACCTCTCCCATGAGCCAGAAATCTGCCTTTTTTCGCTGACGTGCGTCTGCGCATTTCCTCCATAAAGGAGAACTCCAGACAGTCTGCACAGTCTAAGCGGATTCCATCAATATCAAAGGTGTCAATCCAGAAATCAATGACACCCAGCAGATACTCTCTCACCGCCGGCTCCCAGAGATTCAGATTTACCAGTTCAAAACAGTTTCTCCATGCCTCATAGCCAAACCCGTCATGGTAAGGATTATCCCATCCGAAATTAATTCCTTTATACCAGCTGCAATACTGGGAATGCTCCCGGTTTCTCTGAATATCCTGAAAAGCGAAAAAACTCTCTTCCCGTGTGATTAAACACACCATCTACTACTACCTTAATTCCCAGTTCATGAGCCATTTTTCACAAATCGGACAAAATCGTCATTATCCCCTAAACGACGATCCACCACTTTATAATCCCTGGTATCATAGCCATGGGTAGTAGATTCAAATAACGGGCCTATATAAATTGCTGTGCAGCCAATTTCTGCAATATGAGGCAGCCACTTATCCAACTGTTCAAACCTGTGGACAATTCCCTCCTCTGTGTTTTGCCGCGGCGCCCCGGTCATACCAATGGGATACATATGATAAAACACTGCCTCTTCATACCATGTTGCCATACCCAAAAACCTCCTGATTATGTATAAATTCCATATAAAAACTGACGGACAATTTCATAAGTCGTCTCATTGGAAATCTCAAATTTATCACTTTCAGACAAACCATAGCTTACCATCATAATGTGGTGATTCAAAACTCCTGTAAATCCCACTGCAAACAACCTCTGTCTGCCCCGCATATTTCCCAGTTCTCCTGAGAAACGCTCAAAGATTCCCACGATTAACTGATAATACCTTTCAATCAAAGGCGATACTGCCTGAAAGGCTTCATTTTCCCTTCCCGAATAAAACAATGCCAGCATAAACAAATAAAACTTCTCATGGGCAGCCGCAAAATCAAAAAACACTCTGGCAACCTGGTACAAAACCGCCGGAAGGTTTCCGGGTGTTCTGGACGCTTCTGTGAATTTTCTCTTCCAGAATGCTGTAGCGGCTCTCTAAAAGGCGTTTTTTAAAAGCCCCAGCTTACTGCCAAAATAATAGTAAAGCGTAGGTTTGGTAACGCCCGCCTTCTCTACAATCTCCTGTACGCCAACTGCATCATAGCCCTTGGCATGAAATAGTTCCAGCGCTGTATTCAGGAGCAGTTCCCTGTTATCCATGAGCTTCACCGCCCTTCTCCGTGTCCTGTGTCACTGACTTTCCTACGGTTATTATACCAATCGGTATATAAAAAATCAACTGTTCATTTCAGCAAACGTAATCAGTTTTATGCTGCTGGTTCTATGGGCATATTCTATGGCTTCCTGGGTAAATCCGCTTTTGGAAAATATCCAAAATACTTTCTCTGTATAAGGAAACAGGCTTCCTCTCTCCTGTAAGGTGCGAAGCACATCCATTCCAACCAGACTGTTTTTCCATTTACATTCACCCAAGAAAACCTGGTTCTCACAGACGGACATCAGGTCAATCTCTTCCTGACATTTTTTTCTGGGATTATTTCCCCACCAGCGCCCCAGGTTTCCAATGGGAAAAGGAAGTACTGTATAAACCTGTGGTAAAAACAAATATTGCTGGCATATTTCTTCAAAAATATGCCCCATAAAATCACTTATCTGAGGTTTTACCATTTTTTCATAAACCATCTCTCCGTTTCCCCGCATGATACTGCTTAAATTAGGTCTTACAAACCGATACCAAAACAAAAACATGCTATCATTTAACTTATATAAAGTCTTTCTTCCTCCTGAGGTTTCTGTAACAGGAACCTCTTTCTCCACAATCTCCAGCTTTATCAGGGAAGAAAGCTGACT
>ENA-OPYU01000253-OPYU01000253.1-human-gut-metagenome-genome-assembly--contig:-NODE-253-length-21846-cov-2.869469_pt1 | contig 21846 bp, 27 predicted proteins | sample MGYA00242637_ERZ504482 | MGnify/ENA primary metagenome ERZ504482 (study PRJEB26092, sample SAMD00036237) | human gut metagenome | host: Homo sapiens | study: EMG produced TPA metagenomics assembly of... | reverse complement strand
CAGGGCGTGTTTCACTGCATGGTTGGATGCAGTGCCGCGAAGCCTTGCGAAAATTTCCAGATTCTCTGTTCCTGTTAAATTTCGGGATAAAACCCAGGAGCTCAATCATAGCGCCGATTCTGGGATAAAGAAGTTTTTCATTTCCGGAAAGGGTACTGCCAAAAAGTTCCACACTGCCGGAAGTGGCAGACGTAAGCCCAAGAATCATTTTCATAATCGTGGTTTTTTCCGGCGCCGTTGCGGCCCAAAAGCCCGTAAATACGTCCTCGTTTTTACATGGAGATTTACCTGATTGACTGTGGTCTGGTCTCCATACTTTTTTTGTAAGCTGGCTGGTTTGAATCACCATATCTTCCATATTGTATTCCTCACTTTTCTTTCTTATCTGGTAAGAAGTTCCTTACAAAAAACAGTATACAGGAACAACCTTGCCAAAACCTTGCCGCAATCTTGTTTTTACCTTGCTTTTGGAAGAGTCAGGAGAAATTCAGTGCCCATTCCTGGAGTGCTGTTTGCCAGAATGGTTCCCTTATGAGCTTGCACCAATTCTCTGGTAATGGCAAGTCCCAGTCCGTTACCTCTGGCATTTCTGGAATGGTCGCATTGATACAAACGGTCAAAAATATTGGGGAAGATGCTCTGGCGCTATGCCTCTTCCATTGTCAGAGAGTGTTACCTGCACCTGTTGGTCCAGTTCCTGTATTTCCAGTCTTACTTTTGTTCCCTGACTGTGAACAAGGACATTTTGCATAAGGTTATTCAGAATACGGGTGTAAGCATGGATATCTACGGATAAAATACAGGGGGATTCCGGAATTTCGATTTCATAGGTAAATCCATGACTCTCCAAAAGAGGAATCCAGTCTGCCACAATGTTTCTGGAAAGTTCAAAAAAGTCCAGAGAAACAAAGTGAAAGCTCTGTTCTCTGGCATCTAATTTTACCCATTCAAATAAGTGCTCCACAAACTGTTTTAAGTGCTGGGCTTTCTGGGCGGCAACGTGGATATACTGGTCTTTTTCCTCCCCGGCCACAAGATGTTCTTCTACTGCTTCCAGATAGCCTACCAGAGAAGCCAGAGGGGTTTTCACATCATGGGAGAGACTGGTCATAAGCTGTTTGTATGCCTGCTGGGTCTGCTTTTGCTGAATGAGCTGTGCCTGGCTGTTGCTGGCAATTTCATTGATATCAAGACAAATCTGCCTGGTCTCATCCTGGATTTTGGTAAGTGCCCGACGATTTAAATTCCCTCCTTTGATATCCTTTAACACCTGCTGAATCAGGGAAAGCTGCGCCTGAAGTCTGTGGAGGCGGGAATACAGAAACAGAATCAGCAGGATTGCCAATAGCAAGGAAATGAAAAGTAAAACATTCAGATTCATGCTCATGCCTCCCTGTTAAAACGATAGCCCACACCGCGAACGGTTAGAATATAAAAAGGATGTTCCGGGTCAGGTTCGATTTTTTTTCGTAATTTACTGATAAAAGACATAATGTTGCTGTCATCAAAGGCATAGGCATCCTCCCACACCTGGGTATAAATTTGCTTTTTCGTAAAGATTTGCCCTTTGTTGGAGGCAAGGAAGGAGAGAAGATCAAATTCTTTGCCAGTAAGCTCTATAGGAAGCTGGTGGACAAAAACCATGCGGTTGGTTTTGTCAATTACCATGTCTTTTAAAGTAATGCAGTCTGCCTCTATCGGAAAACCAGGATTTAAGGTGGTATAGCGGCGGATAAGAGAATGGACTCTGGCCATAAGCTCTTTAATGCTAAAAGGCTTGGTAAGATAATCATCCGCGCCCAGGGAAAGTTCCGGTCACCTTGTCATTTTCCCCATCTTTGGCGGTGAGCATAAGCACCGGGGTGTTGTCTCTTTCCCGGATTTTTTGTAAAACCTGGAAACCGTCCAAATCCGGCAGCATCACATCTAAAACAATAAGGGAAAGAGGAGCCTTCTGTTTCTGTTTTTCCATGAAAAACAGGCCATCCCCACCGCTGTGGGCAGTGATGACCTGTAAATTCTCCTGTTCCATACACTTTTTCATTAAAGCACAAAGCTCTTTATCATCATCAATAATACAAACACAATTCATATCATAACTCCCTGGATATACGTAACATTGTTTCTGTGCATATTATAGTGCATTTTGCAGGGAAACACAAGGTTACTGATACTTGCGTCCAAGGTAATACATGGGTACGAACAATCCGGCAAGAAACAGAAGAACAAAAATCTTATTCACCTGGTTGACATTCCAGGAAAAAGAGCCGGATATTATAAATATAAGAATAAAAAGCACTGGCATGGCTACAAGTGCGGCTGTAAACCATATGCGCATATAGGCCAGAAGCTTTGGCCAGTTGCTGTTATTAAAATGGATACCAGCAAGGTTGATACGGAAAGGACCATGGCTGTAGGCGCTGATGTTATTTTCATCATAATAGCCGGGCAGCCGCTCCTGTGCAAAAAAACACAGATATCCACCAAAGAAGAAGCAAAGAGCTTCAAATATAAGTAAATCCTGTGAGAAATTTTCTGCTAAATACCAGTAACCTGCAAATAATTCCAGCAAGGCCAAGAGACAGCTTCCTCCAAAAAAGAGGGCATATTTCTTTTTCCGCGCTCTGGTTTTTTCCGGAGTTTCCTCGGAAAAGGTGAGAGCCTTTTTTACCAGAAGTTCTACCTGGTCTGGCTCCATATGGGTTTCCTCTGGGAAGAGCCGGCCTTCCAGCAATTCGGTTACCGATACTTCTAAAACTTTCGGAAAGAGGAATCAAAAGAGAAATGTCCGGCATACTTAAGGAACGTTCCCACTTGCTCACTGCTTTGTCCGATACAAATAATTTTTCTGCCAGGGCTTTTTGAGTGTAGCCTTTGGCTTTTCTTTGCTGAGCCAGAAATTTTCCAAAAGCTTCCTTGTCAATTTCATACATAGATGTCACCTGCTTTCTAAAAGATAGGCTTATTGTAGGGTATTTGCAGGCAGAAGGCAACCGACTGGTGGTAGAATTGCGGGAAAAGCGCTTTTTTTACGAAATCCCCATCAGGCAAAATGCCCCAATCCCAACTACTCCATAGAGTCCATTGATGACACAGCAGATTTGCATCCACAAATCCCGCACACGTTCTTTGGCATATCCCCAGATAGTGAAAATACCGGAGAAAATCATAAAAGCAGCGTAACAGGAAATGGAAATTTCTGCCGCCGGAGACTGAAGCGCCCAGGCATTCATGCGTAAGAGAAAAATGCTCCATGGTACAAACAACATGATAGTTGAAATAAAATGAAATATTTTGCTTTTCATAAAATTTAACTCCTTTCCATGCGGTCAAATCCTATACAGGAAACAGCCAGTGAAATGATGGTAATGATAATAGCCGCGGGAAGCCAGGGCAGCCAGGCAATCTGTGTTTCATAGACGCCTTTAGCTGCTTTTCCGTATTCTACCATGAGTAGATAAAAAGGATAGCTCATGGGATACGCCCACCATACCTTTGTGTTAATCATGAGAACAGAAGGGACAATGGAAGCAAGCCCAAGACCTGCGGAAAAAACAGGGGATTTCAGAAAGGTGCCTAACATCCAGAATACAGCCGCCATGGGAATTGCCGCCACATACAGCCGGAACACAGCGCTCCATACATAGGAGGGTTCCAGAAGAAAGGAATAATCCTGCATGTTCGAAGCAAGGAGGGCGCTGAGGGTGTAAGCCGCAATAGTCATAAGCATTTGTATACCGGCAAGAAGCAGTAAAACTACAAATTTTGCAAGGCACAGATTTTTTCGTATCTACTGGCAGGGAGAGCATTTTTAAGATACCCCGGCTGCGGTGTTCTGTCTGAGTCAGCAGTACCACGCAGATAATGAGAGAAGCCGGAATCATAAACCAGGCCATGCCCATAAAGCCCTGAATAAAAAAGTTATGCTCCGGTGTAATAGGAACCTGCTGGGTATCAAAGATTTTTTCAGAATTAATAATACTGGGCAGCCACATCATAAGAACCGGAATGCAAAGCAGCAGCAAAATTTTAGAATGTTTCAATTTTTTTAGTTCCATGGTAAGGTATGAAAAAAAGTTCATGAAAAAGACCTCCTGATTTTTTGATAACACCATTCTCCCAAAAGAAAAAGAACTGTTTCACTAAGACATACCAGGATAAACAGTGTAGTCCGTCCCTGTTCCTGCGCCATGGAAAAAAGGCTGAAATGGAGAAGAAAAAGGCAGCAGGCTCAGTACAAGGTTTTCCTGAGGAAAAATTGGAAAAGGTAAATAATAAAATTACACCAATGCCAAGAGAAATCCACATGGATTCACAGGCAGAGGCAATGACCAGCATAAGTATCACGGTAGGAAGCGTGATGATAAACTGGAAACCGGCAAAACACAGAAGCTCCTTTGCCAAAATCGGTGTCTGGGGAAACCAGTGAATCAGGCAGGCTGTGACAGAACAAAATTCCAGAAATAAAAGAGCTGCCAGCCCCATAGCTGCAATTATACATTTGCCAAGAAACAATCTGCCGGTGTGTATGGGAAGTGAAGACATTTTTTCCCAGCCTTTTTCCGCATATTCGGTGTGATACATCAGACATGCGCCTAAGATGCTGACCAGAATATTTAGCATGGCAATCATCTGCCAGTTGGCATTCATAAGAATGTCCAGAGGATTCCCGGGAAGGGAGAGAAAGGTTTCCGGGCGCACACCTGTATTTATCAGGGGAAAGGCAGCTGCAAGAAGGCCGCAGCCAGCGTAAGCAGTTACATATCCTGTGCGTTTTTGTTTTTTCCCATTCCAAGAAAACGACTCATTTTTCTGCCACCTCGTTTCTGATTATCTTCATCCACTATAGCCAGAAAAGTATCTTCCAGATGATCAGTGGGAAATCCCCGGCTTATAGCAAGAGATTTTAATTGGTCTAAGGTTCCCTCAAATAAAAGATGGCCGTGATTCAGGATACCAATATCATCTGCCATAAGCTCAATTTCAGACAGAAGGTGAGAAGACACCAGGACCGTACAGTCAAAGCGCTGAGGCAGGGATTTAATGAGAGAGCGGATTTCGTGGATGCCTACCGGATCCAGACCATTGGTGGGTTCATCTAAAATCAGGATGGGCGGGCGTCCAATGAGAGCTCCTGCCAGTCCAAGACGCTGCTTCATACCAAGGGAATAGTGCTTTGCCAGACGGTTTCCAAAGCGTTCCAGTCCTACCAGCTCCAAAACGTCTGAAACACTGCTTTTTGGAAGCCCCAGAATACGCCGGATAAGATCCAGATTTTCTTCCCCCGTAAGATTTCCATAGAAGGCAGGGGCTTCAATAAATGAGCCGATTTCTTTTAAAATAGAAAACCGGTCTTTGGGATATTGTTTTCCATGAATGGAAAAAGAACCGGAGGTTGGTTGGGTAAGCCCCAGGAACATTTTCATGGTTGTAGATTTTCCTGCGCCATTTGGTCCAAGGAAACCGTACACAGTGCCTTTTTTAATATGCAGATTCAAATCAGACACAGCAGTAAAGTTTTTGTAGGATTTTGTCAGATGTTGCGTTTCTATGATATTCATAAAATATCTCCCTTCTTATTGCAAAATTTCAAATTTCTTTGATGAAACCAGTGTATAATAGAAACCTTGCAGGAACCTTCCCACAACCTTACATTTACCTTACAAATCCACGAGAAGGAAAAACACACTGGAATATCCGGGGCAGATGTTATAAAATAACCTTAATTATGAGAGCATTTTTTGAAACAAGAGTGAGAAAGGATGAAAATAGAGTGAAAATCGTAAAAAAATGAGCTGCGTTCTCCTGAAATAAACGGATGGAGCAGAAAAATTTATATGGAGCTTTCTGGGCCAACAGAAGAAGATTTTGCTTCCGATCAGGAACGAATTCTCAGAGAACTCAGGGCAGAATTTGGAGAAATCCGCTGCAGTTTGAAGGTGTTAAAGAAATTTTATCCTCTCTGTTATAAGGCGGGGTGGAAGATTACTGCATTTTTGGTGTGGACAGGATGTCAGTGGGAACTGGCAGATATAGAGGAGGGAGATACTACAGGCTGTCATTACGGCGTTTATGCAGATTTGGGAAGCACAACCATTGCTGTGGCCCTTGCTGATATGAACACAGGGAAAACTGTATGTGAGAAGTCAGGATTTAATCGTCAGATTGCTTTTGGAGAGGATATTCTCAGCCGGAATTTTTTACGGAAAAGACCAACCGGAACGAATGGAAGAAATCCGAAAGGCAACCATAGACAGTTTCCTGGAGTTGTTTAGGCAGATACAGGAGGAAACAGGAATTCCAAGTGAAAATGGGTTCTTTGATTCTTTCGGGAAATACTACCATGCTTCATTTCCTTTTGGGGCTGGATGCCTTTTGTGTATTCTCCAGTCCTTATGCTGTGCGGACTTTGAAGCCGGACTGTTATCCGGCAAAAGAATTAGGGTTTCCGAATCTGGGTTATGTCTATTGTTTTCCAGGGCAGGCGAACTACCTGGGAGGTGACATCCTGAGTGGAATCGTGGCAACAGAACTCTATAAGCAAGAGGAACTTTGTGTATTTCTGGATATTGGAACAAACGGAGAGCTGGTAATCGGAAATAAAGACTTCTTAGTAGTCGGAGCAGGTGCGGCCGGGCCGGCTCTGGAAGGCGGTGTGGTGAAAACCGGGATGCGTGCAGAGACCGGCGCTGTGGATCAGGTGGAAATCCATGATCAGGAAGTTCTGGTTCATGTCATAGGAGAAGGAGAGGCAAAGGGAATCTGCGGTTCCGGTATTGTAGACCTTCTGGCACAGATGTTTTTAAATGGGTGGATCGATATGAAGGGAAAACTTCAGCCGGAAGTTTCTGGCAAAATCACAGAACGGGAAGGGGAACTGGCGGCAGAATATGCTCCCGGACTCTGCTTTTACCAATCGGATATCGAAGAATTTCTCAAGACCAAAGCAGCAGCAGGAACCATGGTAGAATATATGATGCATGAAGTAGGACTCACCATGAAGGATATTGAAAAATTTTATGTTGCAGGTGCCTTTGGAACCCATATTTCCAAGGAATCTGGCGTGACCATTGGATTATATCCGGATATCAGGCGTGATAAGATTGTCCTTCCGGGGAATACATCTTTGTTGGGGGCAGGGAAAATGCTGTTAAATAAGGAGTATCAGAAGGATATTTTAGAACTGTTGGAAAAAAATGGTTTACATTCAGTTTGGAGCAGTGGATAATTTTGTACATCTTATGGCAGCCTCAGAGGCAATTCCTCATACGGATTTAAAGCGGTATCCTACGGTGGAAGCAGAATTAAGAAGGCGAGGAAGAGGATAATATGACCTATGACTATATAAAACAAAAGAAGATTCTTCTTGTGGATGATGAAGAGAGCCTTTGCCAGATGGTTTGCTCTATTTTCCAGAAGGAAAATTATACCAGGCTTCGTACAGCAGGAACTATGACAGAAGCGCTTGCCATATGTAAAGAATGGAAGCCGGACTTTGCAGTGCTGGATGTGATGCTTCCTGATGGAGACGGGATTTCCCTGTTGGAGAAGATGCGGAAATTTACGGAGATACCGGTGTTGTTTCTCACTGCTCTTGGAGAAGATGAAGACCGCTTAAAAGGACTTTTAGCAGGAGCAGATGATTATCTGGTGAAGCCATTTTTGCCACAGGAGCTTCTTCTTCGTACTGCAGCCATTCTTCGCAGAACCTATAAGGAGGAGACGCCTCTGGTAAAACTTGCGGGAAGCCAGATTGACTTTTCCAGAGCAGAGGTAATAAAGGGCAAAGAGCAGATTCCTCTTACTGCCAAAGAATATGAGATTCTTCAGGCATTGTACCGTAATGCAGGACGAATTGTGACCATTGACCAGCTCTGCGAGGCTGCCTGGGGAGAAAATCCTTTTGGATATGAAAATTCTCTGATGGCACACATCCGAAGAATTCGGGAAAAATAGAACTGACTCCATCCAAGCCGGTTTCTCTGATTACGGTGAAAGGTCTTGGGTATAAATTACTGGTGGAGGAATAGCAGATGAAAAGTGTTCTGAAATTAATGAAACGAATTTTTTCTCATTTTGCTTTGTTCCGGGCTTATTTTGCTGGTTTTAAATCTTGGCTTACTGATTTATCTCACCTATGGCAGTGTCTCCAATGCAGGAGGATGGGCCAGCACCAGTGAATTGACAGGGGAATTACAGGAAAATGAATCTGGGGGATATATTCTGACCGAGAAAGGACAGGGGATTTTAGAGCAATATCAGGCATGGGGGCTTTTGATTCAGGATGGTACAGGAGAAGTCCTCTGGCACAGTGAGAACCTTCCAAAAGAAATCCCACTGCATTATACAATTTCAGAAATCTCTGCCCTTACTCTTGGGTATATCGCAGATTATCCTACAACAACAGCTTCCAAAGGAGCGGATTTGCTGGTTCTGGGACATCCCAAGAAAGCTTATTGGAAGATGATGCATAATACCTATGATTACTCCTTAATCGAAGGATTTCCCAAAATGCTGGCTGTATTTTTCCTGGCAAACCTGGGAGTTATTCTGTTGATTTATATGGTGACCACCTCAGGTATTTTAAAATCTGTCAGACCCATTGTGAAGGGAATCGAGGAATTGCCAAACAAGGAAGTCTATGTAAAAGAAAAAAGGGCTCTTTTCCCAGTTGGCAGAGGCCATGAATCAGGTTTCAGAGAAGCTTCGGATGCAGGAGAGAGAACTAAAACGAAGAGAGAGCGCCAGGGCGAACTGGATTTCCGGTGTTTCCCATGATATCCGAACTCCTCTGTCCATGGTTATGGGCTATGCAGCCCAGTTGGAAGAGAATCAAAAGATTCCTCTGGAAGAGCGGAAGAAGGCCGGAATTATCCGTCAGCAGAGTATACGGATGAAAAACCTGATTAATGACCTGAATCTCTCTTCAAAGCTGGAATATCATATGCAGCCCCTTCGTATGGAAACGCTGAACCTGGTGGCTGTTGTCCGTCAGGTAGTGGTGGACTTTTTGAACCTGGATTTAGAAGGGAAATATCCCATAGAGTGGGAGATTCAGGAGAAGCTACAGGGGTGCCTGATGCAGGGAGATAAAGAGTTGTTAAAACGGGCTTTTGGAAACCTCATAACCAATGCCCAGGTACACAATCCAAAAGGATGCGAAATCATTGTTCAAATACGGACAGAAGGGAAGAAATGTAAGGTTATGCTGGAAGATACAGGCATGGGAATTACAGAAGAAATGATGCAAAAACTACAGAATACGCCTCATTATATGCTAAGTGACAGTGGTATTTCCCAGCCAAGGCATGGATTGGGATTGTTGATTGTCCGTCAGATTGTAGAGGCACATGGAGGAACCCTTGCCTTTTATCATGGTGAGCAGGGGGGCCTTTGGAGTAGAAATGACATTTCCGGTGGAGCGGATAGAGAAGGGAGAAAGCATATGTACCGAATTTAATTGTGGAAGATGATGCTACTATGGCAAAAGCCATGAAAACACAAATTGACTCCTGGGGTAATCAGGCGGAAACCGTGAAAGACTTTCAGAATGTGATTTCTTGTCTTTTTAAATTTTCGACCCTCATATGGTATTAATGGACATTATGCTGCCTTTTTATAATGGCTATCACTGGTGCAGTGAAATACGGAAAATTTCCAATGTGCCGGTTGTATTTATTTCTTCTGCTTCTGATAATATGAACATTGTTATGGCTATGAATATGGGTGGAGATGATTTTATTCCCAAACCAGTGGATTTAACGGTAATGATGGCAAAAAATTCAGGCAGTCCTTCGCAGAACCTATGATATGGCAGGAAAAATTCCGGTTCTGGAGCATAAAGGCGCTGTACTGAATTTGAATGATACCACCTTGTTTTATGACGGGGAGAAGATAGAACTTACCAAAAATGAATTTCGAATTTTAAAGACTCTGTTGGAACAAAAAGGCAAGGTGGTCAGCCGGGACACCCTCATGACCCGGTTATGGCAGATGGATGATTATGTAGAAGAAAATACCCTGACAGTGAATGTCACAAAGACTGAGGAAAAAAGGCTGGAGCAGGCAGGGCTTTGTGATTTTATTAAAACAAAGATAGGAAGTGGATATATCATTGAATAACAAAAAGAGCAGTTGTTTTTTGGCCTATGTCCGGCAATACCGGTTTTGTGCAGGCATGTTTTTTCTTTTTTCCCTTGTTTTCCTTCTGGTGTTTTCTTTGTATGACTTAGAGTGGGAGGCAGTGATTTATGCGGCATGTCTTTGCTTGCTTATGACAGCAGTTGTGCTTGGCATTCATTACCTTTCTTATTGGAAACGCCACAAAGAATATGAGAAAATTATTGATAATCTTCCGCTTTTGCCAGAGGGATTCCCAAGGCTTTTACCTTAACCGAACAGGACTTACAGGAACTTGCCACAGGGCTAAAAAAGATTCTGGATGCCAGAGAAACTCAGTGGCAGGAAGAAAGCAAAAAAGCATGGAATATTATACTACCTGGGTGCATCAGATTAAAACACCTATTTCCGTTATGCGGATGATTCTGCAAAGTGAGGATACGGAGGAGCACCGGGAGCTGGCAGCCCAGCTATTTAGCATTGAGCAGTATGTGGAAATGGTACTGGGATATCTGCGTCTGGAAAGCACTTCCACAGACTTTGTGTTTCAAAACTGTGATCTGGATGGGATGATCCGTCAGGCTATCCGAAAATATGCCCCTTTATTTGTGAGAAAACGAATCCGTCTGGTATATGAGCCGGTGAACATGGAGGTACTTACAGATGAAAAGTGGTTCCTGTTTATTCTCCAGCAGATTTTATCCAATGCAGTAAAATATACGGATCAGGGGAGCATCACCATTACAGCAGGTGCGGATAAGGTTTTGAGAATCAAAGATACCGGTATGGGAATTGCCAAGGAAGATCTGCCCCGTATTTTGACCATGGGTTTACCGGATATAATGGGCGGGCCGATAAGAAGGCTACAGGACTTGGTCTGTATCTTTGCCGCCTTACAGCCAAGAGGCTTTCCCATAAGATTACAGTTACCTCAGAAATCGGAAAAGGGACTGAGGTGTCCATTGATTTCAATACCATAAAGCTGGACTGCGAATAATCCATCTTACAAAAATGTCACATGAGAGAGCCAAAATGTCACCTGATTCAATGTCAGGTATTTTGGCTCTTTTGCTATAATAAAGCCACAAACAATAAGGAGGTTACACGTATGACAATCTTAGAGGCACAAGGCCTTCAAAAAATTTACACCACCCGTTTCGGAGGAAATCAGGTACAGGCATTATCAGATGTATCTTTTTCCGTGGAAAAGGGAGAATATGTGGCAATTATGGGAGAGTCCGGTTCCGGAAAGACAACCCTCTTAAATATTCTGGCTGCTCTGGATAAGCCAACCAAAGGGCAGGTATACCTGGATGGAAAAAATCTGTGTGGGATTCAGGAAAAGGAGCTCTCTGCGTTCCGTAGAAAAAATCTGGGATTTGTATTTCAGGATTTTAATCTGCTGGATACTTTTAGCATTCAGGACAATATTTTTCTGCCCCTTGTTTTAAGCGGCAAGAAATATCAGGAAATGAACAGAAGATTAAAACCCATTGCCAGTAAGCTTGGCATTACAGAGATTCTGGCAAAATACCCTTATGAGGTTTCCGGAGGACAGAAACAAAGAGCAGCAGTAGCAAGGGCGCTAATCACAAACCCTAAGTTAATTCTCGCAGATGAACCAACAGGGGCCTTAGATTCCAAATCCACAGAAGGACTTCTGGAAATTTTCCATACCATTAACCAGGAAGGGCAGACCATTCTTATGGTAACCCATTCTGCCAGGGCAGCAAGCCATGCAGGGCGGGTGCTGTTTATTAAAGATGGTCAGGTATTCCATCAAATCTACAGAGGTGAGCAGACCAATGAACAGATGTATCAGAAAATTTCCGATACCCTGACACTTCTGGCAACAGGTGGTGAGCAGTATGAATAAACATTTTTTATCCCAAGCTGGCAGCCAGCGGTCTAAAGAAAAACAGGAGACTTTACATACCTTATCTGCTGACCTGCATTTTTACAGTAGCCATGTTTATATTGTGAAATCCTGTCCTTAAATCCTGGTTTAAGCGATATGGTAGGAGACGCTACCATGACTTTTACCATGAAGTTCGGATGTGTAGTTATTGGGCTGTTTGCGCTGATTTTTCTCTTTTATACCAACAGTTTTCTCATGAAACAGCGAAAAAAAGAATTTGGCCTGTTTCATATTCTGGGAATGGAAAAGCATCATCTTTACCGCCTCATTGCATGGGAAAACCTGTATGCAGCCATATTTACTCTGACAGCAGGACTTTTATTTGGAATTGCCCTGGATAAAGCTATGTTTTTACTGGTGTCCCGCATGATAGGCGGTGAAATTCCTCTTGGATTTTTTCTTTCTCCAAGGGCAGTAGTGGAAACCATGGTTCTGTTTCTTGGCATTTATACCCTGATTTTCCTAAATGCCCTGAGACAGATAAAAAGCAGCGAATCCCATTGAACTTCTTCACGCAGGAAATATGGGAGAAAAAGAACCAAAGGCAAAGTGGTTTATGGCAATTTTAGGACTTTTGTGCACAGGTGCAGGATATTATCTTGCCATTACCACAGAAAATCCTGTGACATCTCTGTCTCTGGCTTTTGTGGCTGTGATTCTGGTAGTGATTGGGACCTATCTGCTGTTTACTGCAGGAAGTATTGCCCTTTTAAAAGTACTGAAAAGCCACAAGGGCTATTATTACAAAACCAGACATTTTATCAGTGTTTCCGGTATGATTTACCGTATGAAGCAAAATGCAGTAGGATTGGCAAATATCTGCATTTTGTCCACAGGCGTACTGCTTATGGTAGCTTGCACCACCTCCTTAATGGTGGGGATGGAGGATATTATCCGTTCCAGATATCCCAATCAGCTTGCCCTGTATGCAGATGATGAAAATCTGGAAACTGCAGGGGAAGCGGTAGAAGCAGTGAAACAGCTTCAAAAGAATCTGGTATAGAAGCGACACAGGAGATGGAGTACCGTTATCTTGCCTTTGGCGCTATCTTGCAGGAGGATACTTTTCTTGTGACCAGAGAGATAAAGCTGACAGAAATGGATTCAGTTCAGAGCCTAATGTTTGTGCCTTTAGAAGATTACAATAAGGCAATGGGAGAAAACAAAACATTAAAACCAGGGGAAGTGCTGCTATACAGTAACCGCACAGAGTATAAACATCCCAGGATGAAGATTTTTGACCGGAATTATGTGATTAAAAGAGCGGTTAAAAAGATTTTTCCAGGAAAATGGTATTTATTTGCAGCTAATATTGCCAATACCCAGTTTATAGTAATGCCCAACATGGAAGACATACAGGAATTATATGAGAAACAAAAGAAATTTTGACAGACATTGCAGGAAACATCCGCATTTACTATGGATTTGACACCAATGCCAAAGAGAAAGAACAGGAAGAATTTCAAAAAGCTGTTTATAATCTTATGGCAGAAAATGGGTATTATGGCACTATGGAATCCAGTGTGAATGCAAGACAAAGTTTTATGGGATTTACGGGGACTTTCTCATTGGTATCTTTTTGGGACTGCTGTTTGTTATGGCAACGGTTTTGATTATTTATTACAAACAGATTTCAGAAGGGTATGATGATAAGGAACGGTTTGCTATTATGCAGAAGGTAGGTATGAGCAGGGAAGAAGTGAAAGCATCCATCCGTTCCCAGGTAGTGACTGTTTTCTTCCTGCCCTTGATTACAGCAGGAATCCATGTGGCAGCAGCCTTTCCCATGTTCAATAAGATTTTAATTCTCATGAACATGGAAAATACAGAAATGTATGCAGTATGCACAGGAATCTGTTTCCTGGTTTTTGCTGTCATGTATGTGGTGATTTATAGTATCACAGCCAGAACTTACTATAGAATTGTCAGCGCTGTCAAATCCCGGTAAAATTCCGGATAAGAGATATCCACGCATTCTCCTCTGGTGATTTCCGTTTTTCCTTCTGCTGCCATACCTGCCACTGCAAAGGCCATAGCAATACGATGATCCAGATGACTGTCCAGAACAGCCCCATGCAAAGGAGCGCCGCCTTTGATCATCATGCCATCTTCTGTTGGAGTAACATCTGCTCCCATGGCCTGTAAATGATGTACAATAATGTCCAGACGGTTGGATTCTTTCACCTTTAATTCCTCTGCATCCCGGATTATGGTAGTGCCATTGGCAAAAGCAGCCATTACCGCAATGACAGGGAGTTCATCAATAAGGGTTGGAATCAGACCTTTCTCAATGACGGTACCTTTTAAAGAACTGGAAGTTACCAGAAGGTCTGCCACAGGCTCCAATCCTTCTTTCCGCTCATTGAGAAGCTGTATGTTAGCGCCCATTTGTCCGCATACCCGTAAAATCCCGTCCCTGGTAGGATTGATGCCTACGTTTTTAATCAAAATTTCAGATCCCGGGATTAAAAGTCCGGCGGCAATAAAATACGCGGCAGAAGAAATATCTCCCGGAACATCTACAGACTGTCCATGAAGCTTTGGATGTCCAAGAACAGAAGCAGTAGTATCTTTACATTCTACCTGGGCTCCAAAAGCGGACAGCATCAGTTCCGAATGATTTCTGGAAACATAGGGTTCGGTCACGCTGGTTTGGCCTTCTGCATATAAGCCAGCCAGGAGAATACAGGATTTTACCTGAGCAGAACTTACAGGAGAGTTATAAGAAACAGGATTTAATGGCTTGCCCTGAATCCGAAGGGGCGCGCAGCCATTTCCATGAATACTTTCTATACAGGCGCCCATAGCAGTAAGGGGTGTGATGATTCGTTTCATGGGACGCTTTTGGATTGAATCATCTCCGGTAAGCTCACAGGTAAAATTTTGTCCGGCCAGAATTCCGCTGATAAGCCGGGTCGTAGTGCCGCTGTTCCCTACATTTAATATACTTTTGGGCTGAGTCAGGCCGTGCAGTCCTTCCGTGAATGAGAATTTCAGAAGGGGTGCGCCTGATGTCAACGCCCATAGCCCGGAAACAATCTATGGTAGAGAGGCAGTCTGCCCCTTCCAGAAAATGTGTGATACGGGTAGTGCCTTCGGAAATAGCGCCCAGCATTACAGCCCGGTGGGAAATGGATTTATCTCCGGGAACGGTCAACTCTCCCTTTAAAGGAGAAGATTTTTGAAATATCATACAACCATACACCTGCCTTATCGTTCATAAATGATATAATTTCGTTTCGTTAGCTGCTCTGCAGCCTGTTTCTTTGCCTCTTCGTCATAAAATTCGATTTTCAAAACCCCGTCATCAAATTCCCGGTTATGAAGAATCCCAATATTTTTAATGCTAATGCCATTCATAGAAAGAATGGTAGCAATGGTGGCAATAGCGCCGGTTTCATCTATAATATCACAGTAAAGCACAAATGCTTTCTGTAAAGGACCGCCCACAGCGTCACTGAAAGAATTACGGTATTCCCTGGAATCTGCAAACATCTGATAAAGACCATTGGCATCTCTTTGGTCTACCAGGTATTTTGCCTGAACAATCTGGCGGATGTATTCATCTAGCACTTTGGAAATATGTTCCGGGTTTTCCAGACAGATTTGCTGCCACATATGAGGGGAAGAGGAGGCAATTCTTGTAATATCCTTAAAACCACCTGCTGCAATGGTCTTCATATGTTCCTGGGGAGAATCCAGTTTTTTCACCACATTTACCAGAGAAGCAGCCACAATGTGAGGCAGATGACTGATAGAAGCTGTGATGAAGTCATGCTCTTCCCAGGTAAGAATCATAGGAAGGGCGCCAATAGAGCTGACTAATTCTGTGTAGGCTCCGATTTTATCCAGCCCTACATCTTCGGAGGGTGTGAGGATATAGTAAGCATTTTCAATTAAATGGTCTGTGGAATATTCATATCCTGTTTTTTCACTGCCTGCCATGGGATGTCCGCCAATGAAATTGGAGGTAAGACCAAGGGCAGTTACCTGTTTGTGAATCTCTCCTTTTACGCTGCCTGCATCTGTGAGAATGCATCCGGGGCGGAGAACGTCTTTTAACCAGGTAAGACATTCCAGATTGTAATCCACAGTGGCACAGAGGAAGATATAATCGCAAAAAGCGAACCGTGTGTCTTTTTCCACACAGGGAACATCTACAATGCCATCAAATACAGCATCATCCAGCACGGATTTCGTCCGGTTATAAGCCAGAATCTGATAATCAGGATGAAATTTTTTAATAGCCTTGGCAATGGAGCCGCCGATAAGGCCAAGACCGATAAAGCCAACGGTTGTTGTTTCCATGTAAAAGATACTCCTTCTTCTATAAGGTAATCAATGTCAAACAGTATCATTTTATGACAGGAAAGTGAAAATGTCAACAATTCTACACGTTAAAGTGAGAAAAATGTATTATATCACGGAAAAGAATTTAATATGATAAAATGGTGAAATAAAAAACTGTTTATTTTGAATAAAATACTTGAATTGTTGAAAAGATTTTTTAGTAAAATATACACATACTAAATTTGGGAGGTATTACATATGGACGTTTTTAGAACCGACAGAATAAGAAATGTGGTCCTGCTCGGCCATGGCGGCGCCGGCAAAAACAAGTCTGGTGGAGGCAATGGCTTATTTATCAGGTATTACAAACCGTTTAGGAAAAGTAACAGATGGTAACACAGTCAGTGATTATGATAAAGAGGAGATTAAGAGAAAATTCTCAATTACAACATCTGTAGTTCCGATTGAATGGGGCAAGGTGAAGATTAATGTATTGGATACACCTGGATATTTCGATTTCGTGGGCGAAGTAGAGGAAGCGGTTGCAGCAGCAGACGCTGCCATTATTGTAGTATCCGGTAAAGACGGAATTCAGGTAGGTACACAAAAAGCCTGGGAGTTATGTGAGAAATACAATCTTCCGCGTATGTTCTTTGTAACAGAAATGGATATTGATGATGTCAGCTATCGTAAGGTCGTGGAAGAGCTGACAGAACTCTATGGCAAGAAGATTGCGCCGCTTCACATGCCAATCCGTGAAGAGGGAAAATTCGTAGGATATGTTAATATTGTAAAACAGGCCGGCAGAAGATATATTGAGCGTGGACAGAAAAAGGAATGTCCGGTACCGGAATATCTTCAGGAATATTTAGAGCAGTATCATGAAACCCTGATGGAATCTGTTGCTGAAATCAGCGAAGAATTTATGGACCGCTATTTTGCAGGGGAAGCTTTCTCTGTAGCAGAGGTTTCCGCAGCATTGAAAATGAACATTTCAGACGGAAGCATTGTTCCTGTATGCATGGGCTCCACCATTAACATTCAGGGTGTTGCAAACCTTCTGGATGATATCTGTGGTTATTTCCCAAGCCCGGACCAGAAAACATGTGCTGGTATGAACATGAAAACCAATGAAATTTACCAGGCAAATTATGACTTTACAAAAGCAAAATCCGCTTATGTATTTAAAACCATTGTGGATCCGTTCCTTGGCAAATATTCTTTGATTAAGGTTTGCTCCGGTGTTATTAAAGGGGATGATACCCTGTACAATACTGGAAAAGAAACCGAAGAAAAATTAAATAAACTGTATGTTCTGGAAGGCTCCAAACCAATCGAAGTGTCAGAACTCCATGCAGGAGATATTGGTGCCATTGCCAAATTAAATACAGTTACCACAGGAGATACACTTTCCACCAAGAATACCCCTCTTTTGTTTGGAAAAATCAGAGTTCTCAGTGCCATATACGTATAAACGCTATAAAACAGTAAATAAAGGTGACGATGACAAAGTTTCCCAGGCATTATCAAAGATGATGCAGGAAGATGTTACCTTAAAGGTAGTAAACGATGCACAGAACCGTCAGACTCTGCTGTATGGTATTGGCGAACAGCATCTTGATATTGTTGTAAGCAAATTAAAAGAGCGTTATAAAGTGGATGTAGTGCTTTCTGAACCAAAGGTTCCGTTTAAAGAAACCATCCGCAAGAAATCAGATGTAGAATATAAGTACAAAAAACAGTCCGGCGGACATGGACAGTATGGTCATGTTAAGATGACTTTTGAGCCTTCCGGTGATTTAGATACACCATATGTATTTGAACAGGTTGTTGTGGGCGGCGCTGTGCCGAAAAACTACTTCCCGGCAGTAGAAAAAGGTGTTCAGGAATCCGTAGTAAAAGGCCCTCTGGCTGCTTATCCGGTTGTTGGTGTCAAAGCTGTTTTGTATGATGGTTCCTACCATCCGGTAGACTCCTCTGAAATGGCATTTAAGACCGCCGCTGTTCAGGCATTTAAGAAAGGCTTTATGGAAGCTTCTCCGGTTCTTTTAGAGCCTATTGTTTCCATGAAAGTCAGTGTTCCGGACAAATATACTGGTGATGTTATGGGAGATCTGAATAAGAGAAGAGGTCGTGTCCTTGGCATGAATCCGGATGCAGACCGAAAAGGAAATACCGTAATCGAAGCAGATGTACCAATGCTGTCTATTTATGGATATTCCACAGACCTTCGTTCCATGACAGGGGGAAGCGGTAACTTCTCCTATGAATTTGCCCGTTATGAACAGGCGCCTTCTGATATCCAGGAGAAAGAAATCGCAGCCCGGGCAAATGCGGAAGAAGATTAAACCTATAAATATAAAGAAATAAAAGAGAAGGAACGTTACAGGAACCGGCATTCAGGAAGCCTGATACTGTTCCGGCGAATCTGCCGAGTACCCTTTGAGACTACAGGCTCAAAGGGAGCGCAGGCTGAGCTGGAGCGGTATCAAGATTCTGGCAGCAGATTCCTGCAGCAGTTCCTTTGCTTTTTTTCATTTCTTTTGAGAATAGGTTGCTGTATAAGCCAGGAAGTGCTACAATGAGCAGAACAAGCGAAATAGAAGTGCTTGAGAAAGGTTAGGTACAGAGTATGAAAAAGAAACTTGGAGCAGGGCTTCTGGTATTGGTTCTGGCGTTTCTTTACTATTATGTAACGCTTCCGGCAATCAATATCCATGAAAGCGGCTTTTGGTTCTTCCTGGCTGCAGTAGTGGCAGTGATTTTGCTTCTTTATGCAGTGAAGAAACGAATTCGGAGTGTGTACGAGTTTAAGAGCAACAAGGTGTTAAAGGGCGGTGTGTTTGTGATACTGGCCATTGGCGTTGTATATGCTGTAGGAGCGCTTTTGTCTTCTCCTATTGTGAATGCCAACAAGTATCAGAAGCTGGTAGAACCGGAAGAGAGAAATTTTTACAGAGGATATCAAAGAAATCAGTTATGACCAGATTCCTCTTTTGGACAAAGAGTCTGCAAGTTTGCTGGGCGACAGGAAAATGGGAAGTATGGTGGACCTGGTTTCGCAGTTTGAAGTCAGCAGTTTGTATTCCCCAGATTAACTATAAGGGACAGCCTTATCGTGTAACCCCCTCTGGAATATGCCAGCGCCATTAAATGGCTGACCAACCAGAAAGAGGGAATCCCCGCTTACATTTTAATTGACATGGCAACGCAGAATACAGAGCTGGTGCAGTTGGATGAAGGAATCAAGTATTCAGAATCCGAATATTTTAACCGGAATATTTACCGTCATCTGCGTTTTAAATATCCAACCTATATGTTTGACCAATTAAGCTTTGAAATTGATGATGAGGGCACACCTTACTGGATTTGTCCGGTAAAGAAATTTAATATTGGATTATTCGGCGGACAGACCATTGGGCGTGTAGTTCTTTGTAATGCGCAGACTGGTGAGACGAAGGATTACAAAATCGAAGATTGTCCTCAGTGGGTGGACCGGGCATATCCTGCGGAATTGCTCACACAGCTTTACAATTATCATGGAATGCTGAAAAATGGATTTTTCAACAGTGTTTTAGGACAAAAAGGCTGCCTCCAGACCACAGATGGGTTTAACTATCTGGCTTTGGAAGATGATGTCTGGGTATATACAGGTGTCACATCTGTAAGTGGTGATAAATCCAATCTGGGATTTGTGTTGATGAATCAGAGAACCATGGAAACCAGGTATTATGCCTGCGATGGCGCCCAGGAACGTTCCGCCATGGCATCTGCAGAAGGACAGGTACAGAACCTGAAATATGAGGCGGCATTCCCATTGCTGTTAAATATTTCTGACCAGCCAACCTACTTTATGGCGTTAAAGGACGGTGCAGGTCTGGTTAAAAAATACGCTATGGTAAATGTACAGAAATATCAGACTGTTGCCATTGGAGACAGTGTGGCTGAGTGCGAGAAGAACTATGAAAAGCTTTTGTCTGAGAATGGCATTGCTTCTGACGGAGCTTCTACGGGAGAAAGTAATACAGTAACCGGTACAATTAAACGTATGGCTCAGGCGGTCATTGAAGGAAATTCCCATTTCTACATTACGCTGGAACCGGAGACACAGAAGATTACAGGTCCTGACCAGGGAAATATTACGCAGGGGCAGACTTTGATTTTTGATGCATCCATTACTTCCTTCCCGGAAATCATAGGATTTAATGAAGGTGATACGCTGACCATGGAATTTAAGCTGGGACAGCCGGTATGCCAGGTTGTTACTCTGGAAGGCCAGGAAGCAGCAGATGCAGAAGAAAGCCAGACGCCGGAAGAGGAACAGCCCACAGATACGGAAGAATAAATACAGAACAGGGGTTGACAAAATCAGCCCCTGTTAGTAAAATGTGTAATAGCTTCATAGAAAAAGACACAGAAGAGGAAGAGTAGGAAAATTGAAATCTGCAGAGAGCTGTCGGCAGGTGCGAGACAGAGAGGGAGATTTTTTGAACTGGCCTTGGAGTTTCCAGAGCGAAATTATAGTAGTTTTGGACGGGAAATCCCGTTATAGATTCAATAAGTGCATCTGATTATCAATTTGTTGATGGAAAAATCAGATGAATTAGAGTGGTACCACGAAAGTTAGTCCTTCGTCTCTAAATTTGAGAAGAAGGGCTTTTTTATTTCATTTATTAAAAATCAGGAGGAACAAATCATGTCTGTACCTTATAATCACAAAGCCATTGAGAAAAAATGGCAGAAAATCTGGGATGACAATCAGGCATTTGCTGCAACCAACGATTACAGCAAACCGAAATATTACGCATTGGTGGAATTTCCTTATCCGTCAGGACAGGGACTTCATGTAGGACATCCAAGACCTTACACAGCGCTGGACATTGTAGCCAGAAAAAAGAAGAATGCAGGGCTATAATGTATTATATCCAATGGGATGGGACGCTTTTGGCCTTCCTACAGAAAATTATGCAATCAAAAACAAAATTCATCCGAAAATCGTTACAGCCAACAATGTGGCAAGATTCAAAGAACAGTTAAAATCCCTTGGCTATTCCTTTGACTGGGACAGAGAAGTGAATACCACAGACCCGGAATACTACAAATGGACTCAGTGGAATTTTTCCCGTAAAAATTGTTCAAAGCAGGACTTGCCTATAAGAGTGAAATGCCAATTAACTGGTGTACTTCCTGTAAATGTAGGACTTGCAAACGAGGAAGTTGTAAATGGTGTATGTGAACGTTGCGGCGCTCCGGTTGTCCGCAAGGTAAAGAGCCAGTGGATGCTGAAAATTACAGAATATGCTGATAAACTTCTGGAAGGACTCAATGATGTAGACTACATCGAGCGTGTAAAGGTTTCTCAGAAAAACTGGATCGGCAAGAGCCAGGGCGCAGAGGTTGATTTTGCCCATTGCAGGAAAAGAAGACAAATTAAGAGTATACACCACCAGACCCGGATACCTTATTCGGCGCTACTTATATGGTTGTTTCACCGGAACATCCAATGTTGGGAAAAAATT
>ENA-OPYU01000252-OPYU01000252.1-human-gut-metagenome-genome-assembly--contig:-NODE-252-length-21930-cov-3.929368_pt1 | contig 21930 bp, 31 predicted proteins | sample MGYA00242637_ERZ504482 | MGnify/ENA primary metagenome ERZ504482 (study PRJEB26092, sample SAMD00036237) | human gut metagenome | host: Homo sapiens | study: EMG produced TPA metagenomics assembly of... | reverse complement strand
TGAATTACTTTCCTGCATGGCAGGTTGTATGCATCGGTTATCTTGCTTTCCCCTGTCGGACAACCGCCCAATGTTTTGCATTCCGCTAACAACGCCGGACCTGCAGCCCGATGGATAGCTCCATCTACACCGCCACCACCCAGCAACGAACTGTTGGCTGCATTTACAATGGCGTCGACTTTTAAAGTAGTGATATCGGCTACGGTAACATTTATCTTTTTCATTTTTCCTTTCTGTTTTCTGTATTAAAACCTCTATACAAAGCTATATAATAAATTGGGGAATTATGCAGTTTGGCAGCAAATAAATCAATTATTCTCCTGTTTTGATATCCTTCCCTTTTCATTTTGAAAAGATCTTCTTTTGCTCCCTCTTTTTTCTTGTTGTTATATCTGTATATAAATCAATTACTTATCTCCTGTTTGCCAGTAATGGCACACTATTGGCATATAGCGTGGCAGTTAACAATAGTATTAATTTAAAAAAAGGAATTATGGATTTATTTTCAATCGGATTTGCGGTTTGTACCTTGAGCGGCATAGCTTGCTTTTGGCTTTTCTTTAAATGTATAGACTGGTTCGAGAAGATCTAAAAAAATGAAAGGAGAAACAAGTTATGTACACAGCATTATTTGTAGTTAGTTTGATTATGTTCGGCTATATGATGTATGTTCTTATCAAGCCGGAGAAGTTTTAAAAAAGTAAGTTAAGAAATAAAGAGTTATGAATACTGAAGTTTTAGGTGTTATAGCGCAAATTGTCTTATTGATAGTGCTTAGCTATCCTTTGGGCAAATATATCGCTAAAGTTTATAAAGGTGAAAAGACTTGGTCGGATTTTATGAAGCCCGTTGAACGGGTTATGTTCAAACTGAGTGGTATCAATCCCAATGAGGAGATGAACTGGAAACAGTTTTTGAGAGCCTTGCTGGTGGTAAATCTATTTTGGTTCCTTTGGGGGATGGTACTGTTGGTTACACAAGGTGTGCTGCCGCTTAACCCGGATGGAAATGCCGGTCAGACTGCGCATCAGGCATTCAATACTTGTATCAGTTTCATGGTGAACTGTAACTTGCAACATTATAGCGGTGAAAGTGGGCTGACTTATTTTACTCAGCTATTCGTCATCATGCTCTTTCAGTTTATTACTGCCGCTACCGGTATGGCTGCCATGGCAGGTATAATGAAAGCGCTGGCTGCAAAGACTACTCAGACTATTGGCAATTTCTGGAACTATTTGGTATTAAGTTGTACCCGTGTCCTGTTGCCTCTTTCATTGATCGTAGGTTTTATCCTGATTGTGCAAGGCACTCCGATGGGCTTTGACGGAAAAATGAAGGTGACCACCATGGAAGGAACTACACAATATGTATCACAAGGCCCTACGGCGGCTATTGTCCCTATCAAACAATTGGGTACTAATGGGGGTGGTTATTTTGGTGTAAACTCTTCTCATCCCTTGGAGAACCCTACCTATTTTGCTAATATGGTGGAATGTTGGTCTATCCTTATCATACCTATGGCGATGGCATTTGCATTCGGTTTCTATCTGAAACGTAAAAAATTGGGTTATAGTATATATGGTGTCATGCTGTTTGCTTATCTGGTAGGAGTTTGTATCAATGTCAGTCAGGAGATGGGTGGTAATCCACGTATTGATGAGATGGGGATAGCGCAGGATAATGGCGCGATGGAAGGTAAAGAAATACGTTTGGGCTCGGCCGCCACTGCTTTGTGGAGTATTACTACTACGGTTACTTCCAATGGTTCTGTCAATGGTATGCACGATTCAACAATGCCGCTTTCGGGTATGATGGAAATGCTGAACATGCAGATCAACACATGGTTTGGCGGTGTAGGTGTGGGATGGATGAACTACTTTACATTTATTATTATCGCCGTGTTCATCAGTGGGTTGATGGTAGGCCGTACACCGGAGTTTCTTGGTCATAAAGTAGAAGCACGTGAAATGAAGATTGCTTCCATTGTAGCACTACTTCATCCGTTTATCATTTTAGTTGGTACAGCATTGGCTGCTTATCTGTTTGTTCATGCGCCTGCATTTGTGGAAAGTGAAGGTGGCTGGTTGAACAATCCCGGATATCATGGTCTGAGTGAAATGCTTTATGAATACACCTCGTGTGCCGCCAATAATGGTTCCGGTTTTGAAGGACTGGGTGATAACACATGGTTTTGGAACTACTCTTGTGGTATTGTGCTGATATTAGGACGTTTTGTCCCGATTGTAGGTCAAGTGGCCATAGCAGGTATTCTGGCTAAGAAAAAATTTATTCCCGAAAGCGCCGGCACATTGCAAACCGATACAGTGACATTCGGTGTGATGACATTTGCGGTTATTTTTATTGTTGCCGCACTATCATTCTTCCCGGTACATGCATTAAGCACTATTGCCGAGCACTTGAGTTTATAATTCTGATAACAGACAACGATATTAATAGAAGATATGAAAGATAATAAATCAGCTTCTTTATTTCAGAAGGAGCAAGTTATTGACAGCATAAAACAATCATTCGTGAAGTTGAATCCGCGAGTGATGATTAAGAATCCGATTATGTTCACGGTAGAGGTTTGTACAGCTATTATGTTCTTGGTGATGCTCTACTCTATCGTTAATGATTCACAAGGCTCATTTATTTATAATTTATGGGTTTTCGTAATTCTGTTCATCACCTTGTTATTTGCTAATTTTGCTGAAGCTATTGCCGAAGCGCGCGGAAAAGCACAAGCCGATAGCCTGAGGAAGACTCGTGAGGAGACTCCTGCCAAATTGATTGTGAACGGGACTTTGAAAACTGTCAGTAGTTCCCAGTTAAAGAAAGGTGATATTTTTGTATGTGAGGCAGGAGATGTTATTCCTGCCGATGGCGAGATCATCGAAGGACTGGCGTCTATTGACGAAAGTGCCATCACAGGCGAATCCGCTCCTGTAATCCGTGAAGCAGGCGGTGACAAGAGTTCAGTAACAGGAGGTACAAAAGTATTGTCCGATCAGATAAAAGTAATGGTAAGCACCCAGCCGGGTGAAAGTTTCTTGGATAAGATGATTGCATTGGTGGAAGGCGCATCCCGCCAGAAAACACCGAATGAAATTGCATTGACTATCCTGTTGGCAGCATTTACATTGGTCTTTGTCATTGTGTGTATCACCCTTAAACCGTTTGCCGATTATACGGGAACTGTCATTACCATTGCTTCTTTTCTGTCCTTGTTTGTCTGCCTCATTCCCACCACTATCGGAGGATTGCTTTCGGCTATCGGTATCGCCGGGATGGATCGTGCTCTGCGTGCCAACGTCATAACCAAATCGGGTAAAGCAGTGGAAACAGCCGGAGATATAGATACTTTGCTTCTTGATAAAACAGGAACAATAACTATAGGAAACCGTAAAGCTACTCGTTTTTATCCGGCTCAGGGAGTGGATGAACATGCTTTCATCGAAGCCTGCCTACTCTCATCTGTATCTGATGATACTCCGGAAGGTAAATCTATTATTGAACTGGGACGTGAATCGGGTTTACGGATGCGTAATTTGAATACCGATGGTGCTCATATGATAAAATTTACCGCCGAAACCAAATGCTCGGGTATTAACTTGAAGGATGGAACAGAAATCCGTAAAGGTGCATTTGATGCTATCCGCAAGATAGCTTTGTCTGCCGGAAACCCTTTCCCAAAAGAAACGGAAGATATCATTCAAACCATTACAAGTAATGGAGGTACTCCATTGGTGGTGAGTGTCAATAAGAAAAATTGCCGGAGTTATAGAATTGCAGGATATCATAAAACCGGGTATTCAGGAACGTTTTGAACGTTTACGCAAGATGGGGGTAAAAACAGTCATGGTGACGGGAGATAACCCTTTGACCGCCAAATATATTGCAGAGAAAGCCGGAGTAGACGACTTCATAGCCGAAGCTAAACCGGAGGATAAGATGGAGTATATCAAGAAAGAGCAGGCTGCCGGCAAACTGGTTGCCATGATGGGTGACGGAACAAATGATGCTCCTGCCCTTGCCCAAGCTAATGTGGGGGTTGCCATGAATAGCGGTACACAGGCTGCCAAGGAAGCAGGGAATATGGTGGATTTGGATAATGATCCTACCAAGCTGATAGAAATTGTTGAGATAGGTAAACAATTGCTGATGACACGTGGTACACTGACCACTTTCTCCATAGCCAATGATGTGGCCAAATATTTTGCCATTGTTCCTGCATTGTTCATGCTTTCCATTCCAGAACTGGCTGCATTGAATATTATGGGGTTGCATAGCCCTGAGAGTGCTATCTTATCTGCAGTTATATTCAATGCCATCATTATTCCTATTCTGATTCCGCTGGCATTGAAAGGAGTTCAATACAAACCGATAGGAGCTTCCGCCTTGCTTCGTCGTAATCTTTTGATATATGGCATAGGTGGTGTTATTGCTCCTTTTGTGGGTATTAAATTAATAGATTTAGTAGTAGGATTATTCTTTTAACAAGTAAATAACAATGAAAAATTTTATAAAGTCATTCAGACTTACTTTAGTCTTTTGTGTGTTTTTCTCAGTATGCTATATACTAGTCTTATGGATTTTCGCTCAATTTGCCGGACCTAATTCCGGCAATGCCGAGGTTGTGGAACTTAACGGAAAAAGTGGTAGGTGCAGCCAATGTGGGACAATTATTTACAGAAGATATCTATTTCTGGGGACGTCCTTCATGTGCTGGTGAAGGTTATGATGCGGCTAGTTCGGCCGGTAGCAATAAAGGTCCTACCAATGAGGAGTATCTGGCTGAAGTAGAAGCTCGGATTGATACATTTTTAAAGCATCATCCTTACTTGAGCCGTAAGGAAGTACCTGCCGAAATGGTAACAGCCAGCGGTTCCGGATTGGATCCTGACATCACTCCGGCCTGCGCATACGTGCAGGTACAACGTGTGGCTAAAGCTCGCGGAATGAGTGAGGAAACTGTAAAAGCTATTGTAGATAAGCTGTGGCAAAAACCGTTTATGGGCATGTTCGGTACAGAGAAGGTGAATGTGTTAAAACTGAATGCTGCTTTAGAAAAGGCAAAATAATCAAAAATATATAGTCATTAAATTAGGAAGATGTGCGTCATGAAAAAGAGAAGTTTCCTGGATACCGAGAGCCTGTCGGCTCTAGAAGCTGTGGCTATCATTGTATTGTTCTTTGCTTTGATAACATGGATTCTTGATCTTTGACGTGCATCACCATTGAATGATGCATCTTGATTCAGAAAAACTCAAAATGGATATTTCCTTTCAGACAATAAGAAGGAAATAGTAGAAATATGTAAAAACACGAATATTAATTAGTTTAATTTTTTAAGATGAAAAGGAATTTGAAAAAAGTGGTCTTGGTGCTGGCTTTACTGTTGCCTGGAGTGATAAAAGCACAAGAATTTAACGTAACGGCTAAGGCAGATTTTGTAAGTGATTACATTTGGCGTGGCGCTTACCAGAATTCAGGATTTTCTGTACAGCCTACATTAGGATTATCTTACGGCAACCTTTCTTTATCTGCTTTGGGGGAGTCAGAGCCTGACCAAGACAGACGGTGCACAAGAGTTTGACATCAATTTAAGCTATACTATTGGCGGTTTAGGTATTACAGTAACCGACTATTGGTGGAATGGCATCACCATGCCCTACGGGGATTATAAACATGATCATCATTTTGAAGGAACATTAGCTTATAATTTCGGCGAGAACTTTCCTCTGACCTTGAGTTGGTCTACTATGTTTGCGGGAGGAGACGATAACAAAGACGGTGATCGTGCTTATTCCACTTATATCAATGCTTCTTATAATATTGCTTGCCCGGCAGAAATTACGCTCACTCCTTCCGTTGGTTTCACTCCTTGGAAAGGAATGTATGATGCTGATGGTGCTGCTTTTACAGATATTGCTTTAAAGCTTCCAAGAACATTAATATTACAGATAATTTTTCTTTGCCTTTGTTTGTACAGGCTATTGTTTCGCCCTCATTTGACAAAACTTATCTGATAGCCGGATTAAGTATTGGGTTTTAAATGTGTGAATTTTTTTGATGAAAAGGAGAAATGCAAAGCATTTCTCATTTTTGTTGTATTAGAGTGACTTATCCTTTTTTTGATTCTTGCCAGATGTGGTATTTTTGTTCAAAGAGTTGCCACGTGGAGAATGGAATATGGCAAAAACTAAAGATAGTTTTGTATCTCTTTAATGTTATTCAACTTAATAAAGTGGGAGTGCGTTACTTCTCCTTCACATTGTTCGTGTGCCCAAGTGATATGATGAGGTACATAGGCTGCATAACCTCCGAGTTCCAATATGGGAATAATATCTGACTTTATTGAGTTTCCTATCATCAGTAAATTTTCTGCCTTACACCCTAAATTATCAAGCAATCTTTTATAATCCGCATTCTTCTTGTCGCTCATTATTTCTATGTGGCAAAAACATTCTTGTAGTCCGGACGCAGAAATCTTTCCTTTTTTGATCGAACAGATCACCTTTGGTGGCCAATACTAATTTATAATTTTCGCACAAGGCTGATATGACTTCTTGCACACCGTCCAATAATATGATTGGCCTTTGCAGAAGTTCCTGGCCTGATCGGAGGATTTCTTTTACGAGATTGAGATCTCCTTCTCCATTAGTAACTTTGCAAATGGTTTCAATCATGCAAAGCAGCATTCCTTTCAGTCCATAACCATAGATATGCAGATTTTTTATTTCTGTTTTGAACAGTTCTTCTGATATGGAAGGAGCTGGTAAATATTTCCTCAGAAGATGACAAAATCTGTGTTCCAACTCTTGAAAATAAAGTTCATTTTCCCAAAGAGTGTCATCGGCATCAAAAGCGATAAATTCTATTTTATTTTTCATGTTTTATTATTAGAATAGGAAGAGGGAGCAATCATATCATAATGTATTGTTTTGTCCGTCTTTTAAGTTCTGTATAAATTCGGCAACATTTCGTCCATCCACCAAGCCATGGTGGACACTGATGGATATAGGGAGCAAAAGTTTCTTTTTTTCTTGTATCAGCTTACCTGTGGAAATTTTGGGTATAGAATCTCCTGTTTGAATTGAACCGGCATGTTTCATCTCGGAAAAGGCAAACCAAGGCAGAGCCGAATAACGGATGACATCTGCTCTTGCAGTGTCCTTGGAAAAAGAAAGTCCGGCACTGTTTTTTACTCTATGTATTTCCTTTTCTGCATTTTCAATAAATAAGGAAAGATCTGTGTCATACTCAAAAAATCCAAAGCCAAAAGTTCCGTCCTCTCTTCCGATAGTGGGCGAAATATTGATTTTTATCATACTCTACTACTTCTCCGTTTTCTATACGTAATTTGAATGCAGTAGTTGCATTGATACATTTCAATAGGAAGTACACAGAATAAAGAAAAAAAGGAAACCTCCATATTTTTACTTTGTTGATATACGCTTGTGAAATCAACAGTCGTAGTAATTCCCCAAAAATGGGTCATCGAGAGCCGAGAAGAATTTAAAATGCTCTTTTCTATTCCAATTGTCCAGGTTAATAACTCGCTTCATTTTCTATTTACTCTGTTTTTCTTTTATGTGTATTATTTCTGTTGCAACTATTTTAACGATAAAACATATTGTTGCAAATATACAAAAAGTATTTTAACAGAGATGTTCTTTGTTTGCTTTAAATCCATTTATTATTTCCTGTTCTGTGCTAAAGTTAAGAATGGATAACAGCAACTATTTTAAAAGGTTATTCAGGACTGATAATCAACTATATGTCTATTTTTGTTTATAAGGGAAAGAATTCTAATTAAATTCATAAGTCAGATTTTTGTATGGATAACAATTTAGGTGATAGAATTGGCAATAAAGTACAAATCGCTATAAGGATAAAATAATGTTTTATTTAATCAAAAACAAAAGCAACAAATACCTTGTCGGACGAATTGTTGCTTCTGTTTACTCAGGAAGGTCACATAACAAAAGAGTCTTGTAATTGAGTTTGCTTTATTACATCAAATTTCTCTGATGGAATATCTAGAAAGGCTTTGCACAGTGTCACTAATGCCTTTTCTCTATCTTGTTCCCGTACCAGCACTGAAAGATTGTGAGTGCTGCTACCGTATGAAATCATGCATACCGGCATTTCTTTCAGTGTTTCTATAATTCTGGCTTCCAACCCTGTATGCTTTTCCCAATTTAGATCTCCAATAACGCTGACCACAGACATTTCTGTTTCCATTCCTATTTCCGCATACTTATGTAATTCACGATATATCAGGCGTAATGTGTCGTTGCTACATTTCACAGCCAATGAAACACTTACATTAGAGGAAGTCGCTAAATAGACAGGAACCTTATATTTCTCGAACACATCAAATACTTTTCCAATAAATAGATAAGAAGTAAGAATCCCCAACGAACGAAGTTTGACAAAGACCACACCTCTGCGTGAAACAGCAGCTTTTACTTTTGTTCCTGTTTTTTCTGATGATATTCGTAATGTATCTTTCGGTGTTTTTATCAATACAATAGCCATACCGGCGGTGCGCGCCAGCGGAATACATTCCGGATGAAGCAATGCAATGCCGCTATCAATAAAATTCTCGGCTTCACCGTATGTAAGAGTTCGAGTATGTTCCATACCTCGGAAACAAATTTCATCAGAATGTAAGGATGTTATAATTTCATCCGCATGGAATACAGCCCCGATAACAGTGGCATAATACTCATTTCCTATTTGTGGGAAGAAATCCACTTCATCATATACATTTTTACACAAACGGCTTTGGGTAATAAGAATGTGAACATCGGGACAGTCTTTCATCAGTTCTTCTACATTCTTTTTCACATACTTTATATCCGGTTTTCGATCAAGCCCTAGTCGCATGAAATGACATGAGTTCAAGATGAAGTTCTTTTTTTGTACATTCTTCTAAATAATGTGACAGAATAAGAGAGGATATCATTGCTCCGTGAGCCATGATCTCATGATCGTCAATGATGTTCAGATTTTCATTACATAAACGGGAAATTTGATCGATGTGTACTTTTATTTCTTTGGCAGCTTCTGCTTTCTGTATTTCGGAGGAAAGAAGATTGTCCAGCCAATTTCTACAATCATTCTCAAAATCCTGCAATTGACTCATAACCTCTTCGATATCGACATGGAATAAAGAAATAGAAACAGCTTGCAGCTTTTGGGCAATGCTGGTAAAGTGTCGAGCACTATAATAGAACGTTCGTTCATGTTAATTACTTCAGTCCAATGTTTCAGTTCGGTGGCAGATTTAATATTTTCTAAATTATATACTTTCACTTTTTTATTGCATTTTATTCTTTTGGAGTTTCTTTTTCATTTTAACAGGCAAATTTCCATATTGGAAAGCTATGTTTTTACTAGTTTCATCTTTATTAGTTTGTTAATCAGTTATTTCTTATTGTTTGCTCGCTACCTTTTCTATAAGTCGATAGCGTTATACTCCATATAAATCAAAATCGATGCCATTACAAAAAATTGCACTTTTATCTTTCAGCTATTTCATTTCCCATTTTAGAAAAAAGGCTTTCATATTGAAAAAGTATAAACTAATCAATAAACATATATCATGTTGATAATAAGATGTTTAAATTAGTGGTATGACTTTTGTCATCTAATTGAAAAAAAGAATTATATAAAAATGAAATTGTATATCATATCAAACAGACTGCCCGTGAAGGCTGTCGCAGAAAAAGATACCTTTGTTTTCTCACGTAGTGAAGGAGGTCTGACAACGGGACTAAATTCCCTACAGGGCAATTACGAGAAACATTGGGTGGGGTGGCCCGGAATCTGTACAGACAAAGAGGAAGAAAAACAGGATATCTGTCACCGGTTGGAGGAAATGAATCTCCATCCCATATTTTTATCCGATGAGCAATATAAGAACTATTATGAGGGATACAGTAACAGTACCCTGTGGCCTTTATGTCACTATTTCTTTGCCTATACATTATATAGAAAAAGTTTCTGGCAATCTTACCAAGAGGTTAACGCTTTGTTTTGTCGGGAAATTATCCGCCTTGTGGAACCGGATGATTGGGTCTGGGTACAAGATTATCAGTTGATGTTACTTCCGGAAATGCTTCGCCAAGAGCTTCCCCAGTTGCATATCGGTTATTTCCATCATATTCCGTTTCCATCTTATGAGTTATTCCGAATTCTACCTGAACGTGCCGAAATACTGAAAGGATTGTTAGGAGCCGATTTTATCGCATTTCATACACATGACTATATGCGTCATTTCATCAGTGCGGCCGAACGGGTACTCCATATAGATTTCAGTTTGGATGAAACCCGGATAGGCAGTCGCATTGTGCGCGTTGATGCACTTCCGATGGGGATAAATTATGACCTTTACCACAATGTGTCACAACAAAAAAATGTTTGGAAGGCTATAGAACGAACCCGTCTCTTGTTTGGCAAACATAAACTTATCCTATCGGTAGACCGTTTGGATTATAGTAAAGGTATTTTGCACCGCCTTTATGGATTTGCCTCTTTTTTGGAACACCATCCCGAATATCATGGCAAGGTAACACTGGCTATGGTCATAGTTCCTTCACGTGATCATGTAGGCAGTTATGCCGAATTGAAAACCCGGATTGACGAGGAAATAGGTTCTATCAACGGACGATATTCTACAATGAACTGGACTCCGGTCTGCTATTTTTATCATGGTTTTTCATTCGAAGAATTGGCTGCTATGTATTTTATAGCTGATATTGCATTAGTAACTCCTTTGCGTGACGGAATGAACTTGGTTGCCAAAGAGTATGTTGCTGTCAAGCAAGACAATCCTGGTGTATTGGTTTTAAGTGAAATGGCTGGTGCCGCTGTGGAACTGACCGACGCCTTGCTGGTTAATCCCAATGATACGGAGCAGATAGAAAATGCCATTTGCCGGGCATTGGAAATGCCGTTTGAAGAACAGCAAGAACGGATGCACCGTATGCAGTCTATTGTATCCGTACAGACTGTCAATAAATGGGCTGCCGATTTTGTAAATGAATGGCAGGAAGTGGCACACAAAAACAAAACCATGCTTTTTAAGAAGATAGGATCACAGAATATGCAGGAAATTCAGCATCAATACTTACATGCTAAAAAGCGTTTGATTTTGTTGGATTATGACGGGACACTGGTCCCTTTTCAGAAAAGGCCGGAAGATGCCTCTCCTACTCCACAATTGCTGGATACATTGCAGAAACTGACCGCCGACCCCTTGAATCATGTGGTAATAAACAGCGGACGTGACCATTTTACTTTAGAGAAGTGGTTGGGTGCACTGCCTCTTTCCTTTGCAGCCGAACATGGGGCCTTTTATAAAGAGAATGGTGTATGGCACAAGAATGTACACGGGCAGGAATGGAGCCCCGGATTGCTTTCTATATTAAAATTATTTGTCAGCAAGACTCCTCGCTCCCATCTTGAAGTCAAAGAAACGGCACTTGCCTGGCATTATCGTGAAGCCGATGCATGGTTGGGAAGATTACGTGCGCAACAGTTGGTCAATTCCTTGATATCTATTTGCTTGAAACAGAATTTGCAAATCATGCAGGGTAATAAGGTAATAGAAATAAAATCTCCCGAATTTACCAAAGGTTCAGAAGTAAACAGGCTTTTGCTTGCCACCCGATATGATTTTATCTTGGCAATAGGAGATGATACTACGGATGATGATATGTTTAAAGCCGTACCTGTTACTGCTGTGACTGTAAAGATTGGTACAGCATCCGAGAGTGCACGTTACAATCTGCCCGTACAGACAGACACCTTGCCGTTTTTACAACGGCTGACAGATGAAGGCATGGTGAAAGCAGCCTTGAAAAGTGGTTTGAAAAGGGCAGTTATCATCGGCTATAGACTTTTTTTTAAACGGATAATAAACCACTAACATTACCAAAAAAAATAACCATGGATAATTTGAATTACGGTGTAATCGGTAATTGCTGCACAGCCGCACTGATTTCCGGAAAAAAGGAAGTATTGAATGGCTATGTTTTCCAAATTTTGATTCACCTTCTATTTTTGCAGCTCTTCTAGATCGTGAAAAAAGGCGGGACTTTTGGTTTTGAAGTTTCAGAAGACTATCACACCATCCAATCGTATGTTCCCCATACCAATATTCTTTCCACTACTTTTGTGTCAGAACAAGACGAATTTGCGGTAGTCGACTTTATGCCTTGTTATGAGTTATATGATAATAAGGAATATTATCGTCCAGCTGAGGTCTATCGTTATATCCGCTGGATTAAAGGTCGTCCTCGCATTAAAGTCAATTACCATCCGGCTCCCGATTATGCTCGTGGAAAAGCGTTTTTTTAATGTAACTTCCCGGTATATTGAAACCTATTCTTCTTCTAACAACAAGGACAGACAATATCTGTATTCCTCTTTGCCGTTGCAAGGTATTGTAAACCATCAGGAATTTATATTAGAGAAAGATGAATTTTTTCTTCTTTCATACAATGAAAAGGTGATTCCTGTTGATATAGAGCGTGAGAAACTGGAGTATTGCCGCACGTTGGTTTATTGGTTGAACTGGACGGATCGTACAAGAAAGTTCACTATTTACAACGATATAATAGAGCGTAGCTTACTCACCCTGAAGATGATGTCCTTTTATAATGGCGCGGTATTAGCCTCTCTTACTACCAGCCTGCCCGAAGCTGTGGGAGAAGTACGCAATTGGGATTACCGTTTTGTTGGTTGCGAGATGCCTCCATGTCCATAGAGACCCTTTTCAAAATAGGTCATGCCGATGCAGCCCGCAAATTCATGAAATTCATACAATCTACTTTTGTTGCCGAGCATGACACTTATCAAATAATGTATGGCATTCGTGGGGAAAGGAAATTGACTGAAGTTATACTCGACCATCTTTCAGGATATAAAAACTCCAAACCGGTGCGTATCGGCAATGATGCTTATCATCAAAGGCAGAATGATTCGTTCGGCTATTTGATGGATTTGATTTACCAATATTACGTTGATGCCAGGTACATTGGATGAAATAGAAGATATGTGGGAAATGGTGAAAAGCATTATGATGACTGTGGTGGAAGATTGGAGGAAAGCCTGATAAAGGAAATTTGGGAGATACGGGGTGAAGGACAGCATTTCGTTTCGTCCAAAGTGATGTGTTGGGTTGCTTTGGACAGAGGAGCCCGCATAGCTCGTATTCTGAATAAATATGAGAATAGCCGACGTTTGGGAAGAAGAAGCTGATGCAATTAAAGCTGATGTTATGAGAAACGGCTGGAAGGAAGAAATACAAAGATTTTTCACAAGCATACGGCAATCTGGATTTGGATTCTTCTTTACTGTTAATGGAACCTTATGGATTTATAGATGCTGATGATATTCGTTATCATAAAACAGTGAAAGCCGTCAAGAAATCCCTGTTACACAAAGGGTTGATGTACCGTTATAATACTCATGATGATTTTGGCTGTCCTTCTTCGGCCTTTACCATCTGTACTTTCTGGCTGATCCGTGCACTTTATGTCATCGGGGAAAAAGACGAAGCACGCTGTTTGTTCGATGAAATTTTGCAATATTCAAACCATTTGGGTCTGTTCAGTGAAGATATTGATTTCGAAACAAAAGAACAACTGGGTAATTTCCCACAAGCTTATTCTCATCTGGCACTGGTAAATACTGCTGTGTTATTTGCGGAAGAAGATAAAAGGCTAATCTTTAAATAAGGTAAAAAATTTGGAGAAGGACTGATAATCCAGTATCTTTGTACAATTAAAATCAGGAAAATGCGTATAACAAAAAAACGGAGCCAAAGGTTAATCTTGCAGTCTTTAGTAAAAAACGGATGTCCATATATTATTATATGTATATGGTGTGTGTTGTCTGGCGGATGTGTTCAGAATAAATCCCAAGATTCATTGAAAACATTAAAAACAGAAATTCGACATATTATTAAAGATAAGAAAGCAACTATAGGAGTGGCTTTGATACTGGATGGAGAAGATACGCTGGCCATAAATAATGCCGAAAAATATCCCATGATGAGCGTTTATAAGTTTCATCAGGCATTGGCTGTATGTGATTACCTGCAAAAACGGCATATTCCACTTTCCACTTCCCTATATCTTGATAAAAGGTATTTCAAACCGGATACATACAGCCCTTTGCGTGATAAATATCCCCAAGGTAATTTGGAACTTCCGATTAGTGAACTTTTAGCTTATACAATGCAGTTAAGTGACAATGTAGCCTGTGATATTTTATTCGATTATATAGGTGGTGTAAACGTGGTGGATGAATACATTCATTCATTGGGAATAAACGATGTTTCTATAACTACTACCGAAGATGAGATGCATCAAGACATGGATGATTGTTACAAAAACTGGACAACACCAATGGAAGCAGCCAATCTATTGGAACTTTTTATGACTCAAGATTCCATGAAAAATGAATATACAAATTTTCTAAAACATATTATGATAGAGTGTGAGACAGGTAAAGACAGACTACCTGCTCCCCTTCCCGAAAGTGAAGTCAAGATAGGACATAAGACAGGAACTTCCGATAAGAATGAACGGGGGGAATACATTGGCATCAATGACATTGGTTTTGTAATTCTACCTGATGGGAACCGATACGTAGTAGCCGTATTTGTCAAAGACTCAAAAGAAAATATGGAAACGAATACTAAGATCATCTCTGATATTTCGGCTGCTATTTACCGATATGCCAGGAATCGTTAAAATAGTGCTATTTTGTACTGTCTATGAAAATAAAGACAAGAATGTCATAAATATAATATTATGGATTATCACATCGTTAAAATATCTAGAAATAAAAAGCAATATCTGGATTTATTATTGCTTGGGGATGAACAGGAAATAATGATAGACCGATATTTGGAGCGCGGTGACTTGTTTGTATTGGAAGATAACGGGATAAAAGCTGTTTGTGTTGTAACAAAAGAAGGTCCGAAAATTTGTGAATTGAAGAATATAGCGGTTACCCCTAGTGCCCAACGACAAGGATATGGTAGAAAACTAATAAATTACCTGATAAACCATTACTCAAAAGGAATATACTCAGATGATGGTGGGAACGGGAGACGTTCCCGGCACTCTTGCATTTTATAAAAGTTGCGGTTTTGAATATTCTCATTGTATAAAAGATTTTTTCACGGAGAATTACGATCATCCTATCATTGACAATGGGGTTTTACTAAAAGATATGATTTATTTGAAACGTAAAATAGGGTTTTAAAAGAGTGGAAACGATCAAATCCTTACTAAATTTAAACATTATTTTCTATCACTTTCAATGAATCGGACAGAAGAATAATTCTTTTTATGAATAATCTATTTACAATTCAATAAAATAAATGTATCTTTGCAATATGTTAAAAACTCATATATCGGATTTGGTGTCGTAAACAATCTGTTTTTATAGAATAGATTGTCCAGTCGTTTTTACTCTCAGAATGTCTTTTGAGAGCAATTTTATATTATTTATAATTGATCTTTTAATCCGCATACAAATAATGGGATTGTATGCCCTCAATGTTTTACAATAATGAATAACGATAATAATCATAATACAATCCAAGAGTTCGACGTAAATTTAATCTGTGATTTCTTTTTAAATACAAACCGGCAAGGTCCCGGAAGTCCCGAAGCAACCTTAAAAGCACTAAGCTTTATAAATAATCTCACTGTTCAATCCCTTATCGCCGATCTCGGTTGTGGGACAGGAGGTCAGACAATGGTATTGGCACAACATACACCGGGAAGTATTACAGGACTCGACTTCTTTCCGGAATTTATTGAATGCTTCAACAGGAATGCCGAAAAGTTAAATTTACAGGATAGAGTAAAAGGTGTAGTCGGCTCAATGGATGCCCTTTCTTTTGAAAAAGAATCCCTAGACTTGATTTGGTCGGAAGGAGCTATTTATAATATCGGTTTTGAACGAGGATTGAACGAGTGGCGCAATTATTTGAAACCGGGAGGATACCTTGCCGTTTCTGAAAGTGTCTGGTTTACCGATCACCGTCCGGCAGAGATTCATGATTTCTGGATGAATGCTTACACGGAAATAGATACAATTCCTAATAAAGTAGTACAAATACAAAAAGCGGGATATATTCCCGTTGCTACGTTCATTCTTCCGGAGAATTGCTGGACAGAACATTATTATGTTCCGCAGGCCAAAGCCAAAGAAATGTTTATCAAGAAGTATGCAGGGAATAAAACAGCTGAAAAACTGATGGCATCCATCTGCCATGAAGCTGAATTATATAGTAAGTATAAAGAATACTATGGATATGCATTTTTTATAGCAAAGAAAATAAATCCCTTTCAAGGTTAGTGGAAAGAAGAGTAAAGTGACCTTCTAAAACATATTCAAGTAGTGCAGACATTCTGTTCAAGGAGTATCTGCACTCGCTTTTTTATATATCAAGCATTTCCATTAAAGCGCTTTTCAGTACATAGGCACTTATACCCAGTCGTCTTTTTCACCGCCTCATTCAGATAAACAGATGAGACATTGAGCAGCAAAGCATATTCTTGTGGGCGTTTTAATGAATGGAATTTTACAGCCTATAAGGCTTTAAATTGTTTTATGATAATAGTTTTAATTACCCTCTTTTTAAAACGTTTTCTAATTGACAAAGTAATTCATTTTCAATCAGAAAACCGAATTGATAAAGAATCATATCTTGTTGAACTTAGTCTTCCATTCCTAATATTTTCTTCATTTGCGGTCGGAATCCATCTCCCCATTTTCTAATTGTTCAATAATGGGAAGCAGTGTTCTACCTTGCTCTGTAATGGAATATTCTGTATGGGGAGGAAGTTCCGAAAAAAAGTCTTTTTCTGTATCATGCCATGAATCTCCAGTTCTTTCAGTTGTTGGTTGATTACCCTTGGGCTGGCATCATCAAAGTAACGATGAAGTTCACTCGGGCGCTTCGGGCCTTTGTCCAATTCTTGAATAATGCAGCTTTTCCATTTTCCACCAATCACTTCCATCGCTATTTTCACACCGCAGTTTATATCAAAAGGTATTTTCTTTCTGTACATAAATCTTCTTTTTTCCTGCAAAATTAATCATATTGAAATAACATGGAAAGAATAGCTTCTACTCTTTTCATGTTATAGGGATAAATTATTCATATACTGATTAATTTATCCCTACTTGCGCAAACCATCGGGTAATTATAAATTTGCAGACAGATTCAGATATAGGAATAATGGGATATATAATAATGATATAATGAAAAAGGTGGTTATCTCTGATAATATTACTGGCTGTTAATGTGATTTCTATTAATGCACAACAGAAAAATTCAATTAATAATCAAAGTATGGAAAGAAAACAAAAATCAATTCGTTTGATTTATCCGCAATGGCAAGGAGGTGATATTGCTCGGTGGATTACTGAAATAAAGATCCCGAAGCAGCATCAAAGGGATACTTCTTAGGGGCAGAATTGCTTAACTTCTTGGCTCCCGACAGCAGTCAAGAAACACTGACAGTTCCCATTTCAACAGAAATTACAGAACGTAGAAAAAAACGGACGGTGTACTAGACCGCGACATTATTGTGAAACAGACTAAAGCTGCTCTTGACTTGTTGCGTATCAGTGATCCTGATAAAATAGTAACTCTTGGAGGAGAATGTTCTGTCAGTGTCGTTCCGTTTACCTACCTTGCAGAGAAATATAAAGATGATGTGGCAATGATTTGGATTGATGCCCATCCTGATATAACACTTCCCGGAGATATGTACAGCGGATTCCATGCCATGGCTGTTACTGCCTGCATGGGGAAAGGCGACAAGGAAATCCTTTCCAAGCTACCGGCCCAAATAGCCCCTCAAAGATTCTGCTCGTAGGATTGCGTGATTGGGAACGTGATGAAATAAAAGTCCGCCAGAAACAATATGGTATAAAACATCTTACTCCGGAAGATGTAGCACAAAATAGTAATGCTATATATGAATGGTTAAAATCATGTGGAGCATCCCGCGTGTTAATTCATTTTGATATGGATGTGCTCGACCCTGCCGAAATTATAGCAGCCGTAGGGGTAGTTCCCGATGGAATGAAATTGGCAGAAGTGGTCCGCGTTATTAATGATATTGCCAAAGAAAAAGAAATAGTAGGTCTAACCGTTGCCGAACCGATGCCACGGATTGCTATCAGAATTAAAGAAATGTTAAATCAATTACCTTTGTTGAAATGATAAGGAACAGATAAAAAGACATTTAGAATAACCTGTCAAAATCAATTCTCCGGAGAACTCCAATATTTTATGGGCAAAGTGGTTCTAGATTACTTTATCCTTTAAGCCAAAAAACATTTTCAGAGAGGGCAAAATCCTCCCTGAAAATGTATTTTGGTGATTGAACTATGAATGAGAATATAAAGCAAAATACTTCCAAAGCGGTGCTGCCATCAATGATTGTTTTTACTTCATCATTCAATAACAACGCTTTTATTTCTTCTTCACTCAGCAAATGCACTGTCAAATCTTCAGTTTCTTCCAAATGCTGGGTGGAGATTCGTTCTACCTCCGTAGCCAGATAACAATGAGTGATATTTGTCATGGTGCTGGCATTTGCAGAGACGGTCATAAGTTTTGTCCAATTTCCATTACCATACCCTGTTTCTTCGTACAATTCGCGTTGGGCAGAAAGCAAAGGTTCTTCTCCGGTTTCACAAACTCCGGCACAAATTTCATAACGTGTTTCTTTTATTCCGTGACGGTATTGGCGTACTAATACGAATTTACCCTCTTTGGTGATAGCAATTACATTTACCCAATCAGGATATTCCAAAATATAATATTCAGGAATTTCAACTCCTGTAGGTAATTTAACCCGATCACGGCGTGCGGTCAGCCAAGGGCGGCGGATAAGATATTCACTTTCAATAATCTCCCATTTTCTATCGTCTGTGTTCATATAATAAGTTTTTTGGTTTTGATACTCTACATTATAAAATTTTGATTCTTGTTAGTGGCTTAATTGATTATATCGGCAAAGGTACATTAATCCATTGCATTAACTATAACACTCCCATTCTTTTTGAAGAAATTCAGGAATGAATTATGTAAATGATGAAAAGACTTTAGCTAACATTTGCAGACAATAATAAAAATGATGAAAATTTTATTCAAACAGAATGGAAAATAGAATAAGTCCGGAGTCTTCTCTATGGAATCCTTGGCATGGCTGCCATAAGCTAAGTACAGGTTGCCGGCATTGTTATGTATATCGCGGAGATAGTAAACATGGGAAAGACAGTTCCATAATAACCAAAACCGGACAATTCAATCTGCCCGTGAGGCGGAAAAAGGATAAGACTTACAAGATCCCTTCCGGAAATCTCGTCTATACTTGTTTTACCTCTGATTTTCTGATAGAAGAAGCCGATGAATGGCGTATAGAAGCATGGAAAATGATGCGGGAACGATACGATCTTCATTTCTTGTTTATAACTAAACGTATAGACCGGCTCAGCCAATGTCTGCCTCCGGATTGGGGGACGGGTATGATAATGTTACCATTTGTTGCACCATGGAAAATCAAGAAAGAGTGGATTACCGTCTTCCTCTTTATAAAGCAGCTCCTGTAAAGCATAAAATCATTATCTGTGAACCATTGTTGTCCGCTATAAACTTCAAGGGAGAACTTGGTACATGGGTAGAACAGATTGTGGTAGGTGGAGAATCAGGTAAAGAAGCGCGCATATGTAATTATGACTGGGTATTGGACATTCGTCGGCAATGTATAGAAAATAATATTAGCTTTTGGTTTAAACAAACTGGATACAGATTACTAAAAGGAGAACGTGAATATAAAATAGCCCACCAATTTCAACATACACAAGCTAGAAAAGCAGGAATAAACTATTCTAGGGGATCTAACAGCAATAATTATAGTGATTAAGAAAGTGTTTCATTTGAAAGAGTTCCTTTCATTTGGTAAGCTTTAGTTTTAATGACACGCTTATGGCATTGTAACTAAGCCGTTTGTTTTATTGGTATATTCTTTGTCTGTTATAAAAGGACTGATATTAAATATGCGGAAAATTGTTATATTTACACTAATATGATAAAGTAACAAATGGAAGACAGAGAAGAAAGTGTACAGCATTTTTTCAGATTTGATTAAACGTTCACGGCGTGGAAAGTTTAAAATCTATATCGGAATGATAGCCGGTGTAGGGAAGAGTTATCGTATGCTGCAAGAAGCTCACGAAATGTTGGAGAACGGGGTAGATGTACAGATAGGTTATATTGAAACGCACGGACGTGCAGGAACCGTTGCTATGTTGGAAGGATTGCCTGTTATCTCTCGGAAAAAGATATTTTACAAAGGTAAGGAAGTGGAAGAAATGGATCTTGATGCCATTCTTCAGTTACATCCCGAACTAGTTATAGTAGATGAATTGGCACATACCAATATCGAGGGCAGCCGGAATGAGAAACGTTGGCAAGATGTAATGGAATTGTTGGATGCCGGTATAAACGTAATTTCTGCAGTTAACATCCAGCATATAGAAAGTTTGAATGAGGACGTAAAAGGTATAGCAGGTATAGAAGTTAAAGAACGGATTCCGGATAAGGTGCTGCAGGATGCGGATGAAGTGGTAAATATAGACCTTACCGCCGAAGAACTGATAAACCGGTTGAAAGCCGGGAAAATCTATCGTCCTGAAAAGATTCAGTTGGCACTGAATAATTTTTTTTGAAGACAGAGAATATTCTTCAGTTACGTGAACTGGCACTAAAAGAAGTGGCCTTTCGAGTCGAGAAGAAAGTTGAAAATGAAATTGTAACAGGTGAAAAGGGCATCCGGCACGAGAAGTTTTTGGCATGTATCAGTAGTAATGAACGGACTCCCCGACATATTATCCGTAAAGCGGCACGGCTTGCTTCCCGGTACAATACGGTCTTTTTTGCCCTCTATGTACAGACACCTGCCGAGAGTACGGAACGTATTCCATTGGCAACACAGCGGCATTTACTTAACCATTTTAAACTGGTTACCGAGTTAGGCGGTGAAGTTATCCAAGTTTCATCTTCCGATATTATGGGAGAAATAATTAAAACTTGTCGTCAACGTGGAATTACAACCGTCTGTATGGGGCATCCTACTTTCAAAATGCCAGGTGCATTATTCAGTCTTTCCAAATATCGAAAATTTCTAAACTCTTTAGCTGAAATAGACATAGATTTGATTATACTTGCATAAAAAATAAAAGTTATGAATATAAAGTCGAAACTAACCCTTGCCATAGGGGTATTGGTGGCAATGATTGTACTATTGGTTGTACTTTCTGTTGTGAATTTGCAAATATTGACCGCCACGGAACCTGACAGTCCGGCAGCAGGTCCCGGATTACAGCGGGCTTTATTGTGGATATATGTTGTTGGTGCCGCATGTATATGTATTGGTATTGGTATGTGGCTGCGTCTTCCTGCATCGATTGATAATCCTATTAAAGAATTGACCAACGCTATACAGGAAATTGCGAACCATAATTATAAAAAACGTTTGGAATTAAGCAATAGTGAAGAATTTTCTGAAGTATCTAAAAATTTCAACCGCATGGCCAAACGTCTGGAAGATTATCATGCAAGTGCTTTATCCGATATGATGGCATCTAAAAAATTATATGGAGACTATCATCAACAGTATCAACGAGCCTATCATTGGTTTAAATAATGATATGGAAATCCTTTTCATCAATGATGAAGCATTGAATGTGATCAACCTGAAGCGTGAAGAAGTTATTAAACACTCTGCACAGGATATTTCCCTGCGCAATGATTTGTTGCGTCGCCTGATTCGTGAATTGGTGGAAATTCCTGGGAACCAGTCAGAGACAAGG
>ENA-OPYU01000251-OPYU01000251.1-human-gut-metagenome-genome-assembly--contig:-NODE-251-length-21968-cov-4.594158_pt1 | contig 21968 bp, 28 predicted proteins | sample MGYA00242637_ERZ504482 | MGnify/ENA primary metagenome ERZ504482 (study PRJEB26092, sample SAMD00036237) | human gut metagenome | host: Homo sapiens | study: EMG produced TPA metagenomics assembly of... | reverse complement strand
TACATTTAATTTTCAAAACGAAAAAAGACGCCTACCAGCCCGGGAAACGCCTTTTTGTTCTTTATTCTGCCACTGCTTTGTGATGATTTATCTTTATAAATGACCAGATACATCCCAAGATGGTCACGGAATGTAAGGATGCGAAGCATAGAAAGGATGTCAATGCACAACTTTTTGAATCCTTCAAATACGTTTGCTACACTCTCATCTTCCACTTCCCAGAAGATTACCTGTTCCGTATGCAAAACGGGTAATTGGTGCAATTTTACAATTCGGTTTCATAGTTTAACTTTTCTCCTTTAATATACTTCTTCTAAGTCAAACTCAAAATAACGTACCGCATTATTATATGAAATATCTTTTATAATTATCCCCAACATTCGCTCATCATCCGGGTATTCTCCATTCTCTACCCAGTCCCCAATTAATTCACAAAGAATTCTTCTAAAATACTCATGTCTGGAATAAGACAAAAAATCTTCTGGAATCTGTCAGCATTCCAAGGAAATTTCCAAGAAGTCCCAGGTTTGCCAGAGATGTCATCTGTTTGATCATTCCAGTCTTGTGGTCGTTGAACCACCATGCAGATCCCTGCTGAATCTTTCCTGCCACACCCGCATCCTGAAAACATCCAAGAATCGTTCCGATGGCTTCATCGTCATTTGGATTCAGACTGTAGATAATCGTCTTTGGAAGGCTGTTTTTCTCGTTCAATGCATTGAGAAAATCTGCCATCTGTGCGGACGGCGCATAGTTATTGATACAGTCATATCCGGTATCCGGTCCAAGCTGCGCATAACGGGCTGCATTGTTGTCTCTCTTACATCCATAATGAAGCTGCATTGCCCAGTTTCTCTTTGTATACTCCTCTGCTGCAAATGCCATAAATGCTGTTTTAAATTTCAGTTCTTCTTCTTTTGTCAGCATTTCACCCTGTTTGCGTTTTGCAAAGATCTTTTCCAGATTTTCTTCTGTTTCCGGCACATACATCACATATTCCAACGCATGATCGCTGGCACGACATCCCATTTCTTCAAATGCATCCATTCTCTTCTTTAATGCCATTTTTAGATCTGCAAACATTTCGATCTGACATCTTGCAGCCTGTCCCAGTTTTTTCAGATATTCTGCATAATCCGGCTTTTCGATATTCATTGCTTTGTCCGGTCTCCATGCAGGAAGTACCTGTACCTCAAAGCTATCGTCTGCCGCCAGTTCTTTATGCCAGTAGAGGCTGTCTGCAGGATCGTCTGTTGTACAGATTAAAGTAACACCAGAACGGCGGATCAGATTCCGTACGCTCATGGATGGCTCCTGTAATTTCTGATTGCAGAGATTCCACACCTCTTCTGCAGTTTCTCCATTTAATACGCCATGATAACCAAAATATCGCTTTAATTCCAAATGACTCCAGTGGAACAACGGGTTTCCCACAGCTTTTCCAGCGTTCGCCCATTTTGAAATTTTTCCCGTGCAGGCGCATCACCTGTGATATAGTACTCATCCACACCGTTTGAACGCATCTGTCTCCATTTGTAATGATCTCCGCCCAGCCATACCTGGGTAATATTTTCAAAACAGACATCTTTTGCAATCTCTTCCGGATTGATATGGCAATGGTAATCCAGAATCGGCATTGTTTCTGCAAAATCATGATACAACTTCTGTGCTGTAGGAGTGCTCAGCAGAAATTCTTCATCCATAAATGGTTTCATCTCTTATTCCTCCTGTTGATTTGTTATTTTCCTCGCTTTTTTGTAAGCCCTTACATTTGTAAATTATATTTCTTCGTTAATAAAAAGTCAATTACTCTTTTATTAGCGTTTTTGCATAATATTTTTCTTGATTTTTTGTACATTTTTCCGTTGACTTATAATCAAAAGGTTGTATTTTAATTGTAAATACTTACATTTTGTTTTCTTTCTATATTTTCATTATGGAGGTTTTTATGGATTCAACACACACTTTTATTCAGATTCATCCAAAAGACAATACAGCAGTTGCACTCACTTCTTTAAAGAAGGACAGCGTATTAAATCTGGATGGACGCATGTATACTTTATTAGAAGACATTCCCCAGGGACACAAATTTGCACTGGTAAAAAATCAGCGCCGGAAGTGCCGTGATCAAATACGGCTCCCCGATTGGTTATGCAACAGAAGATATTCCGGCCGGTTCCTGGATCCACACTCATAATATGAAAACAGGACTGGGAGATCTTCTGGAGTATTCTTATCAGAAAGAATTCACTTCTTTAGAACCACAGGAAGAACGGTTCTTTGAAGGATACAGAAGGACGGACGGAAAAGCCGGTGTCCGCAATGAAATCTGGATCATCCCGACGGTCGGCTGTGTCAACAGCATCGCAACCTCTGTTGCTGCCAGAGCAAAAGAATTTCAGCCGGACAGTGTAGATGCGATCGTCGCATTCCCGCATCCTTACGGATGTTCTCAAATGGGAGATGACCAGGAGCACACCCGCCAGATCCTTGCAGATCTGATCCGCCATCCAAATGCAGCAGGCGTTCTAGTCCTCGGCCTCGGATGCGAAAACAGCAATATTGAGGAATTCAAAAAAATATATCGGAACCGTAGATGAAGATCGTGTCAAATTCCTGGTTGCTCAGGAAGTGGAGGATGAAATAGAGGCATCTCTTGCCTGCATCAGACAGCTCTGTGATTATGCCTCTACCTTCCAGAGAGAAAAAATTTCCTGCAAAGAGCTTGTCATCGGAATGAAATGCGGAGGTTCTGATGGATTATCCGGAATCACTGCAAATCCGACAGTTGGTGCTTTTTCCGATCTGCTCATCGCCCGCGGCGGTACTACGATTCTCACAGAAGTGCCGGAAATGTTCGGGGCAGAGACTCTGCTGATGAACCGCTGCAGGGATGAAGCTATTTTTGATAAAACGGTAGACCTGATCAATTCTTTTAAAAACTACTTTAAAAGCCACAATCAGACCATCTACGAGAACCCTTCTCCGGGAAATAAAAAGGGAGGTATCTCCACACTGGAAGATAAGTCTCTTGGATGTACCCAGAAATCCGGTTCTGCCCCGGTCGCTGATGTGCTCTCCTATGGACAGCCTGTGCAGACAAAAGGACTCAATCTTTTGAGCGCTCCCGGAAATGACCTGGTAGCCTCTACTGCACTTGCAGCTTCCGGTGCACAAATTGTACTGTTTACAACGGGACGCGGAACTCCTTTTGCCTCTCCGGTTCCGACTGTAAAAATATCCAGTAATACAAAACTCTATGAGAATAAGAAAAACTGGATCGACTTCAATTGCGGTGCGCTGGTAGACGGCGGCTCTATCCCGGAGATGGGAGAATCTCTTTTTGACTATGTTCTGGAGGTTGCTTCCGGATGTCCGGTCAAAGCCGAGGAAGCAGGATTCCACGATATGGCGATTTTCAAACAGGGTGTGACTCTGTAACAATAGATGAATATGATTTTCAGAAAGGATAATTTTTGCTATTGAAACATTTAAATTACCAGACCTTACAGGATTTAAATTATGATGGATATTTATTAAACGAAGCTCCGGAACGCGTTTTTACAGTTCGGAGAAGGAAACTTTATGCGCGCATTTGTCGATTTCTTTATCGATAAAATGAATGAAACTGCAAATTTTAATTCCAAGGTTGTACTGGTACAGCCAATTCCAAAATTCACAACTCCGGATGTGGGAGATTTTATCAATGAACAGGAAGGTCTCTACACACTGTATTTACGTGGTTCCGAAAACGGACAGGAAGTCTCTTCCAAACGGGTAATCTCCTGTATCAGCCGCTGCTTAAATGCATACAGCGACTATGAGGCAGTTATGGAATGTGCAAAAAATCCCGAACTGCGTTTCATCACCTGCAATACAACAGAAGCCGGAATCGTATATGATCCGTCCTGTCAGTTCACTGATACTCCGGCAAACAGTTTTCCGGCAAAGCTGACACAGTTTCTGCATAAACGTTTTGAAGCATTTCAGGGAGATGTCCAAAAAAGGATTTATCATCCTCTCCTGCGAACTGATCGACAACAACGGAAAAGAACTGGAAAAATGCGTCTTAAAACACGCTGCCGACTGGAATCTGGGCGAAACTTTCACTAAATGGATCAAAAAGGCAAACCTCTTCTGCTCTACTTTGGTAGACCGGATTGTAACCGGTTATCCACGCTCTGATGCGGACAATTTAAATCAGGAAAACGGCTATATTGACAAGGTGTTAAACACCGGTGAAATCTTCGGATTCTGGGTAATCGAAGGACCGCAGTCCATCAAAGAGGAATTTCCTTGTGATGCGGCAAATCTTCCGATTCTGATCACGGATGACCACAAACCATACAAACAGCGGAAAGTCCGCATCTTAAACGGCGCTCATACTTCCATGGTACTCGGTGCTTACCTTGCCGGACAGGACATTGTAAGAGACTGTATGAAGGATGATGTCATCCGTGGTTACATGAATCAGGCAATCTATAAAGAGATCATTCCGACACTGACTCTGCCGGAAGAAGAACTGATGAGCTTTGCTGCGTCCGTGACGGATCGCTTCCAAAATCCGTTTATCGATCATGCACTGCTCTCCATTTCTCTAAATTCGACTGCAAAATGGAAAGCCCGTGTGCTTCCTTCTCTGGAAGGATACCTGGAAAAAACAGGGCAGGTTCCTCCTTGCCTGAGTGCCTCCCTCGCTTTTTACCTGGCATTTTATAAAGGCATTGGATTTGTGGACGCAACTTTTACCGGGGATCGAAATGGCAAAAACCAGTATCCGATTTCTGACGATCCGAAAGTTCTGGAATTCTATGACGCACACAAAGACGATTCTGCCGCTGACTATGTTCACGCCATCTTAAGCGAAACGTCCTTCTGGGGAAAAGATCTGACAACACTTGCCGGACTCGAAGAAACTGTTGTAAAGGACTTTACTTTTATTCAGGAAAAAAGGGATGTTATGAATTGATGAAACAGATTGTGAATGCTGCAGAATAATCAAATGTATGGGAAAAACAAAAAACCTCACCATTTCTTTGGGCGAGGTTTTTGTATTTCTCTAATTTTCATCCAGCTTCAATACGCTCATAAAGGCTTTCTGTGGAATCTCTACGTTTCCGACCTGGCGCATCCTCTTCTTCCTTCTTTCTGTTTTTCCAGAAGTTTCTTCTTACGAGAAATATCACCGCCGTAGCACTTGGCAAGCACGTCTTTTCGCATTGCTCTGACGGTCTCTCTTGCGATGATCTTGCTTCCCACTGCTGCCTGGATCGGGATCTCAAAAAGCTGTCTTGGAATCTCTTCTTTGAGCTTCTCGCACATCTTTCTTCCACGCTCATATGCTGTTGCACTGTGTACAATAAAGGAAAGTGCATCCACTTCTTCTTTATTGATCAGAATATCCAGTTTTACCAGCTCTGACTGCTCGTATCCCAGCATTTCATAATCGAAAGATGCATATCCTCTGGAACGGGATTTCAACGCATCAAAGAAATCGTAAATAATCTCATTCAATGGCAGATGATAATGAATCACTGCACGCTTTTCTTCGATATACTCCATTCCCTGATATCCCCCCCTGCGCTCCTGACACAGATCCATGATCGCACCGATAAACTCGGAAGTCACCATAATCTCTGCTTTCACCATCGGCTCTTCCATATATTCGATCTCTGCAGGATCCGGCATATTGGTTGGATTGGTCAGGTCGATCACTTCTCCGTTTGTCTTATGGATTTTATAGATAACACTTGGCGCAGTTGTCACAAGATCCAGATTATACTCTCTCTCCAGACGCTCCTGCACGATCTCCAGATGCAAAAGCCCAAGGAATCCACAGCGGAATCCAAACCCAAGAGCCACCGATGTCTCCGCTTCAAACTGCAGCGCCGCATCATTGAGCTGCAATTTTTCCAACGCATCTCTCAAATCCGGATATTTTGCTCCATCTGCCGGATACAATCCACAATACACCATTGGATTTACCTTTTTATACCCCGGAAGAGGTTCTGCACACGGCCGCGCCGCATCTGTGATCGTATCACCGACACGGGTGTCCTTTACATTTTTCAGACTGGCTGTGATATATCCAACCATTCCCGCGCTCAGCTCATCACACGGAATAAACTGTCCGGCTCCAAAATATCCAACCTCGACAACATCCGCCTGTGCTCCTGTTGCCATCATCCGGATCGTTGTTCCCTTTTTTCACACTTCCCTCTTTGATCCGGCAGAATACGATGACACCTTTGTAAGCATCATAAACCGAATCGAAGATCAATGCTTTTAACGGCTCTTTCGGATCTCCTTCCGGTGCCGGAATCTTCTTCACGATCTGCTCCAGCACTTCTTCAATGTTGAGTCCGGTCTTTGCCGAGATCAACGGAGCATCATCCGCCTCGATTCCAATCACATCTTCAATCTCTTCTTTTACGCGATCCGGCTCTGCACTTGGCAGATCGATCTTGTTGATAACCGGAAACACATCCAGATCGTGATCCAGCGCAAGATACACATTCGCCAATGTCTGCGCTTCTACTCCCTGTGCTGCATCTACAACCAGGATTGCTCCGTCACAGGCTGCAAGACTTCTGGACACTTCATAGTTAAAATCCACATGTCCCGGTGTATCGATCAGGTTGAAGATATACTCTTCCCCGTCGTTTGCTTTGTATACGGTACGCACAGTCTGGGCTTTGATTGTGATTCCGCGCTCCCTCTCCAGTTCCATATTGTCCAGCACCTGCGACTGCATCTCACGACTTGTCAAAAGGTCCGGTCTTTTCGATGATCCGGTCTGCAAGCGTAGATTTTCCATGGTCGATATGTGCAATGATGCAAAAAGTTTCGTATTTTATTCTGATCAATTGATGACACGTTCATTCCTCCAGTAACTCTGTCTTTTTGCTATTTTCTTCTATGCTGAATGTTCTTCTGTTTTATGCAAAAATTATACTATCATGCCTTTCCTGTTTTGACAAGAACATCTGTCATTTACGATGAGTATTTTACCAAAAACAACTCCACTGCCAGTGTATCTGTCAGCCTTCCTGTCTTCACACGCTCCTCCAGATCCGCACTCTCTTCCAACACGGCACGCAATTCTTCGCTCTTAAAATACCGGGTCTGCTCCATATATTTTCCCGCAGCAAACGGATGCAGCCCTGCTTTGCTGCAATTTCATTTTTCCCGTATCCATTTTTTCTGCAGTGACTGTACATGGAATAAAATCCGGTACTGCCTGACCAGCAAAAATAAAATTCTCATAGGAGGCTCTTTTAATGCCAGCAGTTCGTAATACAGATCCAGCGCTTTCTCTGCTTTTTCTCTGCCACTGCATTGACCATCTCAAAAATATGATTTCCGATCTGGTTGATACAGACTGCATCGATGTCCTCCGGTGTGATCACGTCCCGATGCAGTGTATAGCAGAACAGGTTTTTTCCAGTTCGCCCTGGATATTCTGCATATCGGTTCCGACTTTTCCCAGAAAATATCCGACCGAAGCATCCGATATCTGTTTTCCCTCCCGCCTGACATTGCCAAGGATCCAACGCTTCAATGTAGATTCATCCTGAAACGGAAGTTCCACAATATGACCTTTTGCTTTCACCGCCTTATACAACTTGCTGCGCTTGTCCACTTCTTCTTCCACAAAAATAAAATAAGTAGTCTCCGGCATGGTCTTGATATACTCTGCCAGATCTGCACCCGAACTTTTAAACAGTCCGGTATTTTCAAATACGATCAACCTGCGTTCTGCAAAAAAAATGGTAGCGTCTCTGCCAGATCAATGACTTCCCGGATCTCCACGCCTTTCCCTTCATAATAGGCGTAATTCATAGTATCTCCTTGCGGAAGCATGGCCTTGACAAAACGTTCCTTATATTGTTTCTTCAGATAGTTTTCCTCTCCATAAAGGAGATAAATCTGACTAAATTGTCCTGTTTTTAAATCTTCATTCAAACTTTTCATAATTTCTATTATATCGGAAACTTTTACTTTTTGCAAAATGTTTCTATCACAGCTTTTTCCCCTTTTATCTTTAAGGTGACTGCCCCGTACTCCTGCGTCCCATACAATTCGCATCCTTTTTCACTGAGTCTCTCTACAGTCTCCTTTGCCGGATGTCCGTACCGGTTGCCGATTCCCGATGAAATCCATGCATATTTCGGTGTCAGCTGCTGTAAAAATTCCGGCAGTGTCGAATTCTTAGAGCCGTGATGCGCGGCTTTCAGAATATCACACTTTGTTTTTCCATGTGCTCTCATCCACTCTGTGAGCTGCACTTCTCCCTCTCCTTCCACATCTCCGGTTAACAGCATCTCCAGATTTTTCCATTCCATCCACAACACCATAGACGCTGCATTTCCAGTCTCACCCTGATATTCCTGTGAAGGCGCCATACAAGTCAGACTCATCTCTCCCAGGCTCATCTGCTGACCTGCCTCCATTCCAAATACTTTCGTGCCATTTTCCTTTGCCGTTTTTCCCAGCTTTTTCAACGCATCATCATGAAGCCTTACCGGCGGCAGCACCAGATTTTTGATTCGTACTCCAAGGGTCTGATTCTGAAGGATTTCCTCGATTCCACTCATATGATCTGCATCGCCATGAGAAACAAAAACATAATCCAGCTCTTTTACTCCCTGAGATTCCAGAAACGGAACAATTCGATACTCCCCGACTTTAGAGATATCGCTGCTGCCTCCATCTACAAAACAGGTTCTCCCATTGGGTGTTCTCAGAAAAATTCCATCGCCCTGTCCCACATCCAGCATCGTCGCCTGAAACACCCCGTGGTGTTTCATCTGACCGCTTGCTGCCAGACAGATTCCGGCCGCTGCCAGCATTCCCCACGCAAAACAGGTTTTTCCTGTTTTCTCTTTTCGAAGCATCCAGTACAGACAGACCAGAAGCAATACTGCATAATACAGCACGATCCAGCTAACTTCCGGCTTTCCGGTAACAATTCTGGAAAACGGCAGTTTCATACTCAAATTGCAGCTCCATTCATACAGATTGAGAATTCCCCTGCATAAAAGAAATACAACACCTCCTGCCGGTTTGAAAAAAAATGACACAGAAAAGAGCCCAGAAGTCCTGCGCCCAGAACGACAGACATCAGAGGAATGATCACGAGATTTAAAAGAAGAGAATACGGGGGAAATTCATAATAAAAAGAAAGCATGACCGGAAAAAGAACCAGATTGACCGCAAGACTCGCCTGAAAGCTTTGCAGGATCTTTGACTTTGTTTTTCCCTGTCTCATCATTAACGGATACACTGCCGCCATTCCAAGCACCGCTCCAAAAGAGAGCAGATATCCGGCATCCCGAAGGTACATCGGACTCTCCAGCGCAATCAGCGCCGCTGCCACAGCCAGACTGGTAGCCATGTCATACGCTCTGCCGCACAGATCTGCTCCTACCCGGATGCCAAACATAACAAATGCCCGGATTGCAGATACCCCGCCTCCGATCATAACCGTGTAGCCAAGCAAAAACAAAATTCCCAGCACTCCCGCCGGTTTCACAGGACATCCCACTCTGCGTAAAAGCCCGTAAAATCCCATTCCGATAAATGACATATGAAGTCCTGATATCGCCAGAATATGGCCGATCCCACTTTTCTGATACAATGCTTTCATCTGGGCATCCAGTTCACTTTTCTCTCCCAGTAAGATCGCGCTCATGCTGTTTCCGTGACGTGCTCCCATCTGACTGACTAAAAGTCTCTTCCAGTTTCTTCTTAATTTTGCCAGCCATTCCCGGAATTTCCACGTTTCCTGATCTGTGATCCGGCAGTTTTTCACCCATATACTTGCGTGAAGTCCCTGTTTTTCATAATAAAATTTCTGATCAAAATTCCCGGGATTTCTCGCCTCTTTAAAATACGAAAGTTCCCCCTGAATCTGTATTTGATTTCCAAGTTTGATTGTTTGAGTTTCTTTTTGATCCTGTTCGATATAAATTAGAAGCTCCGGCTCTTGCAGCACCTTTGCTTTGACTTGTTCTTTGAATTGCTTGTTGACAGATTGCCTGTCAGAATTGGTATTATTCTCTTTTTGCAGCACCTGGCAGTCTCTCAGATAAAATATCCTGTAATCAGGCTTTTCCTCCCACCGCTTCACCTGCCCTGTCACAGTCACCTGTGAAGCATCCGGGATGATCCGGCGCAGTGTACACGGATTTGAAATCGCGGATTCAAACCAGATGTTCACTGCTGCCAGCAGAATCAGAACTGCCACTGCCGCCGTACAAAGCGGTCGTTTTCTCAAAACTACTTCTTCTCCTCATTCCATCCCAGGTCAGCCTCCAATGGCTGACTCAAATCTACAGTCTGCATATATTTGACATCGTTTTCGCCGTTAATGGATATCTGCACTTTCCTGACTCCGGTTCCCTGTGTCAGTGAATTGACCAAAGAATAAATCGTCACCTGCGGTTTGACATCATAGGCACCTTTTAAAAAGGTCTTATCAAAATTCACATAACAGATTCCATCCTTTGTTGTCACACTCAGCAGGTTGGTATCCGGATTGATCGTTGCTTTTGCGGCCGACGTCTCCGGGCCTTTCATCAGCTTTTCCACGATCAGCTTCTCCCTGGAAATATTGCTGTTATAGCGGACTTCCATTGTCTGCTCCACCAAAGCATCTCCTGCTTCATTGGAAAAATATAAAGTGAGCGTCCCTGTCTGATACGAACTCGGCGAAGCGCCCTCGCTTTGCACAAAATCATCTTCATTGAGATATCCGAGTACCTGTCCCGAGCTGTCAGTCAGATCCGCGCCTTCCACTTTGATCCAGACACTGTTGATTCCCTCGATCCTGACTAAAGATTTTACCAGAGCCGCTCTCACCAGAGTCTCTTCCACGGTATCCATTTGTTTATATTTTGCATTAAAATCCAGATACAGGATTCCTCCCTCCAGTTCATAACGCTTCACTTTCACATCCTTCGGAATCGGCGGCGTATACTCAATCTCCTCAGACGGCTTTTTCAACTCTTTTCATCATTGCTTTTGCCGCCTTGAGCGGATCCTTTTCTTTGCTCTCATAGGACACTTTCTGAAGCCCGGTCCTGTCACTGTTTAAACAATAAATATAAGAATCTCCTTTTTTTACCTTCGTACGTTTGGCACAGGAAACTGTCGTGCACGCAAGACAGATTCCCAGAAAAATGAGGAGAATTTTTCTGACTTTTTTCATCTGCTCCCCCTTATGCTGCATAGGTCAGAGGAATCCGGACGGTAAACGTGGTTCCCTCTCCCTTACTGCTGTAAACTTTGATCGATCCTCTGTGCATGATCACTGCATTACGGGCAATGGCAAGTCCCAGACCTGTTCCTCCGATTTCTCTCGAATGAGACTTGTCCACCCGGTAAAACCGCTCAAAAATATGTGCCTGATCCTCTTCCGGAATTCCAATGCCGGAGTCCATCACCTTCACATAAAAGTACTTGTGATCCGCATTCAGGGAAACTCTTACCCATCCTTCGTCCCGGTTATATTTGATCGCATTCTCTACCAGATTGGAAATGGCGAGTGTCAGCTTCATCTCATCGATCTCCGCAGAAACGGGTCGGAAGCTTTCCAGTACCACCTCGATTTTTTTCTTATCGGCAATCGGCTTCAATCGTTTTAAGATTGCCTCCAGAAGCTCATTGATATTGATCTGTCTGATATTCAGTCCCTGTACTGTCTTGTCCATCTTGACCAGCGTCAGAAGATCACTGATAATGTCATTTTCCCGATCAATCTCCTTTGCGATATCTCCCATAAATTCCTGATACAGCTCAATCGGCACATTTTCCTGGGCAAGCAGGGAATCTGCCAGCACTTTCATGGATGTCAGCGGTGTCTTTAACTCATGAGAGACATTGGATACAAACTCCTCTCTGGAATCATTGAGCTGTTTTAATCTTCCCAGCATCTTGTTAAACGCATCAGACAGCTGCCCTGTCTCCGAAAATGTCCCTACATGCAGCCATTCACTTTCATACCCTTCTGTCACATTCTCAATAGACGCAGTGATCCTTCCAAGCGGACGTACAAACCATCCTGCCACAAGTATCCCAAGGGACAATACGACCAGAAAGACTACGATCAGAACTGCGCCGCCCTGTGCGCGCAGCATACGGATCCCATCCAGGACCGTATCCATAGAAACACTGGCCAGCATCACTCCTGTCACTGCCTTTTCTTCCGAAATGACCGGTGCGGTTACCTCGACGTACCGGTTCTTTTTGTCATAGTAGCTCGTGCTCTTGCCCTGCCTGAGACAACGGATCACATTTTCAGATACCATCGTCTTTCCTTCATCCAGACCATACGTATCCTTGATCACATCCAGGTTCTGGTTGATGATCATCACGCGTCCGTTATAAATATTGGTCAGTTGGGTTAAATTTGCATCGATCACTTCTGAAGACGGGTTGGTCAGATACTGATAACTGTTCAGCTGATTGCTTAGAATAGTACATTGATTCTGAATTTCTGCTGTTCTGACCGAAATGGCACGCTGCTCAGATGTTTTCACTGTCCAGACATAAGAAGCCAGACATGGGATCAGCCCAAACACCACAAACAGCACGATCAGCCAGAACCGCATGCTTTTAAATATATGATTCTTTACTCTGATATGTAATTTATCCCTGGAAATAATAACCTACCCCCCATTTTGTGTGTACATACTTCGGCTCGCTCGGATTCAGCTCGATCTTCTCCCGAAGCCTTCTGATATGTACATCCACTGTTCTGGCATCCCCCGGATAATCCACACCCCATACAAGATCCAGCAGATTCTCACGGCTGTAGACTTTGTTCGGATTCATGGCAAGAAGCTCCAGCACATCATATTCTTTTGCTGTCAGATTGATCTCACGCTCTCCGATAAACACTCTTCTGCTCTCACAGTCGATCCGCATATTGCCTTTGACCAGAATCTTGGCAGTCTGCGCACTCTCCTCTTTTCTCGCAGTCCTTCTCATGATCGCTTTGATCCGGGCCTTGACTTCCAGAATATTGAACGGCTTCGTAATATAATCATCCGCTCCGTACTCCAGCCCGAGTATCTTGTCCATATCCTCACTTTTGGCAGTCAGCATGACGATCGGCATGTCGGAAAACTCACGGATGGCCTGACAAACCTGAAACCCATCCATCTTCGGGAGCATCACATCCAGCAGCACGAGGTCATACTCGCAGTTCTTTGCATACTGCAGTGCTTCCTCACCGTCATAGGCACAGTCCACCTCCATGTCGTCCTGTTCCAGACTGAACCGTATCCCTTTCACGATCAACTTTTCATCGTCAACTACTAAGATCTTCTTCTTGCTCATACTTTCTTCCTTCAACTTCCTGCTATACTGTAATATTATCTTTAATCTTATTATACAGACCTTCTTTGATTCCTCTGATCTGCATCAGCTCTTCTGTATTCTGGAACCTGCCGTTTTCTTCCCGATAGGCAATAATACTGTCCGCCCGGGACTCGCCTACACCGGACAACGTCATCAATTCTTCTTTTGTCGCCGTATTAAGATTGACTTTTCCGTTCTGCGGCTTTGTTCCTCTGCCGGACTTGCCCCCGGCTGTGCTGCTGCCTGTGTCTGCATCTCCTCTTTGGTGGGAATGTAGATCTGCTCTCCGTCCACAACAACCCTTGCCTGATTCACTGCATCCTGTGCAGCCTCGGCTGTCAGTCCGCCCGCCATGGCAATGACTTCATAAAGCCTGTCGTCACTGCCCACTTCATACACGCCGGGCTTTCCGACTGCTCCGCACAGATAGACAAAAATCTTTGTCTCTTTCTTCGGTTCTTTGTCTTCAACCTTCTTTTCTTCTGCAGAGGACTCTTCTTTTTCTTTCTGTGTCTCCTCCAGAGAAATCTCCTTAAGTTCTTCCCCCGACTCTTGCCCGCACCCGCTGATCAGGCACAACGCAGTCAAGATCATAACAACTGTATAATAAGCTTTCTTTTTCCATCTGTCCCTCATATTTCCTCACAATCTCAGACGCAAGGAATCCCCTTTTATATTGGACAGTAATATTGTAACGAAAAAACGCTCAAAATTACAATAACATTTTTACAATCCTGTTACGCATTTATTACAATTCTGACGCTCTATTCCCACTGGAAGATTGCAATCCCGATCAGTGCCACAACAAGCCCTGCCAGCTTCCGGAATGCAAACGGCGATTTTTCCACACCAAACATCCCCAGAAGCTCGATCACATACGCCACGATCAGCTGGGAAATTACGATCAGAAGTGCTGCTTTTGCCGGTCCTAAGGATGCCATGCTCTTAACTACGGTCCAGGTAATCCCTGCTCCGATCACGCCTCCTAAGAGCATATATTTCGGTTCCACCTTCGCAAGTGCCGTCACATCCGCTCTTCCTGCCAGAAACCATACCGCCAGACATGCCAGAAAAGCACTTAACTGCACCCAGATATTGCTGACCCACAATCCGGTTGTCTTTGTTACCTGTGTATTAAATACACCCTGAACACTCATCAGCGCCCCGGAAAGAAGGGCAATTAAAAAACCCAGTCATCGTTTTCTACCTCCTGAAATTTTTCTCAATTTCTTTTAGTATTTCCCGAATCCTGGTTTTTCATTTATCACTCTGTCAATGCTTTTGTCAATTTTGGGATCATTTCATCCACATGCTCTTTTTCAATGATAAGCGGAGGTACCAGACGCAGTACATTGCCCTGTGCCTGGATCACAAGAAGTCCTTCCTCAATGGCACGGTTATTTACCTGCGCGACCGGTTGCTTTAACACAATACCCTGCATCAGTCCGGTTCCTTTTCGTTCCAGCACGCCATCCACATGTTGTACCAGTTCTTCCAGACGTTCTGTCAGATATTCTGACACTTCATTGACATGCTCCACGATCTTTTCTTCCTCAAAAATGTCGATCACCGTCTTGACTGCCATACATGCCAGTGGGTTACCGCCATAAGTTGCCCCGTGATCTCCCGGCTTTAACGATGCCTGTGCCACTTTTTCTGTCATGGCAAAGGCTCCCACCGGAATACCGTTTCCAATTCCCTTTGCCATAGTCAGAATATCTGGTTTTACCCCGAATTTCTGCCATGCAAACATCGCGCCGGTTCTTCCCATTCCGCACTGCACTTCGTCACAGATCATCAGAATATCGTTCTCATCACAGATCTTACGGATTCCTTCCATGAATTCCTGTGTAGCAAGATTGATCCCGCCTTCCCCCTGTAATGGTTCTAAAATAATTGCGCAGGTCTGATCCGTCACCAGCGCTTTCACACTGTCCAGATTATTGAATTCTGCAAAAGAAACTCCCGGGAGCATCGGTTCAAAAGGTTCTCTATACGCAGTATGTCCAGTCACGGAAACGGCGCCGAAGCTGCGCCCGTGGAACGAATTTTCCATGGCGATAAACTGATATCTGCCCGATTTTTTGATTATACGCATATCGTCTTGCCGCTTTAAAGCCCCCTCATTTGCCTCAGACCCGCTGTTCGTAAAAAATACCCGGTCCATCCCCGAAATCCGGTTCAGTTTTTGTGCTGCCTCTCCACAATTGGTATGATAATACAGGTTGGACGTATGATACAGCTGATCGATCTGGAATTTTAGTGCCGCATTCAGCTTCTGATTTCCGTATCCCAGTCCCGACACTGCAAATCCGGCTGCAAAATCCAGATATTTTTTCCCGTTCGTGTCATACAGATAAACACCTTCTCCCCTCTCCAGCGCAATTGGAAACCGATTGTATACGTGTATTAGATTTTCTTCTGCTGCTTTGATCTTCTCATTCACCATCATAATACCTGCTTTCTTCTTCATGTAAAATTGCCGTACCGATTCCTTTGTTTGTAAAGAATTCCAGAAGCAGACAGTGCGGGATCCGCCCATCTAAAATATGCACTCTGGAAACGCCGTTTTCAATGGCATCAATACAATTATTCAGCTTAGGAAGCATTCCTCCTCCGATATAGCCCTCTTCGATCAGCTGTTTTGCTTCTTTTACCAGAAGCTCGGAGATGAGAGTAGCAGGATCCTTCGGATCTTTATATACTCCCTCAATATCTGTCAGAAATGCCAGTTTTTCTGCCTTCATGGCTCTTGCAATGGCACAGGCTGCATCATCTGCGTTGATATTATATGTATGGAATTCATCATCCATTCCTACCGGACACACGACCGGAAGAAAATCCTTCTCCAGAAGATCATGCAAAATCTGTGCATCTACTTTTTTGATCTCCCCGACAAATCCGATATCTTCTCCGTTGGAATATTTCTTTTCCACATTCAGAAGTCCACCGTCCTTCCCGCTGATTCCGATGGCGCGTACTCCCTGTCCTTCCAGAAGCTGTACCAGGCTTTTGTTCACTTTTCCAAGTACCATTTCCGCTACTTCCATGGTCTCTTCATCAGTCACCCGAAGTCCGTTGATAAACTGCGGTTCTTTGCCGATCTTTCCGACCCATTTACTGATTTCTTTTCCGCCTCCGTGCACAATGATCGGTTTGAAGCCGACCAGCTTTAATAAGGTAACGTCCTCGATTACTTTCTGCTTTAACGCCTCGTCTGTCATGGCGCTGCCGCCGTATTTTACAACGACGATCTTCCGGTTAAACCGTTGGATATACGGCAGTGCCTCGATCAGTACTTTCGCCTTCTCCAGATATTGATTCATATTTTCATTCATATTCTCACTCCTCCTGCCTGTCCTTTTTTACTGAATATACATTGTACTAGCTGCGGTAATCCGCATTGATATCGATATATCCGTGGGTAAGATCACATCCCCATGCGGTTGCTGTTTCCTCTCCCTGTCCGAGATCTGCAATAGCAGTCACCTCCGGCATGGATAAAATCTCTGTGGCCTTTTCTTCACTGTAATCCAGCGCGACTCCGTTTTCGATGATCTTTAACTCTCCGGCGCTGCTTTTGAAATACAGATCTACTTTCTCCGGATCAAATTCGGCACCGGAATAGCCCATAGCACACAAGATCCGTCCCCAGTTTGCATCATGACCGGCAATCGCCGCTTTGGTCAGATTGGAGCAGACCACGGATTTTGCCAGTGTTTTCGCCTGTTCTTTCGTATCTGCACCTCTTACCGTCACTTCGAACAATGCTGTGGCGCCTTCTCCGTCTCCTGCCATTTTTTTTTGCTAGTGTCTCATTGACCTCATGCAGAGCTTCTGCAAATATTTCAAATTCTTTTGTCCCTTCTTTGATTTTTGGATTTTCTGCCATTCCGTTCGCCAGAAGAAGTACTGTGTCATTCGTTGACGTATCTCCGTCTACAGAGATCATATTATACGTTTCTTCCACATCTGCGCAAAGTGCTGCTTTGAGCGCTTTTCTGGAGATTACCGCATCTGTTGTAAGAAAAGCCAGCATGGTGCACATATTCGGATGAATCATACCTGATCCTTTGGCCATCCCTCCAATGGTAACGGTCTTCCCTCCAATCTCCACGGTCACTGCCACTTCTTTTTCCATAGTATCTGTGGTCATGATTGCTTTTGCCGCCGCATTTGCTGCCACTGCCCCCGACTGTTTTTCTTTTGCCAGAATCTGAATACCCTTTTTTAATTTTTCAATCGGCATCTGCATCCCAATCACCCCTGTCGAGCCAACCAGAACACCGTCTGCCGGAATTTCAAGAGCCTCTGCTGCAGCTTTCGCAGTCTCCAGACAACAGTGCATCCCCTCTTCTCCTGTACAGGCATTTGCGATTCCGGAGTTGATGATCACTGCCTGAGACTTGATCTTAGATTCCACAATCCGGCGGTCCCACTTCACCGGAGCCGCCTTTACTACATTGGTCGTAAAAGTTCCTGCCACTTTGCACGGTTTTACGCTGTATACAAGTGCCATATCTGTTCTGTTTTCATATTTGATCCCTGCGGCCGCTGCCGCTGCTTCAAATCCTTTTGCTGCTGTGACTCCGCCTGTTATTTTTTTGCATCGTGCATGCCTCCTCATTTACTGCGCATTAAATGCTGTAATATTTTCTGTATTCAACACAAAATCATAATAGTTCAAATCCTGCCGCTCATTCCATCCGATGGTATTCCAGAATGCATTTCCGATATCGTTCTGCGTAAATGCGATCAGAGATACATTGCTGATTCCTTCTTCTTTTAAAGCCTCCATGGACTGTACGACCATTGCTTTCCCGATTCCACGTCTGCGGTACGCTTCATCCACACAGACGTGATACAGACAGCCTCGTCTTCCGTCATGCCCGCACAAGATCGCACCTACGATTTTTCCGTCTTCTGTCGCCACGACACTGGTTGTCGGATTTCGTTTTAAAAATTTTTCCACACCGTCCCTGGAATCATCGATACTTCGCAATCCAAAACCATGTATCTTCTTCCAGAGCGCATATACCTGTTCATAATCTTCAATTGTCATTGTCCGAATCATCTTCTCACCTCTGCCTATGGAATCTTTACGGAAACATCGGAATCAGTTCCAGACCTTCCTGTTCCTTGTATCCAAACAGAAGGTTCATATTCTGTACCGCCTGCCCTGCTGCTCCTTTTACCAGGTTGTCGATGGCTCCCATCAGAATTATGCGGTTGGTACGCGGATCGATCTGAAAGCCAATGTCTGCATAGTTACTTCCTTCCACCCATTTTGTCTCCGGGCAGACTCCGTCATCCAGAATCCGGATAAACGGCTCTTTTCCATAATAAGTTTCATAAATCTCCCGGATTTCCGCCTTGGTGACTTCCTTTTTCAACGATGCATATTCCGTCACCAGAATTCCCCGGTTCATCGGAACCAGATGCGGTGTGAAGCTCAATTTCACGGTCTCATTCGCCGCATACCCGAGCTGTTCTTCAATCTCCGGGGTATGTCTGTGACTTCCAACTGCATATGCTTTGATATTTTCATTCACTTCGCAGTACAGATTTGCCACTTTTGCACCCCGCCCGGCTCCTGACGTTCCGGATTTTGCATCAATAATCAGTGTGTTCATATCGATCAGACCTTCTTTTGCCAGGGGGTAGGCTGTGAGAATGGAGCAGGTTGTGTAACATCCCGGATTGGCTACCAATCTTGCATTTTTTGATCTTTTCCCGGTTGATCTCACAAAGTCCGTACACCGCCTCTTCGATAAACTGAGGACTTTTATGCTCTATTTTGTACCACTCTTCATAGACAGACACGTCTTTGATCCGAAAATCTGCACTCAGATCGATCACTTTTGTCTTTGACAGAATCTCTTCATTGATCAGAGATGCACACAGCCCCTGCGGGGTTGCCGTAAAAAATCACATCCACCTGATCTGCCAGCGCGTCCATGTTATCATCCATACACTTCGCATCCACGATTTGAAAAAGATTGCGGTATACATCTGCATAATTTTGATCGATATAGCTTCTGGAACCGTACCATTTGATCTCTGCCTCTTTATGTCCTGTCAGAATACGGACCAGTTCTCCTCCTGCATATCCTGTCGAACCAATAATTCCTGCTTTTATCATTCTGAAAGCTCCTTTCTCACTTTATTCATATTTTTTTGCATTTAGTATGCATTTTTTTCGTATTTTATTCATATTTCTGTATAAATAAAAATCCACGTTTGCATAAGTATACATCCTTTTTGTATATTATGCAATGCATGGTTTTTTATTTTTTCATTTTCGGATCTGTCCGTTTCCGAAAATAATATATTTTGTTGTCGTCAGCGCTTCCAGTCCCATCGGTCCTCTTGCATGCAACTTCTGCGTACTGATCCCGATTTCCGCGCCAAACCCAAATTCAAATCCATCTGTAAATCTGGTGGACGCATTGACATACACTGCTGCTGCATCGATCTCATCCTGAAAACGCAGCGCACTGTCATAATCTTTTGTAATGATCGCCTCGGAATGTCCGGTATTATACCGGTTGATATGGCGGATTGCCTCATCCAGAGAGGCCACTGTCTTCACGGAAATAATGGCATCCAGATATTCCATTCCCCAATCTTCTTCTGATGCAGGCAGAATTTCTGTGCAGACTGCTCTCGCCTTCTCATCTCCGCGAATCTCCACCTGATGATTGTTCAGGCGCTTTACAATACCCGGCAATGCCTGCTCTAAAACATTTTCGTGGATCACAAGAGATTCGCATGCATTACACACACCAAGACGCTGTGTCTTCGCATTTTCAATGATTTCCGCAGCCATCGTTACATCCACACTCTCATCCACATAAATATGACAGTTTCCGGTTCCTGTCTCAATTACCGGCACTGTACTGTTCTGCACCACAGTAGAGATCAACCCGGCACCGCCTCTTGGAATCAGAACATCAATATACTCATGCAGGCGCATCATCTCCGTGGCAACTGCTCTGCTCGTATCCTCTACAAGTAGGATCAGATCCTGGGATAATCTGGCTTTGCGAAGTCCGGCCTTGATCACCTGTACGATTGCTTTGTTGGAATTGATCGCATCACTGCCTCCCCGCAGGATCACTGCGTTTCCGGTCTTAAAACACAGCCCGAACGCATCTGCTGTGACATTTGGTCTGGATTCGTAAATAATACCAACAACACCGAGCGGCACTCTCTTTTTCCCGATACGCAGTCCATTCGGCCGGTTTTTTCATGGAAAGGACTTCCCCGATCGGATCTGAAAGCCCTGCAATCTGTCTCAAACCTTCCGCCATTGCCTCAATCCGTGCTTGGGTCAGTCTCAATCTGTCCTGAAGTGCTTCGGACATCCCCTGTTCTCTTGCAGCCTCCATGTCCTTCTCGTTTTCTGACAGCAACTCTTCTTTTCGCAGACATAATTCTTCTGCCACAAATTCAAGCCCTCTGTTCTTTTCAACGGTCGTCAGCTTTGCCGCTGCCCTTGATGCTTCTTTTGCTCTGCATCCCAATGTCTCCATATACGTTTCCATACAGTCTCCTTTCCTGATACCATCTAAACCTTCTTTTCCCGTTTTGCCTGTCTGCGGAACTCTGCCCGTTCAGGCGCCACCTCTTCTGCCATCTCTTTCTGATGCTGCTCTGACAAAAACAACGTTCCTACTTTTTTCACCATTCATCACATCATTGATCGAATAAATTCATTATCCCGTTTGCAATGATCATATCTGCCCCTGCTGCAGTGGCAATTTTTCGCAGCCTTGATCTTAGTTGCCATACCCCCTTGTCCCGCAATCACTGGATGCTCCTTTTGCCATGTTTTCCAGACCCCGCCCGATCTTGCCGACCGTATGGATAAATCTTGCATTCGGATTTTTTCGCGGGTCATCTGTGTACAGCCCATCGATATCTGACATCAGGATCAGAAGATCCGCATCCACAAGCCGGGACACATATGCCGCCAGTGTATCGTTGTCTCCGAAGTTCCCATAAGAAAGCTCGTCCACCGAAATGGCGTCATTCTCATTGACGATCGGGACAACCTGCATCTTAAACAACTCATCAAATGTCTGTTTTGCATTTTTGCGGCATTTGGCATTTGTCACAGATTCTTTTGTGAGCAGAACCTGTGCCGTGAGCTGTCCGTATTCGTTAAACAGCTTTTCATAGATCATCATCAGCTTCCCCTGACCGACTGCCGCACATGCCTGTTTTTCAGACTCCGTCTGAGGACGCCTGTCCATTCCCAGGGCATTTTTCCCAACTCCGACTGCACCGGATGAGACAACGATCACTTCTTTTCCTTTATTCCTGAGATTGATCAAAATACGAACAAACTTCTCCAGCTTCTCCAGATTGATATTTCCTGTTTCTTCATAAGTGATCGTGGAAGTTCCCACTTTGATCACAATCCTCTGCTTATTCAGCAGTATGTCTTTTCTGTCCATCTTTTTGTACCCTCTTTTTCATTCCTGTATCTTCTATAAAATGTCGATCTGACACATCTTCATTGCCTCCAGCGCCTGCATGTGACTCTCCACCGTCACTCCTGCACAGCAGGACGCATCCACCTGTACGGGAACCTCTGG
>ENA-OPYU01000250-OPYU01000250.1-human-gut-metagenome-genome-assembly--contig:-NODE-250-length-21993-cov-5.416446_pt1 | contig 21993 bp, 24 predicted proteins | sample MGYA00242637_ERZ504482 | MGnify/ENA primary metagenome ERZ504482 (study PRJEB26092, sample SAMD00036237) | human gut metagenome | host: Homo sapiens | study: EMG produced TPA metagenomics assembly of... | reverse complement strand
ATTTTGACATCGTATAAAGCTTACTGTCTTCACCTTCCTCTGTCTCCAGAAAATCCCCTTTTGAAGCCAGGATATCCTCGATCCGTTCTTCTTTTAATCCACCATAGATCAGCTGCTGCTGCGGATGGTAGATCATACTGCCTTTTTCATCCAGAATAAAAATATATCCCTTGCTTCCAATGGATGTATTGCTGCAAAGACTGCTGATCGCACTGTAATTTAAGTCGACAAAAAATTACCCCCTCGCGTTCTCCTGTCTGCTCATTCACAATCGCACGGCTTAAGGTGATCACCCAGTGATAGCTGCCTGCGATCGCATTCTGCACATGAGAAGATGACACCGCGATCCCGGTCGGTGAATGGATCGCCGCCTGATACCAGCTCTGCTGCCGGACATCCACATACTTATTGAGACGATCCGCTCCTGAATTGATCAAAGCTTCTCCGTTATCTGCAACAGCCGCAACATTGTAAATATCAGAACGGCTTTCCAGAATCGTAGTAAACTGCGTCAGGATCCGCTCTTTCGCAGCCTCCTTTTCCTCAGGCATCTGCTCCTGATTAAATAAATAACGCGACAGATCACTTCCACTTGCCGCCACCCAGGAAATATTTTCCATATAGTCTATATAGGAATCTATATCATAATTCACCTGACTGATCAGCTGAGAAGTCGAAGTTCTGGAATTCTCGTATATTGTTTTTTTTGTGAAATTCATAGCAATCAGAAGAAAGATCAGAACCGCAACTACCACCAACACAGAAAAAGAGAGCATCATCGCGTCCCGTATACTCTTAAATCTTCCAAATATCGTCATCTCACGCTTTTTCATCACTTACTTCTCCCTGGAATACTCTTTTGGAGTCAGTCCCGTGCTCTTTTTAAATGCAATGCTGAAATAGTGCGGATCACTAAATCCTACTTTTTCTGCGATCTCATAATTTTTCAGGCTGGTCTCACGTAACAGCTGCTTTGCCCGATCCATCCTGATTCCATTTAAAGCTTCTGTAAATGTCTTTCCCGTCGCTTCTTTGAATACACTGCTGAAACGGCTTGTGCTAATGTTCAGATGTTCGCATACATCATTCAAGCTCAAAGACGGATTGCCGTAATTTTTCTTAAGATATTCAAGTGCAAGTCTTGCCCAGCGCTCTCCGCTGGACTGCCCTGCCATCTCCATTGCTTCCATGGCACGCTTAACATACGCTCTCACCTTTTCCATGGCATTGGTAAAGCTTCTGGACTCCATCACATCTCCGATATCACGCTCATCCATCTGAAAATCTTCATTGGCTCTGCGCACCACGCCGTAAATGATCATCATGATCTGCCGGAGCCATGATACAGCCTGGTTTCTTGTCACATATCCATGACTGATCCATTTTTCCACATGATCCAGAATATCCATAAGCTCTTCACTCTGCTGGTTCTTCGCTGCCTCCTCAATATCTTTAAAGTCCTGTTCCAGCTCCAGAAGATTTCCGCAGCTCATCGGAGATTCACAGTCATATACCTGTCCGCTTCCTTTTGTATACCGGTATTTTAAGGTCGCCACTGCAGACTCATAGGATTTCGGCAGTTCTTCCAGCTTTTCCACACAGAATCCGATTCCGATAGAAACGCTCAACTGCATGGCCTCCTTCACTGTCTTTTGAATCTCTCTGCAGATCACTTGAATCTCCTGCGAAAATTCTTTTGGGTTATCGCTCCATAACAGCATACAGACTCTGCTGTCCGAATCCCGATAGGCAATTCCTGCATTGTAATCACTGACGATCTCATTGCTGATATTTTCCACCACAAAAGACATGAGTGCACTCTCTTTTTTCAGTTCATCATTTGTATCATACAAACTGGAATACACATCGATATCTGTCGTCACAACACGGTAAAACGCACCTCCCAGTTCAATTCCGAATTCTTTTAATTCTTCCATACTCGTCTCAATCGCCTGCGTTCCCTGCAGCAGCCTGGACAAGGTTTTTGGAAATAATCAATGCCTCATTCTTTGTATAGGTCCGATATGCTTTTTTGAAGCGCATCGATCCGCTCCTCCTCCGTTCTCTCACTGTCCAGTTTTTCCCTGATCCTGGTCAGTACCTCTGTCAGCTCCTTTGCCGTCACAGGCTTCAGCAAGTACTCTGCGACTTTATACTGAATTGCCTGCTTTGCATATTCAAAATCACTGTAACCGCTGAAAATAATGATTCTTGTCTGCGGCATATTTTCATAAATATATTTACTAAGCCCCATTCCGTCCAGATATGGCATACAAATATCCGTCAACACCACATCCACAGGATTTTCCTTTAAAAATTCAATCGCTGCTTTTCCATTTTCGCAATCACCTACCAGTTCAAACCCAAGATGCCCCCATTCTATCTTCGCGCTGATTGCTTCACGGACGAGGATTTCATCATCGACCAATAACACTTTATACACTTTTGTATCCTCCCACCTATGACTCCTGTCAAAAACACAGAAATTCCTACGCCTAGTATACAACAAAGCACTGTATTGTGAAAGTAGAAATTTCGGCGGAGATTTTCTTTTATACATAGAAAAAGTCGATGCCAGATATATCTGCACCGACTCTTTCCATGCCTGAAAGAAACGCTAAATATGATCGATTCCCAGTTTTTTATCAAATATTTTCATAAGTACTACTGCTGATACAAAATCTTGCTATACATGCAATAATTGCTGCAACTACTGTGGAATCAAATCCTGTCTGTGGGTTGATGACTTGTAACCATCCAAAAAATTCCATTGGTTCCTGCTGAGTACTGTTTTACTCCTCCAAATCCGATAATCGCACCCCCAAATACCGGAAGCCAGACAAGCAAGGATAAACGGACGCTTAAACTGCAAAGTTACCCCATAAATTGCAGGCTCTGTAATTCCAAACATTGCCGAAATAATCGCAGGGCCACATACTCCTTTAACTTTTTACTTTTTTGTTTTGAGCATGATCATCAGAACCACCCCTGCCTGTGCAAACGCAGAAGCAAGTCCTGCGATCGTAATCGCGTCATATCCGAGAGTTGCCATATTATTGACGTTCAGTGCAACAAATCCCCAGTGCACCCCAAACATCACACATACCTGAATCAATGCTCCATAAAGAAATCCACAGATTGTAGAGTTAATTTCAAAGAGAAATCCCATCAGAGCTCCCAACAAATTACTTGCGAATGTTGCAATCGGTCCCAATACCAGAAGTCCCAGAACAACACCGCCCAAAATTGTAAGCATTGGTACGACAAATGCCTTCACCAACTGTGGAATACAACGATCCAAAAATCGTTCCAGCTTTGCCGCAAAAAAGCAGACTAATACAACCGGAATCACAGAGCTTGCATAATTCATCAGAATCACTGGAATCCCCAAAAATGTAACATATACCGGTGACTCAAAAATCGTTCCTGCAAAAAGGGTATACAGTGGCTCACCTCCCATAATGACCGCAATAGACGGGTACACAAGAGCTGCACCGATAGCCATTCCAACAAACGGAGTCCCACCGAATTTTTTCATTGCCGTATATCCTAAAAAGACGGGCATAAAGTAGAAAAAGCAATCCCCTGCAATGGAAAGGATCTGATAGGTTCCTGCCGTTGCATCCATCAAACCGGTCGCAGTCATAAGTGCCAGGAAACATTTAATAATTCCAGTTGCGATCAACAGATTTAAAATCGGAGTAAAGACTCCTGAAATCGTATCGATAAACCGGCTTGAGATTTTCTTATCTTTCATTTCCTCTTTAAATTCTTTTGCATCTTTTAATCCGCTTTCTTCTTTCTGCATATCATACACAGATAGTAATTCCTGATATACATCACCCACATGACGTCCAATCACAATCTGATACTGACCCCCGCCTTTTACGACGGAAAGCACACCTTCTATGTTTTTTACTGTTTCGTCTTGAATTGTGTCCTCCTGCTTCAACTGAAACCGAAGCCTTGTTGCACAATGATATACATTGAGAATATTTTCTTTCCCACCGATTGCCTCTACAATCTCTCTGACCATTTTTTCATATTTCATCTCGATCCCTCTCTTTTCATTCGAATACAATCACTTTCTTTTCGCCTTTTTCACATCTGATTTTTCTTGATTCTAATGTTTCATTTACAATTGTAATCTGCGTTCCATGAACAGATTCTACTTCTACGCTTTTTACACGGCATCCGCTCCACTCCATGTTTAGAATAAAGCCACTTTTTGTTCGGATTCCACTAACATTTCCATCCGGCATCTCCTGCGGCAAAGCAGGTAAAAGATAAACAACATCCTGGTAGTCCTGTACGATCATTTCCAATATCCCACAGGCTCCTCCAAAATTTCCATCAATCTGAAACGGTGGATGGTTATCCAAAAGATTGTCTAAAGTTGCCTCTGCCAATAATTCTTGAAGATTTTGATATGCTTTTTCCTTCTTCCACAGTCTTGCAAAAAACAGGATAATCCACGCTTTACTCCATCCTGTATGACCTCCGCCATTTTCCAGACGTCGATCCAATGTTTTTTCTGCTGCTTGTGCCAGCTTCGGAGTCTGGTCTTTCCGGATCTGCTGTGCAGGATACAAAGCAAACAACTGTGAAATATGACGGTGTCCCACTTCCAATTCTTCGTAATCCTGATCCCACTCCTGAATCTGACCATATTTTCCAACTTTTAATTTCGGCAGATTTTCTATCCGGTCTTTTACCAGCCCTGTTAATGGTTCCTCTTTTTCCAAAATCTCTACCGTTTTCAGATAATTACTGAATAATTCTCTTACAATTTCAATATCCATGGTTGGTCCCATACAAAGACATCCATACTGATTCTTAGCCGTGATGTAAATATTTTCCGGAGAACTAGATGGTCCTGTCACCCACTTTCCATCTGAATTCTGAACCATATAATTCATAAAAAATCTGTACCTGATCTTTTAAAATCGGAAAATATTCCTCCAAAAATCCCTTATCTTTTGTATACTGATAATGTTCATATATATGCAGACACAGCCAGGCTCCGCCCATCGGCCATATCGTAGAGCTGGTATGATAATCCTGTGGTGCACAATCCCCCCTATATGTCAGTATTGTGATGACAGCAAATCCCTCTACATGATACATGGATGCCGCCACCTCTTTTCCCCTTGGATGCATACGCTTCAAATGCTCCAGAAGCGGAAGGTGTAATGCCTGCAATCCTGTTTTTTCCGCCATCCAGTAATTCATCTGAATATTGATGTTTATAGTATATTTGCTTCCCCACATGGGTTCAAATTCTTCATTCCAGATTCCCTGCAAATTTGCCGGAAGGCTACCCTCTCTGCTGGAACTGATCAATAGATATCTTGCAAAATCATAATACAGATTCACCAGCCCGATATCATGATGTCCTTCCCGGATTCTTTTTAATCTTTCTGGTGTTGTGAGATTATCCAGATTCATTTCCTGTCTGAAAGTGAGACGACTGGCATTAAAGTATGTTTGATAATCCTGAATATGCTCTCTTTTTCTCTCTGCATACGTGTCCAGAGATAATGAAGCCAGATGCTCTCTGCACCATTGTTTCGGTTCTGCAGATCGAAATGTCGTTCTTCCCGTAAAACAGATCAGAACTTTTCTTGCCTTTTCTACAATAATACGGCTTCCCATCTGATATTGCCTTCCCCCACAGGAACAAACTCGAACTCCCATGGCAAATCCAATTCCTTCCCTTCCTCCGGATGATCCTTCCAGCCAGATGTACTGATTTTCCTCTGCCAGAATCCGATCACAGAAGGATACTCCGCGACCTGATCGATTGTCTTTTCTGGTTGCAGATATCTCAAGGTTAATGTCCTCTCCACTTTCTGCACAAATACTGTACATAGCCACTTTTGCCGGATTTGAGGCAAAAAATTCACGATTCCATTTTGTTCTTCCCACACAGTATTCAATCTTTCCAACTGCCTGTTCTAAATTCAATATTCTCTGATATGCTTCCACTTCTGCTGCAGATTCCTTTAAATATGGCAGTCCACTTTCATCCCGAGCCAGTTTTCGCTCTGCTTCCTGATCCATAAAACGAATCCAGATATCTCCTAACGGCTGGTACACCCGCATATTAGGACTTGTAGCATACATACTTTGTTCTGCCAGTTTCTCTGCTTCCTGAACGTTTCCTTCAAATAAACATTCTCTGATTTTTTTCAAGATATCTTCCTGCATCAGGATTAACCCGATTTGAAAATCCGCCTGACCATACGGAATCCTCATTCACCTGTATCCGCTCTTTTGCAACATTTCCGAACACCATTGCTCCAAGAAATCCATTCCCAATTGGAAACGCCTGGTTCCATTCTTCCGCCTCTTTCCGGAAATAAATATTTCCCATAGACTCCTCCTTTTTCTTCTCAAATAAAGCTCTATTTGTTACTATCATTATAATGAAAAAAACAGAGATTTTAAAGTTCGAATTTTGGAAACTTTAAAACCCTCTGTTTTAACCTCTTTTATTTTGTATTCATACCTTCTGAAGTACCATATAACTCTTCATAACTGTATAATAGTCGTTCTATGAACACCTGATACAGGATTGGATGATTTTGGACACAGTCTGCATATCGAAACAACACACACTCATCTACTCTTTTATCAACCAACATTTGTTCATTCGATGTAACCAGCACGATTTTGGCTTTCGTCTTATCAAAACTATACTTTGGCGGCCGCCCTTCACGATTCTGATATTCAGTGATGTATTTTCCTGAATTCGAAAAAATAAAGATCAATGTCTCCTCATCCGCTGATTCGATATAGTTTTCCTGCTGTCTGTCATTCATTGTCGTATACAAAAACTTATGGTAATAATGCATTTTATGCTGCAAATTGATCGCCGCAGATTCTGAATAACTGATTCCAAACGCTGCCAGGTGTTTGTATTCATGCAAATCCACCGCCAGACGTTTTAACTGATCTTCCTCTATTCCAAACAATACAGATCTAATATCTTCTGACAAAATTTTTTCATATTCCCATATGCCATGCCCCCGAATATAATAATCTGTGATATTACATTTTCCATTGCTATTATAAAATTTCCTTCTTCCCCTGCCGTACTGCTTCCAGTTTAAAATCTAAATAATCTTCAAAACCAATGTCTCTGACAAACTTGGAAATCGTTGACTTTGAAACAGCACACATCTTTGCCACATCACTGATCGACATTCTTGGAAGCTCCCATAAATTCCAGATCATCATTTTGGCAATATAAAATTCTGTAGAATCCGGTTTTTTCTCATTCAATGCAGTGATGAGTCTATTATATAAAATGTACATAGTTAATCTCCTTTTTCATATGTACTTCTATTTAACCGAATTTTTTCTGTTTAAAATAGCAATCTGCCTTAAATAAGTAAAAAGACATACCATACAGCATGCCTTTCTACTTATTTACAGCTTTACAACGTTACAATTTTTCCTTCTTCATCCCAGAGATCGTGCCAGTCTTTTGCGCCTTCCCACAAAAATACCTGACCTTTCACAAGACGGTTGTTTCTCTCAAGTGTCTCGATCGTCTTCATCTCTTCTTCAGTCAGCGGATCCTCTGTCATCGCTTTCAGGTTACTTACATATTCTGCTTCATGAACAGAGAACGGAATCGGAATCTGTCCTCTCTGATGTGCCCATTTTAAAGCGATCAGCGCCGGATGACAGCCATGTGCCTTTGCAATTTCCTGCATCTCAGGAGTCTGCAGGTCTGCTACATCTTCCGGACACATATCTCTCTCCGGTCTCTGTGGGGAACCAAGCGGCATGAATCCGATCGGCTGAATCTTATGTTCCGTCAGATAATCAAAGATTTCCTTCTGCTGGAAGCACACATGCATCTCGGATTCACAGGCAGACGGCATAATTTCCATAAGCGGCAGTACTGCCTCCATTTTCGGAATGGTCATATTGGAAATTCCAATGTGGCGGATCAGTCCTTTTCTCACCAGTTCTTCACACTGTCTGTATGTATTCATAAATTCTTCCACAGAGAATGGTCTGGAATCCGGATTTCTGGAATCCACATCACATCCCGGTGCATGGTAGTTCGGGAATGGCCAGTGAATAAAGAACAAATCAATGTAGTCACACTGCAGGTCCTGAATGCTTTTTCTGCAGGATTCCTCTACTCTCTCATGCATATCATTCCATACTTTTGTCATGATAAATAAATCTTTCCGTTCTACCACACCCTCTTCAAAGGCCGCATGGAATACCTCTCCAATCTGATCTTCATTTCCATAACATGCCGCACAGTCAAACATACGGTATCCGCAGCGGATTGCTCCTGCCACTGCATTTGACACCTGCTCCGGTGTAAAACGGTCAGAACCAAATGTCCCCATTCCCACACATGGGATTTCTTCTCCTGTATACAATTTTACTTTCGGCACCATTGCCGGCTGAATCATTTCTGCCATGTTTTGTCCCTCGCTTTCTTTATTTTAACTTTGTTATTTTTACCTCTTTAAAAACTGCGTTCCATATCTTCTTTTACAAAAAATTCCCGGTTTCTTCTCGAAGTGCAGCTGCCGCTGAAATCGCGCTTGCAAGTCTTAAACTTCCTTCCACGGAAATCTTCTGACTCATTCCGACTGCAAATTCCGGCAATCATGGAATCCCCGCATCCCACGGTATTGACTGCATCGATTTTCGGAACCTGCGCCTGATAAATCCCTTCTTCACACACCACAAAGGATCCCTCTGCGCCAAGCGAAACTGCTACGATCTCCACTCCGCCTTCATGAATCTGCTTTGCTGCCTCGATCATTTCCTCCAGGCTGTCATAGGACATGCCTGTCAACATCCGGATCTCATCCAGATTCGGTTTGATCATTGTCGGTTTTGCTTCAATTCCCATGGTAAGCAATGCGCCGCTTGTATCCAGAATCACATTCCGTTTTTGCCTCTCTGCAGATTTCCACCAGACGCTGATACGCGCTTCCATCCAGTCCTTTTGGCACACTTCCGGACATTGCTATCACATCTGCCTGTTTTACCAGATTGCGGAATTTCTTTAAAAATCCCTGAAACTGCTCTTCTGTTACCGTAAACCCCGGTTCCAGAAATTCTGTCTGCACACGATTCGTCTCATCCCAGATATTGATGCAGGAACGGCTCTCTGCTTCCAGATGGTAAAACTCACTTTGAATTCCGAAAGGCTTTAACGCCTCCTCAATATAATTTCCCGCATGGCCTCCTACAAAACCTGTGGCAACTACTTCTTCTCCTGCGATTGCTGCAGGTTTTGAAACATTGAGTCCTTTTCCGCCCGGAGTGTATGCACACTCCTTCACACGGTTTACTTCTCCCAGACGGAAATTTTCTACAACGTAACGTTTATCGATTGCTGCGTTTAATGTCACGGTCAGTATCATCTTACAACTATCTCCCCACTCATTTACGATTCGTTTACAAGTAACACTTTTCCTTTGACCAGTCCCGGCGTCTTGAACATCTGAAATGCCTCCTGTGCCTGACTCATCGGGACTTTTTTGTAGATAAATCCCGGATCGAATTTTAACTGTCCTGTTGCAAAATAATGTGCGGTCAGCTCCCACTCTTTTCCCGGAAACGGTGCACTGTAAGACATCCAGGAACCGGTCAGGTGGAACTCTTTCCGGTTCATATTCTCCCACATTGCCGGTGTGAATGTAAGCTCTGCATGTGGTGTTCCGATAAAGCAGACATTTGCTTTATTGCCCGCAAGTTCAAATGCCATATGCATAGTCGGGATCTGTCCTGCCGTCTCGAACACATAGCCATATCCCTTTTTCCCGGTAAGTGCCATTGCTTCCTGCATATAATTTTCTTTCGTTGTATTGATGACTGCATCTGCACCCAGACGTTTTGCCAGTTCCAGACGCTCCTCGCTGATGTCAAATACCACAACTTTTCTGGAGCCGAAAATCTTTGCCCACTGCATGGTGAACATTCCGATCGTTCCACCGCCTAACACAGCAACATACTGCCCTCCCTGATACTCGTTCTGTAACAATCCGTGAAGGGCAACTGTAGAAGGCTCGAACATAGCGGCCTGCTCATAGGAGATCGAAGAATCATAGACAACTGCATTTTGTTCCGGAATCACCACATAATCTGCATTGCTTCCCTGTTCTCTGGAGCCGATAAAGCTATAATGCTTGCAGAGGGAAAAGTTTCCATTCTGGCAGTCATCACATTTCATACAAGGCTTTAACGGTGCACCGGATACTCTGTCTCCGACTTTTACCTTTGTGACACCTTCTCCGATCTCCACAACATCTCCGGAGAATTCATGTCCAAGTACGATCGGATAAAAGTGTACTCCATTGTGAAGCACTCTCGGAATATCCGAACCGCAGATTCCGGATGCCCGAACCTTAACCTTCACTTCTCCCGGTCCCGGAATCGGCTCTTCATAATCCAGATACTGTACATCTTCATTTGCACAAACTACTGCTGCTTTCATTGTTTCTTTCCTCCTGTCTTTTTCATCAGACTTTTTAATTGTTCATACAGAGCTCTGTATGTCTCATAATTCTTTTCGTGGATTTCCTTATGCTCCACATTCGGCGTATGGACTCTTCCTTTATTGACGGTCTTCTCCACCGCTTCTTCAAAGCTTTCATACATTCCTACTCCGACTCCTGCAAGAAGTGCCGCTCCCAGTGTGGTTGCAGTATCTGATGAGGGGACTTCCATGGTTTTTCCGGTCACATCGGATTTGATCTGTGTCCAGAGGTGTGAATTTGCTGCTCCTCCCATTGCTTTTAACACTTCCACTTTTGCTCCTGCTTCTTCTGCCGCTTCCAGATTGTGCTTCAGTGCATAGGCAGTTCCTTCCATCGCAGCCCGGATCAGATGCCCTTTTTTCTTGCTGAAATCCAATCCGTAGTAAACACCTTTCGCATCCGGATCCCAGATCGGAGAACGTTCTCCGGACATATACGGAAGAAATACAACTCCGTCACTACCCGCCGGAATTACTTTTGCCTCTTCGTTCATCAGATCCAGAGAGCTGACGCCCCTTCGCTTTCCTTCCTCTCGTTCCCAGTCTCCAAATTCCTTTTCCAGCCAGCGCATGACACCGCCGCCTCCTGTAGTTCCCCCCTGAAGCAGCCAGTGTCCCGGCACAACATGGGCTCCGAGGATCAGCCTCTCGTCTGCACAATAATGATCCATGCAGATACTCATCCCCCCTGCCTGCCCGCCTTGCTCCTGTGTCTCTCCATCGTGAAGTACACCGACTCCCAGTGCTGCGCAGGCTGCATCCAGACCGCCTGCCACAACCGGGATTCCCACGCAAAGTCCACTTTCTTTGGCCGCTTCTTCTGTCACGGTTCCGATCACAGCATGGCATGGATAGATTTCAGGAAGCAGATCCTTTGAAAATCCGAGCTCCTCACACATTGCAAAATCCCAAGTCATTTCCTGCATATTAAAGCAATGCAAACCATAGCCCTGAGAAACATCCTGTGTCATTTTTCCAGTCAGCTTAAATGCAATATAGCTGTTTGACTGTAAGATCTTTGCTGTTTTTGCATATACTTCCGGAAGATTTCTCTGATACCAGACAATCTTAGGCGTTGTATACGATGGCTGCAGGGAGTTTCCACACAGCTTGAAAATCCGATCTTTTCCGATTCTCTCATTCAATTCATCACAGATGTCCTGCGCTCTTGTGTCCATCCAGATCGGTGTATTTGTCAGAACGTTTCCGTTTTCATCCACTGCGATGGCTGACCAGCTCTGCCCGTCAATTCCGATTCCCGCAATCTCATCCGGTGAAATCTCAGCTTTTTGTAACATTTCCGGAAGTACCTGGCAGATTGTATTCCACCAGTCCTCCGGATTTTGCTCTGCCCATCCGGGCTTTGGATAATACACCGGATACGTTCCGCTCTGCGCGGCCAGGACTTCTCCTGCTTTATTAAATACAGCGATTTTACATCCGCTTGTTCCAATATCAATTCCTATTAAATACGTCTTCATGTTCTCCTCCAAAACATTCCGAAACGTTTCGGTTTTCGGGATAAAGAAATCGTACACCTTGTCATACAGACAAAATGTGTACGGATTTTCCTTCTACAAAACTGGTCTTTAACTTCATTTCTTTCGGAGGCATCTCCCGGGTTGGATTGTCCAGTCTGTCCAATATCAGCTCTGCTACATTTCTGCCGATTTCTTTTGTCGGCTGTGTCACAATACTTAGCTTTGGATTGCTGGCTTTCGCAAACTCGATATTATCAAATCCTATCACTGACAGATCTTCCGGAATCCGGATTCCAATCTCATTGCTTTCGATCATGGCTCCAACCGTCATCTCATAATTTGATACAAAAATCTGCTGTCATCTGCGGATTCTGTTTTGCAAGCTCCTTCATCGCCCTGGCACCGCCTGCGATCGTATAATCTCCATGCACAACCAATGAATCCTGTACTTCGATTCCTGCCTTTTTGAACGCCTCTTCATATCCAAGATATCGCTCTCTTGCTGTAAATACATGCTCCGGTCCTGCAATCATTCCGATCTTTCGATGACCTGCCAGAAAAAGTCTCTCTACTGCCGCCTGCGCAGCTCCCCGGTTGTCCACAAGTACACTGTCACATGGAACATCTTCCAGATTACGATCGATCAGCACAACTGGTTTTCCCACATGTAAAAATCTCTCCAGATGCTTTCCTGATTTGCCGGACGGCATCAAGATCAGTCCGTCCACCCTGCGTCGAAACAAAAACTCTACCGCTTCCGCTTCCCGTGCCGCATCTGTTCTACAGTCACAGATCATCGTTGCATATCCATGATTTCGAAGCACATCTTCCACTTCTGTAATAATCTCTGCACAGAAAATGTTGTTCAGCTCCGGAATGATGATCCCAATCGTCTTTGTCCGGTTTGTCTTTAAACCTCTCGCTACCTCGTTTACCTCGAAATCCAATTCGTCAATTGCCGCCTCAATTTTGATCCGGTTTTTCTCCCGGACATTTCCCCCATTTAAATAAGAAGAAATCGTTGCCAGTCCCAGTCCTGTCACTCTCGCGATGTCTTTCATCGTCGCTCCCATTGATGCTTTCCGCCTTCCTTACTACATCTATGTGGAACTACTGTACCTTTCCTGTACATCCACACATCTTCATTCGCAGTATGGTCTGTTCTTTTACGGCTTTCATTGCTGCAATTCCCAGTTTTTTCGGATCAAAGGTCTCCGGATTCTCTTTCAGCAACTGTTTTTCAGCATCTGTGTATGCTACACGCAATTCTGTCGCAAAATTCACTTTACACATCCCGCGCTGTACACATTCTACCACATCTTCTTCGCTGAGTCCACTTGCACCGTGAAGTACCAGTGGTACAGAAACAACCTTTTTACAATCTGAAACCCTTTCTTTATCCAACACTGGAGTTCCCGCATAAAATCCATGAGCTGTACCGATCGCGATCGCCAGAGAAGAAACACCCGTTCTTTCCACAAATTCTTTTGCCTCTTCAGGATCTGTATTATGATCCGCTTCTGCCTCCAGATCATCTTCTTTCCCGCCTACTTTTCCAAGCTCCGCTTCCACCGGAACTCCATAGGCATTGGCTACCTCAACCACTTTTTTGTCAGTGCCACATTTTCTTCAAATGTTTCATGGGATCCATCGATCATCACAGAAGTATATCCGGCTTTCATCGCCTGTACAGCCAGCTCAAAGCTGTTGCCGTGATCCAGATGAAGACAGACCGGAATATCGGTCTTAGAAGCCTCTGCTTTTACAATTGCTGCAAATGTTTCCAAAGATCCATACTTGACCGTAGATGGAGTAGTCTGCAGCATAACCGGCGAGCGCATCTCTTCTGCCGCCGCGATCACAGCTTTTGCCATCTCCATATTTTCTACATTGAATGCTCCCACTGCATACCCACCTTTTTTGTGCGTCTGAAAGCATTTTTTCCCGACGTTACTAATGGCATATCTCTTTTCCTCCCTTTTCCTTAACCGAAACGTTTCGGTTTTGTGAGATAATAGTACTATACAAAAAGAATATTGTCAATCTCTTCTGTAAGGAAAACTGAAAAACCGGGACAGAAAAATCTGTCCCGGCGTATATTGGCAACAAAATAGTCGATTATGGCTTATTTATTTATATTCTTCCAAAAGTGCTTAGCGCTGTACACGTCCGGAAGCATCTCCTCCTGCCAGTTTGGCAACTTCATCCATAGAAACCATGTTGAAGTCACCTTCGATGGAGTGTTTCAGGCAGGATGCTGCTACTGCAAATTCAATGGTAGCCTGTGAATCATATCCGCTCAGTGTTGCAGCGATCAATCCGCCGCCGAAGCTATCTCCGCCACCTACACGGTCTACGATATGCATCTTATAGTTTTTTACTGAAGAAATAGTCTGTTCCGTCATATAACATAGCAGACCAGTTATTGTCATTTGCTGAAATAGATTCACGAAGTGTAATTGCAACTTTCTCAAATCCGAAACGGTCAGCAAGCTGTTTTGCTACATCTTTATATCCTTCGTGATTTACTTCTCCTGCAGTTACATCTGTGTTTGCTGCATGAATACCGAATACATCTGCTGCATCTTCTTCGTTTGCAATACATACATCCACATATTTGCAAAGTTCACCCATTACTTCTCCTGCTTTTGCTTTGCTCCACAGTTTATTTCTGTAGTTTAAGTCACAGGAAATCTTCACATTCATCTCTTTGGCTGCTTTACAAGCTTCCAGACAGATTTCTGCTACATTGTCATTGAGTGCTGGTGTGATTCCTGTAAAGTGGAACCATTCTGCTCCTTCAAAGATTTCTTTCCAGTTGAAATCTTCTTTGGATGCTGTATAGATAGAAGAACCTGCACGGTCATAAATTACTTTAGATGGTCTCTGAGAAGCACCTTTCTCCAGGAAGTAGATACCTACTCTGTCTCCTCCACGTGCGATCTTGGATGTATCCACACCGTATTTTCTCAAAGAATTTACTGCTGCCTGTCCGATCTCATGTGTCGGAAGTTTTGTTACGAAAGAAGCATCAAATCCATAATTTGCCAGAGAAACTGCTACGTTTGCTTCTCCACCGCCGTATGTTGCTCCAAATGTATCTGCCTGCACAAAACGATAATATCCTTCTGGTGCAAGTCTTAACATAATTTCTCCAAATGTAACTACTTTTTTACTCATTATTATTCTCCTTTAATAATTTTTTATTTCTGTACAAGATGTACTGCAAATCCGGCAACTTCTTCTTTTAAGTAAATTGCTGTAAGTTTTCCGTCTTTGTATTTTGCACTGTCCATATTGAACTCTACGCCCTGAGACTCCAGATAATTTACTGCACGATCTACGCTGTTTGTTCCTACTGCAATGTGTCCTTTTGCTCCAAGGTATGGGCTCTTCATTGCTTCTACAGCACTTCCTGCAAATACAGAACTGTTTCCGCTCTTCTTCTCAAATCCGAATAAAGAAGCGAATGTTCCTGCTGTTTTCTCAGCCTCTTCTTCATTTTCACAGTTGATTCCGATGTGTTTCAGTTCAAATCCAAGCATTGTCATCACTGCTTCTTTTGTCAGCTCTGTAATCTTATCAAATTCTCCTGCTGCAACAAGATCTCCTTTTACCATCCAGCTTCCGCCACATGCCAGGATCTTAGGGAATGCAAGGTAGCTGTTGATGTTCTTTGCATTGATTCCGCCTGTCGGCATAAATTTCATATTTGTGTAAGGTGCTGCCATGGACTTGATCATATTCAGTCCGCCGGCTGCTTCTGCCGGGAAGAATTTCACAACTTCCAATCCAAGCTCGATTGCCTGCTCTACATCACTTGGATTTGCTGTTCCCGGTGTCACCGGAACTCCTTTTTCAATACAGTATTTTACAACCTTTGGATTTAATCCTGGACTTACGATGAATTTTGCTCCTGCTGCAACTGCACGGTCTACCTGCTCTGTTGTCAGAACAGTACCTGCCCCTACCAGCATCTGTGGGAACTGCTCTGCCATAATGCGGATAGACTCTTCTGCTGCTTCTGTACGGAATGTCACTTCTGCACATGGAAGTCCGCCGTCACAGAGTGCCTTTGCCAAAGGTGCTGCGTCTTTCGCATCATTTAATACAACAACCGGAACAATCCCGATTTTCTGAATCTTTTCTAATACTTCGTTCATGGTCATTCTCCTTATCACTGAATCACGTTGTTTGTTTCACATTATGGAACTATGTTTCGTAATATGAACTCTTTAATTTTGATTATACTCACTTTCTATGGATTGTCAAGCCATTCTTTTGCATTTTTTTAACTTTACTATTTTTTTCATTTACTCTTCTTCCCAAACTGTGCTACAATAACCACTGAATGATACTCGGCGCTCTTTTGAGCACCGGACTTTACAGGAGTGATCTTATGGAAGAAAAAAATCCCAATACAGGTATCGGAACGTATTTTCCATACCATAGAATGCCTTGCCCGTACCGGTCCGATCGGACTTCTGGAACTGAGCAAGGAATTAAATCTCAATAAAAGTACCGTCCACCGTATCTTAAACTCCCTGATCTGTATGGAATATGCAAAGCAGGATGCGGAGACACTGAAATACAGTCTGACATTTAAATTCTGTGGAATCGCCAACCAGATTCTGGCCCAGAATAATATCATCGATCTGATCCGCCCTTACATTAAAGAACTTGCAGAACAGACCAATGAAACGGTCCACCTGGTCCAGCTGGATGGTCTGAATGCAGTATATATTGATAAAGTAGAGGCTTCCCACAATTCCGTGCGGTTAATCTCTATGGTCGGAAAATCAATTCCTTTGTACTGCTCCGGAGTTGGAAAAGCGCTGCTGGCAGATATGAAAGATGAAAAAGTAAAAGAAATCTGGGATCACAGCGAAATTCGAAAGCTCACCGATTACACCGTTGTCGATTTCGTCAAATTTCAAAATCTGATCGCAGATGTCCGCAAAAACGGCTATGCCATGGATAACGAAGAAAATGAACTGGGTGTGCGCTGTATCGCCGTCTCATTGAAAGGCCTTCACAGAAAACCCTCGTATGCCATCAGCGTATCTGCACCGAAAGACCGGATGGATGACGCACGGATGGAACAGTTTACCCATCTAATCCTGGATACCAAACAACGGATTCAGAATGAACTGGGAAATTAATTTAAAAATGAGGAAAGAATCCTGTTTTTGATTCTTTCCTCATTTTTCTTTTATTTATACCTCAAATCCAAAATATCTTACTGCATTGTTGTAAGAGATATCCTGCACAATTCTTCCAAGAATCTCTTCATCTGCCGGATACTCTCCGTTTTCTACCCATCCGCCGATGAGATTGCAGAGAATCCGTCTGAAATACTCATGTCTTGTATAAGACAAAAAGCTTCTGGAATCTGTCAGCATTCCCACAAAATTACTGAGAAGTCCCAGGTTGGCAAGGGATGTCATCTGATCGATCATCCCCTGCTTGTGGTCATTGAACCACCATGCGCTTCCCTGCTGGATCTTTCCTACGACACCGGCATCCTGGAAACATCCGATGATCGTTCCGATGGCTGCATTATCGTTTGGATTCAGACTGTACAGAATCGTCTTTGGCAGCTCGTCTGTTACATTCAGTGCATTGAGCAGATCTGCCAGCTGTGCAGATGGCGTATAAGTGTCAATACAGTCAAATCCCGTATCCGGTCCAAGCTTGCGGAAACGTTTTACGTCATTGTCACGTTTACATCCGTAATGAAGCTGCATTGCCCATCCCAGACGATGATATTCTCTTCCTGCATAAAGCATAAATGCAGTCTTATATTTTAATTCTTCTTCTTTGCTGATCGGCTCTCCTGCCATTCCTTTTTCAAAGATGGCTTCGATTTCTTCCTCGGAAGCAGGCACATACATGGCATAGTCCAGTCCATGATCCGATGCGCGGCATCCCATCTCATCAAAGAATTCCATGCGCTTTGTCAGGGCATTCTTCATCTCTGCAAAGGAATGAATTTCCATACCGGCTGCCTCTCCCAGTTTTTTCAGGTATGCGGCAAATCCCGGCTTTTCAATCTTCATCGCCAGATCCGGTCTCCATGCAGGGAGTACCTGCACTTCAAAAGAATCATCCTCTTTTAACTGTTTGTGCCATCTTAAGTCATCCGCCGGATCATCTGTTGTACAGATCAATGTCACATTGGACTGGCGGATCAGATTTCTTGCACTCATCTGCGGGCTTTGCAGTTTTTCATTGCAAAGATTCCATACTTCTTCTGCTGTCTTCGCATTTAATGCGCCATGATATCCAAAATAGCGCTGAAGCTCCAGATGACTCCAGTGATACAGCGGGTTTCCGATCGCGCGCTCTAGTGTCTCTGCCCATTTCTGGAATTTCTCCCGATCGGACGCATCTCCGGTAATATAGCGCTCTTCGATTCCATTCGAACGCATCTGACGCCATTTGTAATGGTCACCTCCCAGCCATACCTGGGTAATATTTTCAAACTGTCTGTCCTCTGCGATTTCCTGCGGACTGATATGACAGTGGTAATCTAAAACCGGCATCTTCGCTGCATAATCATGATACAGCATCTTAGCAGTTTCCGTCTCCAGAAGGAAATCCTGATCCATAAATGCTTTCATACTGCTTCCTCCTACACGTACTTTTTTGAGTGTTTCGCGAACAGCTCCCGGTGCTTTTGTCATTTCTTTCAAGTATCCACATACAAGTTCTGCAAGTCCTGCTTCATATAAATCCACACCGAAAATCTGTTTCATCTTCAACACTTCTGATACTGCGCTCTCTACGTCCTGTCCTTCTTCCAACTTCAGGTCTGCAACATATGGGCAGACAGTTGTAAGCAGCGGATCCGGACTTAAATCAAATGCTTTTCCGCTGTCATCTACGCCCATCAGATAACGCAGCCATCCCGCAAATACAAGCGGAATCAGCTTCAGGTCTTTGACATCCAGTTCGTCGGATGCTGCATATGCTTTGATCGTCTCTCCAAAACGGATTGCCAGTTTCTGAGAAGTATCTGTTGCAATACGCTGCGGAGTATCCGGCATAAATGGATTCGGAACACGAACCTGAAGAACTGTATCAATAAACTCTTTCGGATCCAGTACTCCCGGATTGACTACAACCGGAAGACCTTCTTTGTATCCGATTGTCTCCACTAATTTTTTGAGTTCCTCATCTTTCATTTCGTCCGAGATTTTTTCATATCCAAGCAGACATCCAAATACTGCCAGCGCTGTATGCAGAGGATTTAAGCAGGTGCAGACTTTCATCTTCTCCACTTTGTCTACTGTCTCACGCTCTGTAAACATCAGGCCGCCTTTTTCCAGTTCTGGTCTTCCGTTCGGAAATGCATCTTCGATGACAAGATATTCGCACTCTTCTGCATTTACAAATGGCGCCACATACGTATTCTTGGATGTGATCACCGGATCCAGCTCTTCAATTCCATCCTTTTTCAGAAGTTCTTCTACTGAAGCATCCGGACGTGGTGTGATCTTGTCGATCATGGTCCATGGGAATGTCACTTTTTCTTTACAGTTTACATATGCTCTGAATCCTGCATCTGTAAGTTTGTTCTCTTCCCATTTCTCTGCAAATGTATTGATCGCTGCATACAGTTTATCTCCGTTGTGGGAACAGTTGTCCATGCTGACCATTGCCACCGGCTTTTCTCCTGCCTGATATCTCGCATAAAGGAGCGCTGCCACTTTTCCGATGTAACTCTTCGGAGCTTCCGGTCCGCTTACAAAGTCTGCCTCTACATCCGGAAGCAGTTCCCCTTTTCCGTTTACAAGGCTGTATCCCTTTTCCTGTAATCGTAAATGTCACCATCTGCAGGGAGTCTTTGGCAAAGATCTCCTTCAGACGTGCAAAATCAGATGCATTTTCTGTGTTGACAGTCAAAGACTCTACCACACTTCCGACTACTGTTTTCTCAATGTTTCCATCTGCTTTGAGTGTCACAAGAATTGTGTAATCATCATGAGGATGGTTCATTTTTTCCACGATCTCATAGTCAAATCCCTCTGCAACGATCAGACCGCGATCCAGAATGCCGTCATTCAACAGGTTCTGTACCACATTTGCCTGAAATGCACGGAAAATATTTCCCGCACCGAAATGGATCCAGAACGGATTTTCTTTTGTCGCTTCTGTCACTTTCTCTCTGTCAAATTTTGGAAGGGCGTATCCCGCCTCTTCCCATTTTGCTCTGTCTTTCAGTCCTTCTGCACTTAATCTCATGATTATCTGGCTCCTTTCTCGATTGCTTCCCACAGGCCGTTTAAGTAAGTTGCCCCCAGTGCACGGTCATAAAGTCCGTATCCCGGCATTGCCACTTCATCCCAGATCATACGTCCGTGATCCGGGCGGATCGGTCCGTCAAATCCGATTTCGTAAAGAGCCTTCATGATCTCATACATATCAAATGTTCCGTCAGAAGACAGGTGTGCTGCCTCTTCAAAGTCTGTCGGAGAGTTGAATTTCAGGTTACGCACGTGTGCAAAATGGATTCTTCCTTTCAGGGAACGAATCATATCCGGAAGATCGTTCTCCAGATTTGTTCCGTAAGAACCAGAACAGAATGTCACACCATTGTGCGGGTTGTCTACCATTTCCATCATACGGAGAATGTTCTTCTTGTTGATGATGATACGAGGCAGTCCGAATACGCTCCATGCCGGATCATCCGGATGAATTGCCATGTTAATGTCATATTTGTCACAAACCGGCATAATTCTCTCCAGGAAATATTTCAGATTTTCAAACAGTTTCTCATCATCGATCTCTTTGTACATCTCAAACAGTTCTTTGACATGCTCCATTCTTTCCGGCTCCCATCCCGGCATCACCGTTCCGTTCATATCACCTGCGATAGAATCAAACATTTTTTCCGGATCCAGTGCATCTACTGCTTCCTGTGTATAAGCAAGTACTGTCGATCCATCCGGACGCATTCTTGCCAGCTCTGTTCTTGTCCAGTCAAATACAGGCATGAAATTGTAGCACACCAGGTGAATGTCTTCTTTTCCCAGGTTTTCCAGTGTCTCGATGTAGTTATCGATATACTGATCTCTCTCAGGTGCGCCTGTTTTGATTGCATCGTGCACATTTACACTTTCAATTCCCGCTACATGAAGCCCTGCTGCCTCTACTTCTTCTTTCATTGCACGAATACGTTCGCGGCTCCACACTTCTCCCGGTGCTGTATCATACAGTGTTGTGATCACTCCTGTTACTCCCGGAATCTGGCGAATCTGCTTCAGAGTCACTGTGTCAAATTTAGCTCCATACCATCTGAGTGTCATTTCCATAGTTATCATACCTTCCTTTTCTGAAATCGTGTTGTTACATTCATTATAAAAAATACTGTCTAAAATACCATTGACTTAGTTGTTGTATACATTGCAAATCTTGTTGTTTCATGCTACTCTAAAAAAAGAAATTCATGTGCTGCAAAAATCAGCACATACTTTTAAAGGAGTTTTTATGAAAAAAAATTCTGCAGACAGCATTTATTACAAGACAGCATATGCTGTCACGAGATTTCGAACTTTACTATTATAATGACCACAATCTGTCCAAAGTAGACCTGCATTCCCACAATTATTATGAATTTTATTTTTTTTATGGAAGGTGATGTCAGCATTCAGATCGGAACCGAAGTTTACCCGATCCATTTCGGAGATATCATGCTGGTCCCGCCACATATCCCACATCGCCCGATCATTCACAGCACGGCCTCTCCCTACCGGCGTTTTGTGTTCTGGATCAGTCAGGAATACTGCAACCATCTGCTGCAGATTTCCAAAGATTACGCTTATTTAATGCAGCATGTGCAGGTCAGTCAGAATTACTTTTTTCCAACAGACAGGATCACATTCAATGCCATCCAGTCAAAACTGCTGCGCCTGATCGAAGAAGTGCGTTCTGACCGTTTTGGACGGGATGCCCAGATTCCGCTTTACGTCAATGATCTGCTTT
>ENA-OPYU01000249-OPYU01000249.1-human-gut-metagenome-genome-assembly--contig:-NODE-249-length-22062-cov-3.574379_pt1 | contig 22062 bp, 29 predicted proteins | sample MGYA00242637_ERZ504482 | MGnify/ENA primary metagenome ERZ504482 (study PRJEB26092, sample SAMD00036237) | human gut metagenome | host: Homo sapiens | study: EMG produced TPA metagenomics assembly of... | reverse complement strand
TCAATACATTACGCCCTTTGGCATAACGTTCCAACAAATGACGGTTCTCACGCTGATCCACAAAGAAACCCGTTTTCTGTCCTTTCAGCCAATCTACATGGAATTTCAATCCGTATTCCATCGCTATCCCGGAACTTGGGAAAAACAGATTTGCTGCGTTAAAAGAATTTACAGACAGCTATGGTGTTGTTTGTGCACTGAAGGATGCACGTACGCTTGTGGCAGGAAAATGACCGGCAGATGTTTCTGAATACTGCTGGAAACAGTGCGATGGCAAAGGCCGGTTCCGGCGATGTGCTTGCCGGAGTGATCACAGGGCTTCTGGCGCAGCATATGAAAGTGTATGAAGGGACTGTGCTGGGAGTGTATCTTCATGCCTGTGGAGGAGATGCAGCCAGAGAGAGGAGAGGCGCTTACAGCGTTCTGGCAGAAGATCTGACAGAGGGGATCGCAGCTTGTATCAAAAAGACAGAAAGGGGAGATAATGATGGAAAAACCACAGCAGAGTGTATGCAGAGATTGATCTGGATGCAATTTCATATAACATGGAACAGATGAAAAAGAGGGTTGGAGAAGGCGCAAAATTTATTGCCGTAGTGAAAACAGACGGATATGGACATGGTGCGGTTCCGATTGCCTGTATGCTGGATGACGATCCGGATGTATGGGGCTATGCGACTGCGACTCTGGAAGAAGCAGTGGAGCTTCACAGAGCGGGAATTCAAAAACCGACGATGGTGCTGGGATGTGTGTTCCCGGACCAGTATGAAGAAATGATAAAAGAAGAGGTGCGCGCCACAGTATACACACTGGATATGGCACATGAGATTTCGAATCTTGCCCGAAAGTTGGGAAAAACAGCGTATTTTCATATCAAGATCGATACAGGGATGGAACGGCTCGGATTTCCGGCAACAGAGGAGAGCGCAGATCTCATCGGGCAGATTGAAAAACTTCCGAATGTATGCCTGGAAGGAATGTTTACGCATTTTGCAAAAGCAGATGAGCTGGATAAAACATTTTCAGAAGAGCAGTACAGAAAATTTGTATGGATGAGAAATGAGGTTGAAAAGCGGGGGATTTCGATTTCGCAATACCATTGCGATAACAGCGCGGGAATCATTGATTTTCCACAGTGGAAACAAAATCTGGTCCGTGCGGGAATTGCGTTGTACGGACTGTATCCGTCAGAGGAAGTGAAAAAAAGAGACGGTGGACTTAAAGCCGGCACTTCGCCTGGTCAGCCACGTCAGCTTTGTGAAAGAAGTAGAGCCGGGAGCTTCCATCAGTTACGGAGGGACTTTTACGGCAGATAAGAAAATGAAAGTGGCTACCATTCCGGTAGGATACGGGGACGGTTATGCGAGAGGGTTATCTAATCGCGGAGAAGTCCTGATTCGTGGGAAAAGAGCACGGATACTGGGACGTGTCTGTATGGATCAGTTTATGGTAGATGTGACTGATATTCCGGATACTGTATTTATGGATGAAGTCGTTCTGATCGGAAGAGACGGAGACGATGAGATCACGGTGGAGGAACTTAGCGAGATCTGCGGTCGTTTCAATTATGAATTTGTCTGCTGTCTTGGAAAAAGAATTCCCCGGGTTTATAAGGGGAGCAATCTTTTGGAAAAATAAATGTCAGTTGAATACATCCGATAAAAGCGGGAATACTCAAGTATACTTCCCTGAGGGGGAGAAAATTGAAGTATAAGAATCGGAGTGTGAATAGAACGTGACAGTCAGACGAGGGGATATTTATTATGCGGATTTAAGTCCGGTGATCGGTTCAGAACAGGGTGGTGTGCGGCCGGTGCTGGTTATCCAGAATGATGTGGGAAATAAGCACAGTCCTACAGTGATCTGTGCAGCGATCACATCCAGAATGAACAAAGCAAAGCTGCCTACACACATTGAAATCAGTGCAAAAAAAGTACCGGCTTGTGAAAAATTCAGTGGTACTTCTGGAGCAGATCAGAACATTGGACAAAAAGCGGCTGAAGGAGTATATCTGCCATGTGGACGGAACATTTATGGAAGAAGTCAATGAAGCGATCCGCATCAGCCTGGAACTTCCTACATAACGGAAATGGGCGGGAAATGTCAGCGTTACAACTTTACAGAACGAAAAAAGAGTGATAAAATGGAACAACGAGTTTATGAGATAAAAGGAGAATTGAGCAATGTCAGGACATTCAAAATTTGCAAATATTAAGCACCAAAAAAGAGAAAAATGATGCAGCAAAGGGAAAGATTTTTACGAAGCTTGGTAGAGAGCTTGCGGTTGCAGTAAAAGAAGGCGGCGGTCCGGATCCGGCAAACAACAGCCGTCTGCGTGATGTGATCGCAAAGGCGAAAGCAAACAACATGCCGAATGATACGATCGACAGAAACATCAAGAAAGCGGCAGGAGAAGGTTCTGGAGACAACTACGAACACATCACATACGAGGGATACGGGCCAAACGGAACAGCGATCATTGTAAAGACACTGACAGACAACAAGAACCGTACTGCATCCAACGTAAGAAATGCATTCACAAAAGGAAGCGGAAATGTAGGAACACCGGGATGCGTCTCTTTTATGTTTGATGAAAAGGGACAGATCATCGTTGCAAAAGAAGACTGCGATATGGATGCAGATGAACTGATGATGATGGCTCTGGACTTTGGGGACGGAATGATTTTCAGAAGAAGAGGAGAGTTTTGAGATTCTGACTGCTCCGGAAGATTTCAGTGAAGTGCGCCTGAAATTAGAGGAAGCAGGAATCGTCATGGCAGATGCGGAAGTGACGATGATCCCGCAGACTTATGTGGAGCTGACAAGTGAAGAGGATATCAAAAATATCCAGAAAACACTGGATCTTCTCGATGAGGATGATGATGTTCAGGACGTGTACCACAACTGGGATGAGTAAGCACACCTTACATAGATTTTAAATAGTGATAATGAAACCATAATAAACATACATTAGAATGGTATCAGAAGTTGTTTATCAATGGTTTGGAGGTATCACTATGGTAAAAGAAAGAAGAAGTGCAAAACGGATTAAATATGATATGGTTCGTGTTTACTCCAAAATGGAGACTCATGTAGATGGGAAAGCAAAAAGTGTTTTCAAAGAAAGCCTTATGCTCTCGCAAAATAAGAATAAAGAACAGGTCTGTCGGTATCTGGAAATCCGGCAGACCTGTTTCTTTATGCAAAAAAATTGAAATGCAGTATCAGATATGCTATACTGAACAATGGTATAAAAGGAAATACAACAAAAAGAGGAATGCCAATGAGTCAGAATAGCTTACAGAATGATTTGATTGTTTTGTATGAAAAAACCAGAGAAAAAGTACGGGGATTTCAGAAGAAAACATATCAGTCAGACATGGGAATTTTAAAAGAAGAAAATCAGACACTGCTGGAATGTGTGAAAGAAACAATTGAAAAATCTGAAAAATGTATGAAGGAAGTTGCGGGGTATGTTCCGGAATATGCATCGGAGATGCTCTCTCAGATTGATTCCAAGCGAAAGAGAGAAGCGGCAGTTATTGATCACAACATGGCCATGGTAGCTTTTTTTGTTCCGCTGATGGGGGAAATTCAGAGTACGCAGACGAAGATATTTACGGAGAAAATCGTGGAGTTATGGAATCAGAAGGTACCTGGCAGCAAAATCGGACACTCGGATGCTGCAAGTATTGAGAATGGGTTTAAAAAAGGAGTTTTCTGTTATATTACAACAGCTGTCTGTAAGAGTCTGAACAAGCCAGATGATTGCTATGAACTGAATCTTTTGAGGGAATACAGAGATCAGTATCTGATGGGGACAAAGGATGGAGAGATTCTTGTAAAAGAGTATTATAATATTGCTCCGACAATCGTAAAGCGGATTGACCGCAGTCTGGACGCATCAGAAATTTATGCGGATATCTGGGAAAAGTATTTAAAGCCGTGTGTACGCCTGATTGAAGCGGGCGAACAAGAAGAATGCAGAGAATTGTACACAAAGATGGTTCGTTCTCTGGAGAAGAAATATTTGTATTCAGTAGGAGGAGAGAAAAATGAGTAATTACAAGACAGAGACAAAATGTATACAATCCGGATATGAACCGGGTAATGGAGAGGCGAGAGTTCTTCCTATTTATCAGAGTACAACATTTCGATATACAAGCAGTGAACAGATGGGGCGTCTGTTTGACTTAGAGGAGTCCGGTTATTTTTATACCAGACTTCAGAATCCGACCAATGATGCGGTTGCTGCAAAAATCTGTGATCTGGAAGGCGGAGTGGCAGCAATGCTGACATCATCCGGACAGGCAGCTAATTTCTATGCGATTATGAATATCGTGGAAGCGGGAGATCATATTGTCTGTGCATCTGCTCTTTACGGAGGTACCTACAATCTGTATGCCCATACGATCTAAAAAAAATGGGTGTAGAAGCTACGTTTGTAGATCCTGAGTGTACGCAGGAAGAGCTGGATGCAGCATTTCAGGAAAATACAAAAGCAGTATTTGGAGAGACGATCGCCAATCCTGCCCTCGTTGTTCTGGATCTGGAAAAATTTGCAAATGCCGCACATGCACATGGTGTGCCGTTTATTGTGGATAATACATTTGCAACACCGATCAACTGCCGTCCGTTTGAATGGGGCGCGGATATTGTGACACATTCTACTACAAAATATATGGACGGACATGCCGCTTGCGTGGGCGGTGCGATCGTGGACAGCGGAAATTTTGACTGGGAGACACACAAAGAAAAATTCCCGGGACTGACAACTCCGGATGAGACATATCATGGAATTGTATATACAGAAAAATTTGGCAAAGGTGCGTATATTACAAAGGCAACTGCACAGCTGATGAGAGATCTCGGCTCTATCCAGTCACCGCAGAATGCATTTCTGTTAAACATCGGACTGGAGACACTGCATTTAAGAGTGCCGCGCCACTGTGAAAATGCAGTTAAGGTGGCAGAGTATCTGAAAAATCATGAGAAGGTGGCATGGGTGCGCTGTCCATCACTTCCGGGAGACAAATATTATGATCTTGCGCAGAAATATATGCCAAACGGAACCTGCGGTGTCATCACATTCGGTCTCAAAGGCGGCAGAGACGCTGCAGTTGAGATGATGGATCGATTAAAAATGGTAGCGATCGTGACACATGTAGCGGATGCCAGAAGCTGTGTTCTTCATCCTGCCAGCCACACGCATCGTCAGATGAATGACAAAGAGCTGGTAGAAGCAGGCGTTCAGCCGGATCTGATCCGTTTCAGTGTGGGAATTGAAAATATAGAAGATATTATTGCGGATGTCGAGCAGGCACTTCGTTAATTCAAGATGGTATGGATGTATACAAGAGGCATCCATACCAATTTTTGCGTGAAAAATCATCATTTTCCGTATAAACAAGGGCGGTTGATCGAATACTAAAGTATCCGGCTGTCCAAGTACAGACCTGAAAATAGAGAAAAGAAGGTAGAAGATCATGGGAAAAATGAGGAGAAGCAAAGACAAACGTCTGGATAAAAAACGAAGAGATTAAAGAGACCGGCACCTTAAATCTGAATGGAAACGGGCACAAAGCGAACATACAGCTTCTGACGATCATTGGAGAGATTGAAGGGCATGAGGCTGTTTCCGGAAACACAAAAGCCACCAAATATGAGCATTTGATTCCAAGACTGGCAGAGGTGGAGGATGACGATGAAGTGGATGGAGTTTTGAATTTTACTCAATACACTGGGCGGTGATGTGGAGGCAGGGCTGGCGATCGCGGAAATGATCGCATCCTTAAGCAAACCAACGGTCTCTCTGGTTCTGGGAGGAAGCCACTCCATCGGCGGACCGCTTGCAGTTTCCGCAGATATTCTTTTATTGTGCCGAGTGGAACAATGATCGTGCATCCGGTGAGATCCTCCGGGATGTTTATTGGAGTGATTCAGAGTTATCGTAATATGGAAAAGACGCAGGATCGGATTACCCGGTTTATCGCAGCTCATTCGCAGATTACCAAAGAACGTCTGGAAGAATTGATGTTGGATTCCACACAGTTGGTAAAAGATGTCGGGACTATGTTAGAAGGGGAAGATGCAGTCAGAGAAGGCATGATCGATGAGGTTGGAGGAATCAGCATGGCATTGAAAAAGCTGCGGGAAATGATCCGGCAGAAAAAATGTTAATGACACACTTTTCAATTGATGTTATACTAGATGTAGTATGTGTAATTATCAAGGGGGAAGTATTATGGCTGCAAAGTCAACAAGGAAAAAGAAAACTACAAGAAAAAAGTCATCCAAAAATCAGGCAAGTACATCCCTGAACAGTGAAATTTTGATTCTGGTCATGTTTGCGGTCTGTGTGCTGATGCTTTTAAGCAATTTTGGAGTCATAGGGATTGCAGGCAGTGCGATCTCTTCTGTACTCTTTGGTTTTTTCGGAGTGATGGCATATATTCTGCCGTTTCTCTTATTTGGCGTGGTTGCTTTTGGAATTTCGAATAAAGGCAATACACACGCCTACATAAAAATTGCAGCATGTGTGGCCTTATTGTTTGCAATCTGTGCATTTTTCCAGCTGGTGATGCATCCTTTTGATGCCAAAGAAAGTCTGTGGAGCTATTATCAGTATGCCAGTGATTACAGAAAAGCGGGCGGTCTTACAGGGGGCTGTCTGGTGAAGATTCTGTGTCCGTTTATTGGTGTGGTAGGCGCTTATGTGGTACTCGTTGTACTTATGGTAATCTGTGTGATTCTGATCACAGAACGTTCTCTGCTTGCACCTCTTGGAAAAGGAAGCAAAAAGGCGTATGCAGATATGAAGCGCCGGCAGGGAGAAGCATCTGCCCGGCGTGCGAAGAACAGAGAAGAAAAAGCGAAGACAGGCAGAAGAAGCAAAGACAGAACCGAATGATTCTTCCAGAAGAAGTGATCATAAAGTATCGGGTGTTTCTTTTGCAACAACGCTGCAGGCCCAGGAAAGTGAAGTGCCAAAGGAGACAACAGCGAAAAAGCGTAAAAAGAATTCTTCAGGAAAAGATCCGGATATGCGGGAACTGACTGTTTCACAGGAATCGGATTTTTCAGAGCCACTGCCGTCTCCATTTGAAGATTTTGTGATCAATCGTCCGGAAAGCACGGCGTCGGATGCGAGCGCAGTGGATACTCCATTATGGGAGAATGAACCGGAACCGGCAGAAGAGGGCAACATGACGCAGGAGGATGTTCCGGAAGAGTCAGTCCGTACAAGGAAGAAGACCAAGGCGAGTGCGGCAGCTGTGGAAGCAGAGACTGTTCAGGTAGAACAGAGTATCAAAGAGCAGGAGCAGCAGCCGAAGAAAGTGTACAAGATTCCGCCAATGAATCTTCTGACAAAAGGGAAAAAGGGCGGCGGAGACTCGGATGCCCAGTTGCGCGCCACGGCCCAGAAACTGGAGCAGACCCTGCAGAATTTCGGGGTTCGCGTTCATGTAACAAATGCAAGCTGCGGACCGTCTGTGACGCGGTATGAGCTGCAGCCGGAACAAGGTGTGAAGGTAAGTAAGATTGTAGGTCTGGCAGATGACATCAAATTAAATCTGGCAGCGGCAGATATCCGGATCGAGGCGCCGATTCCGGGAAAAGCAGCCGTTGGGATTGAGGTCCCGAACCAGGAGAATACGGCAGTGATGCTTAGGGACCTGTTAGAATCCGGGGAATTTAAAAATTCCACAGCGAATATTCCGTTTGCCGTGGGAAAAGATATTTCAGGAAAGACGATGATCGCAGATATCGCAAAGATGCCGCATTTACTTGTGGCAGGAGCGACAGGATCCGGAAAGTCGGTATGTATCAATACGCTGATCATGAGTATTTTATACCATGCAGATCCGGAAGAAGTAAAACTGATCATGGTGGATCCCAAAGTAGTGGAACTAAGTGTCTATAATGGAATTCCGCACTTGCTGATCCCGGTCGTGACGGACCCGAAAAAAGCAGCAGGCGCTCTGAACTGGGCAGTCGCTGAGATGATGAAGCGGTATCAGCTGTTTGCCCAGCAGAATGTCCGGGATCTGAAAGGATACAATGAAAAGATTGCGCAGATGACAGAAGAAGGAGCTCCGAAAAAAGCTGCCGAAGATTGTGATCATTGTAGATGAGCTGGCGGATCTGATGATGGTGGCGCCGGGGGAAGTAGAAGGCGCGATCTGCCGTCTGGCGCAGCTTGCCAGAGCGGCGGGACTGCATCTGATCATTGCAACACAGCGGCCTTCGGTGAATGTCATCACAGGTCTGATCAAGGCCAATATGCCGTCCAGAATCGCATTTTCTGTCTCATCAGGAGTAGATTCCAGGACGATCATTGATATGAATGGAGCGGAGAAACTGCTTGGAAAGGGAGATATGCTGTTTTATCCGACAGGATATCCAAAACCGGTCCGTGTGCAGGGATCCTTTGTTTCAGATAAAGAAGTGCAGAAGGTTGTGGACTATCTCATCGAACACAACGGAAATGCCTCCTACAGTGAAGAAGTGGAGGAGCACGTAAATTCCGATCTGCCGTCACCGGTTCCTGGGATACAGGGAGCCGGGGTGCAGGATAATGCAAATGAGCAGGATGCATATTTTGCAGATGCAGGACGGCTGATCATTGAAAAGAAAAAGCATCCATTGGAATGCTCCAGAGGATGTTTAAAATCGGCTTCAACCGGGCAGCCCGGATTATGGATCAGCTTGCCAGTGCAGGAGTGGTCGGAGAAGAAGTCGGAACAAAACCAAGAAAAGTACTGATGACAAAAGAAGAATTTGAACAGTACATTCAGGAAAATTTATAATGCAGTGGAGGAAGAAATGATGAAAACAGATATTCAGATCGCACAGGAAGCAGAATTAATGCACATCAAAGACGTGGCAGCGTCTATCGGAATTTCAGAAGAGGAACTGGAGTTTTATGGAAAGTACAAAGCGAAGCTCTCCGATGAACTCTGGGAGAACGTAAAAGACCGCAAGGATGGAAAACTGGTTCTTGTGACAGCCATCAATCCGACCCCGGCAGGAGAAGGAAAGACCACGATCACAGTAGGTCTGGGTGAGGCATTTGCAAAAATGAATAAAAAGGCAATCATCGCACTGCGTGAACCATCTCTTGGACCATGTTTTGGAATCAAAGGCGGAGCAGCAGGAGGCGGGTATGCACAGGTTCTCCCAATGGAAGATCTGAATCTGCATTTCACCGGAGATTTCCACGCGATCACTTCTGCGAATAATCTGCTGGCTGCCATGTTGGATAATCACATTCAGCAGGGCAATGCATTGGGAATTGATCCGAGAAATATTGTCTGGAAACGCTGCGTGGACATGAACGACAGAGTTCTTCGCAACATCGTAGTAGGACTTGGAAACAAGATGGATGGAATGGTGAGAGAAGACCATTTTGTGATCACAGTCGCATCTGAGATCATGGCAATCCTTTGTCTTGCAGATGATCTTGCAGATCTGAAACGCCGCCTGGGACGAATCATCGTGGCATATACATTTGAAGGCAATCCGGTAACAGCAGACGATCTTCAGGCAACAGGCGCCATGACTGCACTGTTAAAGGATGCGATCAAACCGAATATGATCCAGACACTGGAGCACACACCGGCACTGGTACACGGCGGACCGTTTGCCAATATCGCACACGGCTGCAACAGTGTCCGCGCGACAAAGCTGGCTTTAAAAATCAGCGATATTACAAATTACAGAAGCCGGATTCGGAGCGGATCTTGGAGCTGAGAAATTTATGGATATCAAATGCCGTAAAGCGGGATTAAAACCGGACGCAGTGGTACTTGTAGCGACAGTGCGGGCACTGAAATACAATGGCGGAGTTGCAAAACAGGATCTGGGCGAAGAAAATCTGGAAGCACTGAAAAAACGGAATCGTGAATCTGGAAAAACACATTGAGAATATTCAGAAATACGGCGTTCCTGTTGTAGTAACACTGAATTCCTTTGTTACAGATACGGAAGCGGAAAATGAATTTATCCGCAGCTTCTGTGAAGAAAGAGACTGTGAATTCGCCCTTGCAAAGGTATGGGAAAAAGGCGGAGAAGGCGGAATCGAACTGGCAGAAAAAGTGTTGGATACACTGGAGAATAAGGAAAGCAATTTCCATGTACTGTATGAGGATGAACTTTCTCTGACAGAAAAGATCGAGAAGATTTCAAAAGAGATTTACGGGGCAAACGGTGTTGTCTATGAGCCGGCTGCAAAGAAACAGCTTGCGAAGATCGAAGAGATGGGATTTGGACATTTCCCTATCTGTATGGCAAAGAATCAGTATTCTCTGTCAGATGATGCGAAAAAACTGGGACGTCCGGAAAACTTTGACATCCATATCCGTGAAGTTTATGTCAGCGCAGGTGCCGGATTTGTCGTTGCTCTGACAGGTGCGGTGATGACAATGCCTGGACTTCCGAAAGTCCCTGCTGCAAATAACATCGATGTAACAGATGACGGTAAAATTACAGGACTGTTTTAAAGGAGTATTGAATGGCACAGATAATTGACGGAAAACGAATTGCAAAAGAAATCAAAGATAAATTGAAAGAAGAAGTATCCGTGCTGAAAGAAAGAGGCACCAAGATCTGTCTGGCAGTGATTCAGGTAGGGCAGGATGCGGCTTCTTCGGTATATGTAAACAACAAGAAAAAGGCGTGCGCCTATATCGGGATCGACTCCGTTTCGTATGAGTTAAAAGAGGCTACAACAGAAGCGGAACTGGTAGAATTGATCGAGAAACTGAATCATACAGAGAAGGTACATGGAATCCTGGTACAGCTTCCGCTTCCGGCACACATTGATGAAGACCGGATCATACGTACGATTTCACCGGACAAGGATGTAGACGGATTTCATCCGGTGAACGTGGGACGGCTCTGGCTCGGAGAGACCGGATTTGTATCCTGCACACCGGCGGGGATCATTCAGCTTTTGAAGTATTCCGGAATTGAGATTGCAGGAAAAGAGTGCGTGGTGATCGGGCGAAGCAACATTGTAGGAAAGCCGATGGCAGCACTGCTTCTGCGTGAGAATGGGACCGTGACGGTTGCACATTCCAGGACAGCAGATCTAAAAGAAGTGACACGCAGAGCAGATATTCTGATCGCAGCAGTCGGACAGACGAAGATGATCACAGCAGAGTACATAAAAGAAGGCGCGGTTGTGATCGATGTGGGAATGCACAGAGATGCCCAAAACCATCTCTGTGGAGATGTGGATTTTGAGGATGTGTATTCCAGGGCATCTGCCATTACGCCGGTACCTGGCGGGGTAGGTCCGATGACAATCGCCATGCTGATGAACAATTGCGTGCAGGCCGCACGCGATTAGGAGGAACTAATATGAGATGTACGCATTGTAATGCGATTATTCCGGAAGGCTGGATGCGTTGTCCCAGATGTGGAAAAGAAGTTCAGATCGTCCCTGATTACAATCCTCTGGATGATGTTCTTACACAGGAAGTAAAAGGCTCGGTCGAAGATGTTACCAGGCAGCTTCAGACAAAGGATGTCCGTGATTTTGGCAGAAGACAGGAAGTGTACCAGTCAAAAGCAACGCGGGTGCTCAGTCAGGAAGAGCTGGATGAAATACAGGCCGGGCGAGAGCGTGCGGCGAGAAACAGATCCCGTGCAGAGGCGAAACGAAAACAGCAGGAACGAAAAAAGCAGCTGGTTCGCAGAAGACGGAAAGTGCTTTTGATCCTGTTTCTGGTCCTGTTGATTTTTGGAGCGGCGTTCGGCTATTTTCTGTATCAGAATTCTTATGTGGGAAAAGTGGCAAAAGGGTACGATGCACTGCAGATGAAAGAATATCAGACAGCAGAAAAATACTTCAAACATGCGATTGGAAAGAATGCCCAGAGGGCAGAGGCATATTCCGGTCTGGCAGAGACTTATATGGAACAGGATGAAGGGGATGAGGCAGAATCCGTATTTCTTTCTGCTATTGCTTCTTATCCATCCAACGAAGAACTGTATCGGGCAGCAATCAGCTTTTATGAGGAGACAAAGCAGCTTGATAAGATTTCCGAGATTCTCGAGGACTGCGATGACGAATCCGTGCTTTCCAGTCTGAAAGCATATGTTTCTACAGAGCCGGTCTTCAGTCTGGATGATGGAAAATATAGTGAAGTACAGGAAGTGACACTGTCCGCATCAGGGGAGACCATTTACTACACGACAGATGGAACGAATCCGACTTCGTCCAGCACAAAGTATACCGAGCCGATTCTTTTAAATGAGGAAGGAAAGACGCAGATTAAGGCGATTGCCTATAACAAAAAGAAAATCCCAAGTCTGGTGGTCTCAAAAACTTATGAGATTGAATTTCCGGTAGCGGATGCACCGGTTGTAACACCGTCCACGGGGCAGTACAGTACAGCGACGCAGATCAGTATTACCGTGCCGGAAGGCTACACAGCTTATTACACGACAGATGGTTCCACGCCGACAACTGAATCTTCCTTGTATACCGGACCGATCGAGATGCCAGAAGGGCAGACGCTGTTCAGTACAGTTCTGGTGGGTAAGACCGGAAAAATGACACAGATAACAAAACGAAATTATATTTATCAGCCGCAGTAAAAGCGGCTGACTTTTTTTAGATAAACACTTTGTAAAAATGCAAGGGGATTTTCTACGAAAAATGAGCCTGGTTTTTTGTGCATTATTTAACGAAAAAAAACGGCAGTTTGTTGTGTGAAAAGTTTCACAGTGGTATAATGGTTTTAGTTGAAATCAACAGACTTTAATCAAAGGAGATGCAGGATAATGAGCAGATTTTGTTTACCAAGAGACATTTATCACGGAAAAGGATGTTTGGAAGAATTAAAGAACCTGAAAGGAAAAAAAGCAATTCTTGTAGTGGGCGGCGGTTCCATGAAACGTCAGGGATTTCTTGACAGAGCTGTAACATATTTGAAAGAAGCAGGAATGGAAGTCCAGTTATTTGAAGGCGTTGAGCCGGATCCGTCTGTAGAGACAGTTATGAAAGGTGCCGAGGCAATGCGTGCATTTGAGCCGGACTGGATCGTGGCAATGGGCGGCGGTTCTCCGATTGATGCTGCAAAAGCAATGTGGGCATTTTATGAGTATCCGGATGTAACATTCGAGGATCTGTGCATTCCGTTTAATTTCCCGGAACTGAGACAGAAAGCAAAATTCGCAGCGATTCCATCTACATCAGGAACAGCTACAGAAGTAACAGCATTCTCTGTTATCACAAACTATCAGACAGGTGTAAAATATCCGCTGGCTGACTTTAATATCACACCGGATGTTGCGATCGTTGATCCGGATCTTGTGGCAGGTCTTCCTGTAAAACAGGTTGCATACACAGGTATGGATGCACTGACACATGCGATCGAAGCATATGTTTCTACACTCAACGGACCATTTACAGATCCACTTGCACTGCAGGCAATTGAGATGGTACTGGATAATCTTCCGGCATCTTACAACTGCGATATGGATGCAAGAGAGCAGATGCATTATGCACAGTGTCTGGCAGGTATGGCATTCTCCAATGCATTGCTTGGAATCGTACACTCTATGGCACATAAGACAGGTGCAGCATTCTCAACAGGACACATTCCTCACGGATGTGCGAATGCGATCTATCTTCCATATGTTATCAAATACAACGCAAAAGATCCGGTTGCAGCAAAACGTTATGCTGAGATCGCACGCAGAATGGGACTTCCGGGAGCATCTGAGAAAGCACTCATCAACAGTCTGGTTGAAAAGATCGATGACTTTAATGTCAAACTGAACATTCCAAAGACTCTCAAAGACTTCGGAATCGAGGAAAATGAATTCAAAGAAAAAGTTGCCAAGATTGCAGAACTGGCAGTAGGTGATGCATGTACAGGATCTAATCCTCGTGCAATCGATCCTGCAACAATGGAAAAAATTATTCACATGTACATATTACGGAACAGAAGTTGATTTCTAATCAGGCTGTCCGCTTGTGGATGAACGGGAAAGGGACAGGCACAGTACAAAAGCGGTGCCTGTCCTTTTTGCAGACAGAAGAGAAAAATCACGGAAAGAACTATTGCCATTATGCCATTTTTGGCGTATTATTAAAAAAGGTGATTTATTACAAGGAGGAAGAACATGTATAAGATTTTAAAAGCAGAAAAATTGTCTGAGAATATTTTTCTGATGGATGTGCATGCACCAAGGGTTGCGAGTCATTGTGAGCCGGGGCAGTTTGTTATCGTAAAGATGGACGAGAAGGGGGAGCGTATCCCGCTTACTATTTGTGATTATGACAGAGAAGCCGGAACGATCACGATCGTGGTTCAGGAAGTCGGAGCTTCTACTGTGAAGATGTCTGAACTCAAAGCCGGAGATTCTTTCCGTGACTTTGTAGGTCCGCTTGGATGTGCCTCTGAGTTTGTTGAGGAAGATATCGAAGAATTGAAAAAACAGAAGATTTTATTTGTTGCGGGAGGACTTGGTACAGCTCCTGTATATCCTCAGGTGAAATGGCTTCATGAGAGAGGAATAGACGCCGATGTGATCATCGGAGCAAAAACGAAGGATCTTGTGATCATGGAGAAAGAGATGGAAGAAGTTGCCGGAAATCTCTATGTGACAACGGATGACGGCTCTTATGGACGCTCCGGTATGGTGACGCAGGTGATCAAAGATCTGGTAGAAAAAGAAGGAAAACATTATGACAAGTGTGTTGCGATCGGACCGATGATTATGATGAAATTTGTCTGTCTGCTGACAAAGGAACTGAATCTTCCAACGATCGTCAGCATGAACCCGGTTATGGTAGATGGTACCGGAATGTGCGGAGCATGCCGTCTTCAGGTTGGAGATGAGATTAAGTTTGCATGTGTAGACGGGCCGGAATTTGATGGCCATCTTGTAGATTTTGATCAGGCGATGAAGAGAAGCCAGATGTACAGATCAGTAGAGGGAAGAGCAATGCTGAAATTACAGGAAGGCGATACTCATCACGGCGGATGCGGACATTGTGGAGGTGACGAGTAATGGCAAAAGGAATGGTGAGAGTACCTGTCAGAGAACAGGATCCAAAAGTACGTGCAACAAATTTTGAAGAAGTTTGTCTTGGATATAATCAGGAAGAGGCAATGGAAGAGGCAACAAGATGCCTGAATTGTAAAAATGCAAAATGTATCGAAGGATGTCCGGTATCGATCAATATTCCGGCATTTGTTCAGGAAGTAAAGGAAGGAAATATCGAGGAAGCATACAAGATCATCGGACAGTCTTCCGCACTTCCGGCAATCTGTGGACGTGTCTGCCCGCAGGAGTCTCAGTGTGAAGGAAAGTGTATCCGTGGTATCAAAGGAGATCCGGTATCCATCGGAAAACTGGAGCGTTTTGTGGCAGATTATGCACTGGAGCATGACATCAAACCAGAAGGTGCAAAAGAACAGAACGGTCATAAGGTAGCTGTGATCGGTTCCGGACCATCCGGACTCACCTGCGCAGGCGATCTGGCAAAGATGGGATATGATGTGACGGTATTTGAAGCACTTCATGAACTGGGAGGAGTACTTGTTTATGGTATTCCGGAATTCCGTCTTCCAAAACAGAAAGTCGTTGCAAAAGAGATTGAAAAATGTAAAAGAATTAGGCGTTAAATTTGAGACAAACGTTGTGATCGGAAAGTCAACAACGATCGATCAGCTGATTGAAGAAGAAGGATTTGAAGCAGTATTCATTGGTTCCGGAGCTGGACTTCCGATGTTTATGGGAATCCCGGGAGAAAACGCAAACGAAGTATTCTCTGCAAATGAATATCTGACAAGAAGCAACCTGATGAAAGCGTTTGATTCTTCTTATGATACACCGATTGCTGCAGGTAAAAAAGTTGCAGTTGTCGGCGGTGGAAACGTTGCGATGGATGCTGCAAGAACTGCACTCAGACTGGGAGCAGAAGTACATGTTGTATACAGACGAAGCGAAGCAGAGCTCCCTGCACGAGTAGAAGAAGTACATCATGCGAAAGAAGAAGGTGTGATCTTTGACCTTCTGACAAATCCAAAGCAGATCAATGTAGATGAGAATGGAAATGTCAAGAGCATGACAGTCATCAAAATGGAACTTGGAGAACCGGATGCATCCGGAAGAAGACGTCCGGTTGAGATTCCTGGATCTGAGTATGACATTGATGTAGATACTGTGATCATGTCCCTTGGAACTTCTCCAAACCCATTGATTTCTTCTACCACAAAAGGCCTGGAAGTAAATCGCAGAAAATGTATCGTTGCAGAGGAAGAAAGTGGACAGACCTCCAAAGAAGGCGTATATGCCGGCGGAGATGCTGTAACTGGCGCTGCAACAGTTATTCTCGCAATGGGTGCAGGAAAAGCAGGAGCAAAAGGAATTGACGAGTATCTGAAAAACAAAGAAAAATTAGAAACAGAGCAAACTAGCAGGCAAGACCTGTAAAAGAGAACTCCGCATGGATTCTTCTTCCGAATATTCGGGACCTGATGATATGCGGAGTGTTTTGTATGTATAAGGAGAGAAAAAACGAATTGACAAAAAAAGGAACTTGCCCTGGAATACCATAAAAAAGGGGCTATAACTGCACACAGGCTGTAGCGTGTGCGTTTTGCGGGGAATTTGGCGTAAGTGAAGAAGAGATGTATAAAATTGCAGAAGGCTTTGGTCTTGGCATGGGTATGATGGATACCTGCGGAGCCCTGACAGGTCTGTTTATGCTGATTGGGATGAAAAACAGCGGCGGAGTTGAGCAGGCCGGAAAAACAAAAGCAGACACCTATAAGAAGACAAGAGAGTATGCTGCGAAATTTAAGGAGATCAACGGATCTGTTTATTGTAAAGAATTAAAAGGAGTAGAAACAGGAAAAATCCTTGCACCATGTGATAAATGTATCCTGGATGCTGTGGAGCTCGCAGAGCAGTTCCTGAAAGAGAACTAAGATGGAAAAGATAAAAGCAAGACAGCTTCTGTCAATCACATTAACCTTATTTGCAGTATTTTTTGGTGCAGGAAATATGATCTTCCCGCCGGCCATGGGACAACAGGCAGGTGGAAAAACTATATACAGGCGCTGGCCGGATTTATTCTGACAGATGCGGGAATCGCACTTCTGGGTATGATTGCAGTTGTTTTAGTAGGAACGGAGGTCAGTGATCTGGGAGAACTGGTCAGCAGAAGATTTGCAGTCTTTTTGTCTGTTTGTATTTATCTGTTGATAGGTCCTTTGTTTGCACTTCCACGAACAGGAAGTGTTTCATTTGAGTTGGCGGTTCGTCCGTATTTATCAGAATCAAATGTATGGTGGGTATCTTTGCTCGTGACGGCTGTTTTCTTCTGGCTCACATATTATCTGAGCGGTAATCCGAAGAAGGTAGTCAATGTGATCGGAAAATATCTGACACCGATACTTTTGATTTGTATCGTATTGATCTTTCTGGCCTGCGTTTTTAATGGAAAAATCGCCGAACAGTTCAGTTCAGTATGGAAGCGTCGGAGTTCCGCAGGGAGTATACAAAGAGATTCCGTTCTTCCAGGGAATGATAGAAGGGTATTATGCACTGGATGGTCCGGCAGGTCTGGTATTTGCGATTATTATCATCAATGCAGTGCGGGGACATCAGGTAAAAACAAAGAGAAACATCATTAAATACACACTGATCTGCGGGGCTGGTGCAGCGCTGATCCTTTCGGTTGTGTATTATATGCTCACTTATGTCGGAGCAGTGACGCGTACTCCGTTCTCCAACGGAGGAAGTCTGCTTCATGCAGTGACAAGTGACCTGTTAGGACCTGCAGGAGGAATCATACTGGGAGTTGCAGTACTGTTTGCATGTATGACGACCTCCATCGGTCTTACAACCTCCTTTGCAGATTATTTCCATGAACTGTTTCCGAATGTGTCTTATAAAAAGATTACAGCAATTGTTTGTGTGTTCAGTTTTGTGATCAGCAACATCGGATTGGATATGCTTGTAAAGGTTTCTCTTCCAGTTTTGATGATGTTCTATCCTGTAACGGTAGTACTTGTAATTTTGTCTTTCTTTAAAAAATGGATTGGTTCAAAACGGATGGCATATGTACTGGGGATGTTGTTTGCATTCTGTGTGGCATTTGTAGATGGAATGCAGAGTGCAGGAATCTCTCTTGGAGTTGTGACAGAAATATGTAACAAGCTTCCATTTTATGATTTGCGGCTGGGATGGATCATACCGGCAGCAGTTGGAGCCCTTTTGGGGCTGCTGCCGGTATGGAAATATAACAGAGAATGAGAGATTCTATAATTTAACAGAATAGAGCAGAGTGAAAGAAGGAGCAGGTACCGGTCAGTCCGATATGTATGGAATGATCAGAGTAAAGACTGCTCCTTCTTTGCCTTTGTAGCATCGTTCAAAAAGATGAGGCAGATTTGTTTCATTGATGCCATTACCATCCTCCGCGACAGAAATTTTTAAACAGATTTTTTTCTTGAATTTAAAAACCCTTTTTTGAAAGAAACTGCGTTATATTTATGTAGAACGTTTTACAAATTGAGAATCTGAAAGGAGAGCGGTGCAAAAATGCTTGATAAAAACTCAATAGAAGACAAAAAGTAATCCGCAGGATTCAGTCCGGAGAGACAGAGGACAGTCAGATTCTGATCGAAAAATATTATCAGGAAATTTTCCGGTTTTCTTATTACATGACAGGAAATAAAGAAGACGCATATGACTGCACACAGGAAACTTTTCTGAAAATGATACGATATATCGGACAATATAAAGAAATGCAGAAATTTAAAGCATGGTTGTTCCAGATTGCAAGGAATGTCTGCTATGACGGTTTTCGTAGAGAAAAGGAGATTCCTTCGGGAATTTCCAAAGAGTTTGTACGGGGAGAATCTCTGGAAACACCGGAGAAATATATGCAGGCAAAGCAGATGTCGGAAAGAGTACGAGATGCCCTGTCTCAGCTTCCGGATATGCAGAGAGATGTTTGATCCATTCGGATTTATCATGAACTAAAGATCAAAGAGATCGCGCAGATTACAAACACAGTAAATGCAACCGTAAAAATCCAGGTTGAGGCAAGGGATGGAAAAAAATGAAGAGGGCTTTTGGGAGAGGAGGTATGGTAGATGACACGAAAAGAAAAGGAAACATTTATGAGCAGATGCGGCAATATCAGCCGCCGGAGGTGGAGACGGAGAAATACTGTGAAATGCCAAAAAAAGCACAGGCGGAAATCGCAAAGGGGAAAAATTTTACCACGGCTGCATTTGTTTGAGAGAATCTGGATCCAGGCAGAATATCTGTCAATCTGGTTTTGGATTACGGAAGGAATCCTTCTTGTGGCAGGAATCGTATTGACTCAGACAGCAGATAAGGAATCGTATATTACATTTGGGTATGTACTTTCTCCACTCCTTGCGATGATCGGATTTCCGGCCGTACTGAAAAGTTTTTCAAATGGAGTTGGGGAACTGGAACAGTCCTGTCGCTATAATTTGAGGGAAATTTTGGGATGCGTATTTTACTGACAGGAGTAACAGAGGCAGTGGTACTTGTTATTGTTTTGGGAATTGGAGAGTTAAAAGAGGGAAGCATGATGGAAAGCGTTTTGAAAGTGTTTGTTCCGTTTCTGTTTTCTACAGCGGTCTATTTTTGGATCATCCGTCATGTTTCGACAAAGGCTGTGTACAGTATTCTGGCAGGTGCAGCGGTAATGCTGTGTATCGGGTGCATGCAGCTGAAAACATTCTGTGAGATGCATCCGGAGATTTTATGGATTCAGAAGGAAAACGTATTATCTTTGGCTTTTTTGGGAGCATTGTTTCTGACTGTGGCGGGAGCAAGACAGTATCTGCAGTTCATTGGAAAAAAGAAAAAAGGATGGGATGAATTATGGAGCTTCAATTAGACAGAGTGACAAAACAATATGGAACGAAGCTGGCAGTAGATCGTATGAATCTTTCTATGAAAGCAGGAGTATACGGTCTGCTTGGCGCTAACGGAGCAGGAAAGACGACATTGATGCGCCTGTTATGCGATATTTTGAATCCGACATCCGGGGAAATCCGGTACGATGGACAGAACATTCACGTTATGGGAGAAGAATATCGAAGCCTTTTGGGATATCTGCCGCAGAATTTCGGATATTATCCCGAGTTTACAGCGGAAAAATTTATGCTTTATATGGCAGCGCTGAAAGGTCTGAACCGTTCGTTTGCAAAAAAACAGAACTGAAGAATTATTGAGACTGGTGGGATTGGAGAAAGAACACAGGAAAAAGATTAAAACATTTTCCGGTGGAATGAAGCGAAGGCTCGGGATTGCACAGGCGATGCTGAATGAACCGGAAATTCTGATCCTGGATGAACCGACGGCAGGTCTGGATCCCAAAGAAAGAGTGCGGTTTCGAAATCTGATCAGTTCGTTTTCCAAGGATAAGATCGTACTTCTTTCGACGCACATTGTTTCGGATGTGGAGTATATTGCAGACGAGATTTTTTTGATGAAAGAGGGACAGATCCTGCAAGAAGGAACTCCAGAGGAAATCACAGCACAGATGAACGGACTTGTATGGGAATGTGAAGTGGATGAAAAGAGAGCGACAGAATTAGAATGCCGGCATACGATTGTAAATATGAAGAAAAAAAAACGGAGCGATCGAACTGCGGATTGTGTCGGATACGAAGCCTGACGAAGCGGCAATATCCGTGGATGCGACTCTGGAAGATATGTATCTGTATTATTTTAAGGAGGATGGAAATGGGGCAATTATGGAGTTTTGAGTTTCAGAAGATCGTGGGACGTAAACTGATTCGGGTCGGTCTGCTGGCATATGGAGTTTTGATACTGATTATTCTTAGTAATTCCAGAGTGGATTTTCTGGATATTTTTGATCAGAATGGCAGGCATCTGCATGGAAAAGAAGCTTTGGAATACGAGTTGAAGATGGCGGAGCAAAACCGTGGTCCGGTAACAGAAGAAAAGGTAGATGCGTTGCTTGCACAGGAAAAGCAGGGAGCGAAAAATGCCGGAATGAATGAAGCGGAATACCGGCTGCGGACGGACTGGATCACAGGAACTGCAGGTGCAATCTGGGAGGAAGCGCCTCTGTCAAATCCTGAGCTTCAAAATTCGTTACAAATCGGATATACCAGAGGGTGGGAAACAACACTCCTTTCGATAGAATCCTTGTTCCTTATCATGGGATTTTTGATCATTGTGGCAGTTTCTCCGGTATTTTCCGAGGAATATGGGTGTGGAATGGATGCCTTGCTTTTGACCGGAAAGTACGGGAAAACAAAATGTATTACAGCGAAAATCATGGCTTCTTTTACATTCTCTGTTGTGCTGACGATTCTGACAGTTTTCAGCTCTATGGTTTCTATGCTCTGGCAGTATGGAACAGAAGGATTTGAAGCCTCACTTCAGTTTGGAAGCAGAGGATTGTTTTGGGAAGTTCCATGGGAGGTGAGCTGTTTTCATGGATTTTTACTGGTGGTAGGATTTGGCATTGCAGGAGCAGTTCTATTGAGCAGTCTTGTACTTCTTGTCTCCGCAGCAGTTTCGTCCTCGTTTGTCAGTGTTTTGATTTCTATTTTAATCTATGTGCTGCCGATTGTTTTGATCTTTCGTTTTGGTTTACTTTCGTTTGACCAGTTTTTATCAATCATGCCGAGCGGAGATTTTAATGTGGCAATGCTGTTGTCGATGCAGGGTGTTTCTGTGACTGGAAATGAAATTCCGATGTGGAGCATTAACCTTCTTCTGACAGCGGCAGGGGTTCTTGCAGTTTTGTTGGGCGGAAGAAAATTTTTGGAGGACATCAGGTAAAGTCGTCCTGAAAAATTAATAAAAAAGCAATGAGGAGTCCGAAGGGCAATGTCATTTAGTTAAGACATTAAGCAGATGTATTCCTATCAGGCAGAGGTAGAAAAATTCACTATCTTTGCCTGATTTTTCTTTTATAAAAACTTGCTCTTATATTTATGCAGCACAAAAAAGACAGATTGCTATCTGCCTAAATTAACGATATACTTTTATCGATGTTATGCAACTCGA